>Ga0307982_1002933_pt1 | contig 13687 bp, 10 predicted proteins | sample OrgLakmetagen989_FD_201847 | JGI IMG/M metagenome (GOLD analysis project Ga0307982, IMG submission 201847) | Saline water microbial communities from Organic Lake, Antarctica - #989 | ecosystem: Environmental > Aquatic > Non-marine Saline and Alkaline > Saline | place: Antarctica: Organic Lake...
AAAATGCCTTCGCATCATCGAGTCGAGCTTCGCATAGGTGTGCAGCACAGCCTTCTCGATTAAAGGATACGGTCACGCTTCTTAAAGACACTTCAACAAGCATATGAGGGGCAGCACCACTGATTTTCTTATTTACGATCTCAGTCACTTCAGTGGTGCCTGGGACTTGTGACCCATCCAGCTTATCGGTATCGGAATCTGCACTTCCCTCAGATTTTTTCCGAGCGAGGCGTTGAGCCCGCGGTGAGGACAGGCTTCGACTCAATCGAGGGGTGATTTCTGGCATCATTTGATCATTTTTTCTCTGTAAGAAGTCATGTATTGCAATCAGCGTTTCTGGATTCCACTGCACGAAAATAGAATTTAACGATAGAGCCATATATTTGCCCCATGGAGAAGTGCTCACTCGCACAGACATAAGATCAACCGGCACTACTTGACTTGGATCAGTCGACGAAAATTGCTGCTGCACAGCAGTTGTTAGGAGTTTGGCGAAAGTTGGGCCTGCTACCTGCAAATCATCTGTCACCTCAATCTTACGCAATGCAGCTGTAAGCACAGTTCTTTTGTTGTGTTCTGAAGAAGCTAACTCGCCAGACAAGCCTTCTAAGCGGAGTCGAACCAATGGCACACTCACATTATCCCCTGGAAATCTACCAGCAGCCGTTTCAGAACTCGTCGCTGGCATGTGGCGGGAAATACTCTCGCGCAGTCCGAGGGTGCTTGGCTCCTCAGTTCGCAAATCTAGCAATACGAGCGGCGCTGCAAACTTCACTCGCCACATGCTACCCACGTCACTGCCTTTGTTATTCGCTGCACTCTCCTTTCGCAATTCCTCGTAATCGCTACTGCTACTGTCATGTGCGCCGCCAGTGGAGTCCGAATCGATTTCTTCACCGTTTTGCGTAGATTCACGCAGGACATTGTGTGCATGTTTTGTGGTAGCCCGTAGAGCAGCGCTGTGCACACACAGCAAACGTTTGTATGTTGTAGTGCGCAGAGCAATCCTGAGCAGAGGCAGCGTTACTGTCGCTTCTACGCAGGGTATTATCTTATTGATTCCTCGGTGGGTGTCTGCTTCTTCAGTTACCCGCAGCAGATTTGGTGAGTGAGCGTTTGCAGTGCCAATGATATCTTCCGAGCAAGACTTTGTGTTGCTTAGATTTACCACGACAGAAAAGCGCTCAACACATGGTTCTAATGTAGCTCCAACCAAAAAGTCATTGTTTCCATCGTCACTACTCTGAGCGGCTTGAAGAGATGGCGTTGTAAGCACTGCCATGTCAGAAAGAGTGCACCGCCAACCAAGCAATCGTCCTTTCGAAACAAAACGCGCATCATTTTCACCGACATTGTTGAAAATGGATGTCGTCTTGACATTGTCCAAGCCACCACTATCTGAGCTAACACCCGCAGATGCGTGAGGCTTTTCGCTCATCGGTGCGTCTTCCTCAATATCACCCTCTTCGTCATCAAATTCACCGTTGGCATCTTCGAACTCATCTTCAGAGTCAACGCTGCGCGTTGGCGCGCTCACCTTCAAGGGCTCAATTTCTGCGCATTTGTGGCTGAAGCTTTGCTCGTGCTGCACAATCACTTCATTGACAGAGCGCAACTTGAAGTGTCCCAAATCTATGATCACCGCTGCGCCACTCATGTCGAATGCATTCTCAGGTACAACAACCAGAGGAGCCGCCCAGTCTACTGACACACAAAGCCGCCCACCACTCGATAGATCATTTCCAGAATTGTTGCCAATGGAGTCACCATTTCCGCTGCCATGGATGTTGGTGCCATGTGCGATCATCGATGCAAAGAGAGCCCGCGCTTGCCGATCTCGCCACTGCGCCATGCGCAACGACAATGAACCCTCTTCAAGGTCCTTGTCGTTGGCTTCGTCAGGATTACTTCCGTCGTCACTGCAATCCTCGCTGAAGTTGCTGTCGTCAGCAACAATATTTTGGCGATGACTTCCACCAAAGGGACTCCTGAATGACTGTGGGCGTTTGTGACTTCTGCCTGCGAGAATACGCTTGACATCGACCCATAGGCCTGACGGAGCATGCACTGCTTGAAATGGTGCAACGGCCAGCTGGACCTTCAATGATTCGGCTTCTGGGGTACCCGCTGGCGCAAGCGTTGGGTTTGAGGCCACATGAAGCCGCAAGCAAGCCTCGTAAAGGTCGAGGGCGTGAGTTCCGTCATCTCTTTCATCGTCATGGGTACCCAATTCGTGATCAACGTCACTGCCATCGCAACTGGAGTTAAAGTCATGCGGCGTGCGAACAGTACCCTTTGGACGCGCGTAGTCTGCTGCCAAGGGGCGTAACAAGTATGGAAATGCTGCTGCAGTACCTTGCCGCGCGTCAGCTACGTGTAAAGAACCAAGTGCAGCCGCGGAGTCCCAGCTCGTTGGACGCCGCGTGAAGCTTACCTCCGCTGCTGAAAGGTCAACTCGTGCGAGGGCCTCGTAGACTTCTCCAACAAGACTGGACTCAGAATCTTCGGTGCCTGAAGCTCTCTCAAAAGCGGCCCCAGTGTCGTCCGAAGGGTGAGCAGAAGCATAATCTAAGAGCGTGGCAGAAACCGCGCCTATGGTCAACGAGGTCTGCACCAATGGCCAGTCTTCGGGGCACACCCATTCCTCGTTCGTTTCGTACTCATCGGCATTAATGTGAGTTGCTTCAAGCAAAGCTTTCCGCGAGAAATCAAGCGATCGAAAGCCATCGCTTTCACTACTGCTAGTAGTACTATCCACGGAGCTATTCTCAGAATTGTCCGCTGCTGCTGCAGACCACAGCTTACTGCCTAACCATGCACCCCAACCCGAGCCTGACTCGGATGTCACGTTCTCCACAGCACCGACCGAATCAACACCTCCACTGGAAGCTATTTCTCGCCCCTGCTCCTGTCGTTGAGCCGCTGCTTGCGCTTTCTGTGCCTCAAGGTGAGTTTCGAAATAGATGTGGGCCTTGGCACGGGCTGCAGCAATCACTGGAGCTGACCAATTTAGCTCTGCAGCATTGATCTCCACGCACAGCGCAGCGAGTTCTGTCGATTCAGTCGACCATTCAGAGCTCGCGTGACTGACAGAAGCACTACTTGATGAAGCACTGCCATGTGCCTCCTTTGAAGCTCTCGCCTTTTCTAGGTCAAGAGCATGCATAAGCTCGAGTTTCCTTGCAAAGAGTCGAGCGTAGTCGCGGTGCCACCGTGCGAGCGCCAGTGCGCGTGGCCACGAGAGCCGGGGCCGCGCTCGGCCGAGAGGTGCGCCAGGCGCGCATGCTTGCCCGGCAAACTTCCACCATTCTCTGGCGCTAACACCCGCACTGGGTCGGTCCATCGGCCTGCCTTGCCTGGTAGTGAAGTCAGCACCACCTCGGCCTTGGGCCCAAGCGCGAGCTACAGTTGCTGCCGGTCGACTTGCGGACCAAAGCGCAGCTGTCTCCCATGCCTTCTGAGCAGCCATCCATCGTTGGAGGCTCCACGCGCCCTCTACTTGAGCTGCATTCACTTTCAAGGCGACCGCGTCTACAGTCCCAGTCACTTGGGCGCGCGGCGTGGTGGCACTCGCAGCAGACCGCCGGAGCGCTAGCTTCAAGCTTGGTGATGCGGGTAGCAAAACATACGATTCTCGGCCCGGAGGAGATGGCATACTGTTTACTTCATGAAGAATTTCAACATCCTCGCAACTTTCCCTATTGCTACTGTTTCTGCCAGTGCTGCCGCAGTTGGAGCTACTCGTATCCCAGTAGATGCCCAGATCCAACATGGCAATTTCTTTGAAGACAGGCCGAGCCGTAAGCCCCGCATCACTCTTGTTGCCTGCACCTACTGGATCTGCGCTGACGCCTACACTTTCGCCCTGTGCATCGGTGACAACGTTGAAGGAAGAAAGCGTGAGGCCACAGGCAATCGGTACACCTGCGTCGCTGCACTTGCCACGCCTATCTTCAAATCGCACATGCAGACCTGCCACTGACACCTACGAGATTCAAGGGAAGTATATTTATAAAAAATTAAAATGAATATATATTATATAGCATCAGGTTTAAATCCTTCTTGGCCTATTGTGTCTGTCTCCATCAAATGCCTTCAAAATTGTGCAGAAGTTTTTCGAGAAAGAATGTGCTTTCAACCTGAAGGTTGTCGAGAGCGCGCCGTGCAAGTGCCTCCATGAGTCCCCATGCTCCGCTACCGCTGCTCGCTGCACTTGTGCCACTTTTACCCTCCCCCTCGATTGCTAAGGCTGCAGCCTTTTGGGCGCGCCACCGCTCGAGTCTCAATTCTAGAAGTCGCTGAATTTCCTTTGTGGTTTGAGTCATCGATCTCTGTCGCAATTTAGCGTCAGCCCATTCGTCGCACTCGTCAGGCAACAACAGCATGTCGATGTCTTCAAGCTTCACGGTAATTGCTGCCAATCCTAGCGCTTTCCACGGCACTTTAAGGTAGAATTTCCCAACGCGGCCCCATCCTAACCGCAAGGGCAGCCCGAGCTCTGATGCTAGGTCTTCAAAGGCTTCGGGCTTTAGCTGCAAACCCTCAAGCAAGATTTCGCCACGCCAAGCTGCTACAGTTAAGTTTTCTGAATCGAGCCCATCAATGTACTTCCCGAATCGCTCCACTAGCGCGTCGGAGAGCGCTTTTTCAAACATGCTGTCAACAAAAGAAGCTAGCTCAGGAAGCTAACAAATGCCGAGAAAAAGTACAGCCTCACTTCTTGCATGAAACCTCTCAAGAAGAATATTCCCCTTATACGCGAATCTACTGTCTTCAAAAGCGCTCAGAAACTAAAAAGTTGACGTCTTTCGACTCCTAAAGAATGCGCATGAAGGTATAGAAGGCTCTACTGTAAAAGTTAGCTCAAGCTACCTACTTGAAACTTACAGTACAGTACTGTTACTTTTACAGGCAGACGAATGTCTATCTTATCTCTTATCTCTCGTCATTTTCTTCGTCGTGCAGTGCAGTGTTTACTCCAATATATTGTTTACGAAAATATTTTTTTTCCACGCCACTGAAGATCTGAGGATACATAACTCTTCGGGCATATTTGCCAGTTGGGCATGTGCGCCTGATTAGCTTCTTAGGACTAGTTTGTGCTGCTTTGCTTTTCTCTCTACGTGTCAGCCTTCTAATTCCGGCCCTTCGGGGCCTGTCTCAAAAACTTACAGCATTTCTCTGCATGCTACAACTACAGCGCTCGTATTTTACCTCTGACCCTTGAACCTCGAAGCTCTCCCATCTCTACCCGTAAGTTCCTCATTGGTGCTTTCGATTATTATTCACTACTGCCAATACTCTGGCCGTATACCGTCAGAAGTATTCGAGAACACGACGACAAGCTGAAGAGAGCAAAGGCTACCTACAGTACGGTAAGAAACGACTATCCTAGCTAGGTACGAGTCTAACAACATGATATTTGGTGTCTCCACATGGCATCAGCAGCTGTATACATTTTGCGTTTACTTTGCCGCTGTGGCCTCTTCTCCTCGCATAACTACAGCGCCAAGCTAAAAAAGCGTGGTAAATGATCCAGCTTGTGTGTCATTCCTTCTGATGTTGTAATTATTGGGCACAGTACGATGCCGAATCTTTTGCAGGCAGAAGTGGCTACTCCACTTTCAACACTTGGTGATAAGGTTCTCGGAGACATAGATTATAAGCCTGCAATATTGGCAGCATGCCGAGCAGCCTCGGTGAAGAGTCCTGCAGCATCACGTGCCGCCCTCGCTAGGCACCGAGCATCGATCGATCCTGAGCTCATAAAGATCCTAGAGACCGTTGGAAATTACGAGGATGAGGTCATCATTTTTTTCTGTTTACTTTTAATTTCAGTTTGTCAACTAGTTCAAGATGCGTGCCTATGCAGTTTTCTTGACATAGTTTATTCCTTTGTGCCCACTCATAGGACGGCATTACGCCGCTTCACGGATGTGCAAGGCGAAACGATGCAGATACTGCCCGGTTTCTCATAACTGCTGGCGCAGATGTGCTTGCCAAGGACTCAGTGAGTTACGACCTGAAAAGTTACTCGTATATGATTTTGCATTGTTGAAGATATCCTACTTTCTTCCGTAACGCTCTTCTTTTATCTTGCACCACTGACTGTTGCGTGTGTATTCGCAAGGACGGCTCAACGCCCCTCGACTTGGTTACCGACACTGATGGTGCTTGTAATGCTGTTCTCCACCATCACACGGTCGCATTTACTGCGATCCGTATAAAACCGACAGCCTTCGTCTCGACGGCGGTATCTCACTGCGCCGCCCTCAATCTACCCGAAGAGCCCATGTCGGTATACCTTCACGATCCGCCCTACCTCTGGGCTCCATTCGCCGCTCGCGTCCCAGTCTTTAAATGGGCGCGAGGCGCTGCCGTCATTCATATCGCGGCCAACACTGAGCCCTTCTTAAGTCTAGCAGACGACTGCGCCGGTGACGTTTTGGAGTATCTTGAGATTGCGATGACGCGCGCAGATTCACTACACATTACAGAGCACTGCTCGTCACTAAAGGCACAGGCTTGGGTGCAGGAAGTAATGAAAGCAGCAGTGGCGGTCAGTAAAAGCTTAGTACTCAGTATACCTACCTAGTTGGTACATTGGGAGTACTTTGCAATGTCTGTCTACGTTGAACAAACTTTCTTTAGTCTCTTCTTGGTCCTCAATGATTGTCAGTTTTGATGGTTTCACAATGCTTTTTCTCCTATATATGTATATATACAGGTGAATGCCACCGCTATGCTTGGCCGTGCTGCTTCTGATGGCGACGCAGCAACTGTGCGGAAGTGCCTTGAGAATGGTGCTAATGTGGACGCAGCTGAAGCATCGGTAAGTGTGCATTATTGTGCGCAAGCGTTCTCAAATTTTATTCTGTGGACTCTACGCGTCCGAGGGGCAGCTTTGAGGTTATTTTCTTAAAAGAAGTCCGCGCTGTAGTCTAACAGATCATAAAGAGGTTATTACACCTATTTCAAATAAGGGGAAGACATACAATGATTTCGTGTTAGTTGTTGCTTTTATATCTGAAGCTGCTGGCAGTCTTTAATCTGTAGCAGTGTACATTTCGTCAAGCACTATGCATTCCTTTGATCTCTTTGTTCTCTAATTTCCTGTGCCTTCTTGTCTACCCTTCACCTTGTCTTCTCTTCTTTCTTTTCTTGTTTGGTGCTTCTTAGCAAGGAACCACAGCGCTCATGCTAGCGTCGGAATGCGGCTACGCTGATATCGTAGCATTGCTCCTTCAAGCAGTTGCCGACGTCGATGCAAAAGACATGGTAATTTCATTAATTTACTCATTGACAGTTTATTAGTGTCACCAGACAATGTTTTTAAATATTCTGGTCCATCCTTTCCATTAACAGAGTTCAGCTTTCTTCAGTGTTCACTTTTTCTGTACTTCGTATGACAAGGCTGTATCGAGTCAATTTATGCTATAATTTTGGCAGCTTTCGCGCCGTCTTGCGGAATTACCGCAAGGAAGAAGCTCGTCTATGTATGCGGTTTGACGACCTCGCGAAGAAAGGCGCGTATAATATATTATGGCATGGTTGTAGAGTACTTCCCCTTTTTTGCTTCTTGTAAGCTGCGCCCCCAACGTCTTGTTTTTACTTATTCATCTTCTTGATAGATGGATTTCACGGCATTCACACTTGCCTCAGCTCGTAACCACTTTGGCATCATGAAGCTTCTCCTAGAAGCAGGCGCCGACACCGAATTTGTAGACAAAATGGTCAGAAATCAACGCGTATTGGATAGACAAATCAAGATTCAGCTTGACAATCAAGGGTTTATGTTTTTCTTCTTTCTTTGAAGGGACTGATTTTATTCTTTGTGTATTGCGCCGATTTCTTCCTTCCTCAGCTCTTTATTCCCCTTCGCCTGGCAGGATTCTTTTACGGCGCTCATCAGGGCCTCGGCCACCAATAAGGTCGACTCGGTGAAGCTCCTTCTAGAAGCAGGCGCGAACAAAGACACGTCAAATGAGGTCAGAGTCGCGCATGCTTTCGTTTATTGTTGACTGACGACTTGAACTCAAGTAGCAGCAAATTCGTCGTTGGTCGTTTTTTTTTTTTTAATTCGAAACTTCCTTGGCTTGCTCATTGCATTCAGCTAAAGCCCTTTTTCATTCCTTCCTTCCTGCTCACAGTACACCTTTCTCTTGTTCCTCCATGATTGTGAGCCAAGGCTTGCACTGTTGCCTTTTTGACTCATACATTTCTTCCATGCCGGAATCATAGGATGGCTTGACTGCACTCATAAAAGCGTCGGAATGTGGCAGTGCTGATGTTGCAAGACTACTTCTTGAAGCTGGTGCCAACTTGGAGACTACGGAAGAGGCAAGCGCTTCTTAGTCGGTTTACATGCGCCTGGATTTTCCCTTGACTTCCCTCTATCGAGACTAACTGCCTGCTTCTTGCTTGAGTTCGTGCTTACTTTAAGTTTCTCACTTTATCGCACATACTACGTCTGCTCTGCCCCTCTTTATGATGCAATTCGGCGAAACAGCGTTAATTAAGGCCTCTCAAAAAGGATTCAACGTCGAGATCGTGAAGCTTCTACTAGCAGCAGGCGCTGAAAAGGAGGCGATAGATGCGGTAATTATGTTTAAGCCAGAGAGTAGGCAGATTCTCAATTTTCTACTTTTGCCCTTCAGCCTAATTATCAAAAGGATATAAGAGACAGCTCACACGCACAACCTTTATCTGTATAACTTGACACTCAAGTCTCGTTTCTGTCTTTTGTTCTTTGTCCTTCGATCTTTTTTGTATTATATGTGCCTCACGTGGCTTTATCGTTATGTTAGTACGGCGACACGGCGCTCATCAAAGCTACGATCCACGGAAATACGGCCATCGTGAAACTCCTTCTTGAGGCGGGCGCTAACAAGGAGTTCAAGAGTAGGGTAAATTATTTGACCTCGTAGAGTACTATTGAAAATGAGTCCCTGGTAATATTTCTGAAACGGTCTCTTTCGTCGTGCACTTTTCCATTCTCCTGTGCCATAGTCTACTATCTCTTGGTCGTCTGTGGAATCATATGGGCCACTTTTAACGTTCGTTCACTCAGTTGTCTTTCTCACTTGTTCCTTTTACCGCTCGCTGGGCGTGTTTACTCTGAAGGACGGTGATACGGCACTGGACTACGCAAGAGAAACTGGCTACCACGAACTTGTCGCCCTCCTCGAGTGATGGCGATGCTTGCTGACATCCAAATTTTTGAATAGGGCTTGCTTTGTTAGATCTGCGCTCACCATCGTGGCAACATTTATTGACGTCAAGCAGCGATTTACCAATACCAAGATTTGGAAAGTGCCCGAAGGACTTTGTAGTAGCCCCCCCTCCTCTATGGACGGGGCTTCTTCTCTTGAGCAACACTCTCAGAGCACGGAAGAGCAAGTCACTTTCGACCGCTATCGTCACTTCCATGGCCACTCGGGAATGCATTCCTGATTAGCTTCACTTCTAGTGCGAATCAAATTACCGTGCATTCCTGCCTGTTGGCCATCTAATTCAAATTCTAGTTCTAGCCTTTCGTTCTTTGTTGTTAAATTTCAACGAACACCACGCCTCATGGCTTAATAATTTTCCTGCTACCGCTACCTCACCATAAAAATTCCCGATATACCTTCCACTATTTTTACTATTTTCTGTCCATAGAAGATAGAATGGAATTCCGGAAAACCCCGGATTGAAGTATACTGAGCAGCAGCCGATTGCCAGTATGACGTCACTTATATCTCCCTTGTACGGTAGTCACTGCACTGCCCCATACAAAGAAGTGGGAAGTGCCAAGTAAGTACACGGGAGACCTGGCGCTAAAGTGAAAAGTTAGGGGGCTAGCTAAAACACCCGCGACGAGCGACAAGAGGAGGGATAAAGGCACAAGACCGCACTGTACTTATGCACTTCGATTTCACTCATACTTAGAACCCCCCTGTATTTGATTTACCTCCCCTGTGTGGGATTTCCAGGGATTTCCCATGAAACGGCCATTGTCGAGCTTCGAAATCCCATTCCGTTTCATTGGAAATCCCTGGAAACCCCATAGGAAATCCAACGAAATCCCGACTTGGAAATCCCAGCTCGGGAAATCCAAGACCCTACTAAGTAAGCTACAGTAGCTCTACTGTTCGTTTGGGCCGCGTGACTAGCAATGGATTTAAACGTGCTCCGAATCACTTCAAAATTTGCAAGAGCTTTATTCAAGTCGTTTCGAAATTGCGTGCAAAAGGGCGTGGTCTGAATCGTCGAGGAACCCTTTCAATATTGTGAAGCTTGGCCCGACGACAACACCAATAAACGCCTCCTTGCTCCCACGCTAATCCGAACGGCAAATCTACCTAGAAGAGCGTGAAGTTCGACACTTTACTTCCAAATCAAACGTCAAACTTTCCAGGTCCCCAAGGCAAAGCCCGTTGTGTGCACGCCTGCAGATGACACGATGTGTATCAGTTCGAGGCAGCTTCCTAGCGCGCTCTATCTCGAAATGTAGCTCGATCTGCTAGACACAGCAAATAAAATTTCGTGACCTCTTATCTTTTGATGATGGGCACCGATTTACAAGCGGAATAGCCTATTCGAAATGACAAAGCGTGAGATTTCGAATAGGCTACTAAGTTCTTCAATCCACAACAATCTTCACGTCGAAAAGTGGTCACGAAATTTCAAAAGTCAATTTGTCCAAATAGACAGTAGCTAGCTACAGCATAGCAGTAGACGCTGCTAGCTCTAGGGTCTACTCGCTATAATATGTACATCCCAACAGAGCCTGCTTGTGCTACAGATTGAGAAGTATAGTTAGTTCAGCATCCTTGAGCTATTTTGCTGCTGAGGCTTCTAAACTATACAGAATCAGAGCAGTTCTGGAAAGTGGCCCAGTTTGTGTACCGTGTTCCGTGGCATTTGTGGGTTCGTAAGTATGGACCTTGAAAACAGCGAATCTATGGTCACTTCGGAGGATGAAGCAGCTCCTCAACCTCTGGCAAAGAGAAGGAAAAGGGCCAAAGCCGTCAATTGGAAGAAGTCGATTTCAGTGGCATGTCGAACTGCCGCATTGAAATCTCCAGCTGAGTCTCGTTCCGCCCTCGCTAGACATCGGGCATCCATCGACCCTGAGCTCATAGAGATACTTGAGGTTGTTGGAGGCTACGATATCAAGGTTATCCTCACGAGCGTATAACATGAATTTGCTACGCATTTTGTGTTCTGCATTTTCTTTGGATTGATTATGCGACTATTTTCGGGAAGGACTTTTTGTTGTTGTTTCTTTTACACCTTCTTACCTGCTCATAGGATGCCAGCACGCCACTTCACGAGTCCGTGAGACAAGGGGACGTAGATACAAGTCAATTTTTGGTCGCTGCTGGTGCGGACATTTACGCGTATAATAATGTAAGTTGCAATGTAGAAGTTGAGGAGGGTTCAATTCCGTAAATTCGTCTTCAAACTTCCTGACACTGACACTTCTGCTTTTGCCAATCTATAACATATTTGTACGTGCTAGAAGCGTGCAAAACCTCTCGACCTTGTCACCGATGATGCTTGCCGTGCTCTCCTCGATCATCACGTGTCAATTTTAAATGCCCTCAAAACGGATCCAGACGCGCTCGCGTCTGCCGCCACTGCTCACTGTGCCATCCTCAGTGCTCTCAAGAACACGATACCAGCGCCGGCGCTATCACTGCATCCATATCACCTTCGCCCGTCCTTTCTCTGGGCACCACACGAAGCTCGCTGTGCAGTCTTTAAATGGGCCCGTAATGCTTTCATTGCCCAACTTGCAGCCTCAACCAAAGCCTACGTGAAGTTAATTGATGACTGCGCCGGTGATGTTTTGGAGTTTCTCGAGGTAGCGATGACGCGTCAGGAGTCGATGCACGTCACAACGCACTGTGCGTCGTTGAAGGCTCGCGATTGGGTGCGCGCGGTATTAGTAGCAGCAGTCGCGGTAAGCACAACACCAGTGATTCCTCTATCGAGGCAGGCTCCTCTTCTCGTGGCGAACTTTTCTTCTCTTCTCATATTCCTCGCATCATTGCTTGTTGTTGATCATCTTTTGTCGTTTTTTCTTCCATTCGTCTCTTGCATGCAGGATGACTTGGACTATCCTTTGTTTTTCGCAGCTGAATGTGGGAATGTTGCAATTGTGAAGGATTGCCTTGCTAATGGTGCCAATGTCGAAAAAGCGGAAAATTTTAGTCCAGTGCGTTCGCACTTCTTTGTAATGTGTGTAATTGGATAGGGCTGTAGATTGGCTGACTAAATATCCTACCTTACTGGTTAGGTTTCTCAAAATGAATTTACCTTTCGTTGTATTTCAACTTTTCGGACATTGACCCTGCCCTCTCTCTGCCTTCATCATTTCTCATATCCGTCAATGGTAGTGGTGCGACACGCCTCTCATGATCGCCTCATTCAAAGGCCGCACTGACGTCGCAAGGCTACTGCTCCGGGCGGGCGCCAATGCGGTTACAAAGGACAAGGTAGTTGTCAAAGATGCAATAGTCTCCAACAGTTGCTGAAGATGCATACTTTAAAGCGGTTGACATCGAACCAACTCAAGTCACTCCCAGGCCTTACTTCAGTACTTGACCCTACATTGTCCTCCGTCTGTGCGCCGCGTGGCAAGATAGTTTGGATTCCTTCAAGTATCATTAGCTCACTTAATCACCGTATCACTAAAATTATCTTATTTCTTTCCATTGATTTTTTCTATAATTGTCGCTTCGCTTTCTGGAGTACTGCAGTACTCTTCGAGTATCAGGCTTTCATGAATTCCTCTTTGCGAGATTTGTGCATTGCTATCCTGAGCTGTTTCATTTTTTCGCTTTAACCATTTTTTAAAATTGTATTATGTCTGTTTTGTTTTGTAGAATTATAGGACTGCACTAATCAAGGCCTCTATGAACGGGAACGCGGAGATTGTTGAGCTCCTTCTGGAAGCAGGCGCCGAAGTTGACGCAAGGGACGAAGTTGTGAGAACTTGTACATACATCAGTGTTCATTTTTCGATCACCTTCAGTACTTGCAGTGATTGCAGACACAGTGTTCGTACTGATGTCTCGGTGTGTACGGAGTATAGTACTCTAAGTAGCTCTATATACTTGCTTCTTTTTGCTCTATTTTCTTCATGGCATTAGGATGGCTACACAGCACTGACCATGGCCTCAGTCGTGGGTCACGCCGATGTCTTGAAACTCCTTATTGAGGCTGGAGCTGATACAGAAGTTCGAACCAAAGTGAGGAAGACCCAACGATACATTCGAGTCTCGTGGCCATCACATCACCTTCACTTTTTTACTTGTCATGAAATATACCCACTTGTGTAACATGCTACTACCTATTAGAATGTCTCTTCTTCTGCGTCTTATTCATATTTGGTTATCGTCTTCGATACAGAATGGATCTACTGCACTCGTTGAGGCCTCAGAAGGTTGCATCTTGGAGCTCCTTCTTGAGGCGGGTGCCGACAAGGAGGCCAGGGATCGGGTGATTCTTCCGTAGGGATAGATTAGGGTTTATATCATTCTTCTGCACGCAACGTTCTTATTTCACTGTTGCTTAAGTCCGTCTGTGAGACACAGTCATGCACGGTGGGCATCAGGGGAGGGAACGGATTCCTAGGAACTTCGGGCCACCGACAGATGATGAACCCTTCCGTTATGAATTTGCAGCACCGCTTGGT
>Ga0307982_1002934_pt1 | contig 13685 bp, 7 predicted proteins | sample OrgLakmetagen989_FD_201847 | JGI IMG/M metagenome (GOLD analysis project Ga0307982, IMG submission 201847) | Saline water microbial communities from Organic Lake, Antarctica - #989 | ecosystem: Environmental > Aquatic > Non-marine Saline and Alkaline > Saline | place: Antarctica: Organic Lake...
TTATTTGAGCACAAACGACATGAATAGCTCTGCTAATGTATTTGAGCTGGTTTTTGTGACACGAAATGTAAATTTATGAATTGTGGAATCAAGCTAGCTCCGCAGCTGTGGCTGCGTCCACGGTGCAGTCCACTACCCGGTTATGTTGAATGCTTTGAGTAAAAGCTTTACTTGTTCATTAATTAATTAATTCTAATTCTACATCGATTGCTACGGAAGAAATCACCAAAATGACACACAGCACCATGTGCAATGTGGTCGATATCTTGGTCTGGGTCAAAGCGCGCTTTGTGTCGGCCCACTTTTTTTTGCGAATGCTGGGGATTTTATCCGAGCCGATTCAGCCACCCCCAAATTCTGTAGCCCCCTTCTGCTCACCGAGCGCACCCGCCAATTGTAATTTGAGACACCCAGAAACGAGCTAGCTGAGGAAAATCCACTGGCGCTACCAAAATTGACTCAATTTACTTTCTAGGTGGTGAACAAAAGTGTGCTGCAGGGTGGCTGGTTGGTCCCGATATAAGTCTAATGCATGCAGCTGACTTTGGTGGTCTACGGTAGAGAACACGCCTACAATGTCCAGCAGCGGCACAGATTGCACTTTATTCTCTTCAAGGCAGCAACCACATCTGTACTGCCGGGTGCGATAGTGCACGTGTGTCGAAGTCAGCAGAGCACTGGTTTGTTGGGCTTCGTGTACTCGGAAGCTTCTACAACACAGCAGGTACCAAAGCGTGTACACCAGGAAAACAGGAAGTGCCAGGTAGCAAGCGCATGGCACCCAAATGCAGAACAGTGAGGAGCGTGCCTTGGAGTATGCCTCTTCGTGCGTGCGCCCTGCGACAAAATTATTGTGGTTGAGGTTTGAGGTGCAGTTTTCGATACCGACTGTTATTTTACTTCCACCCCACAAAATATGAAATCAGAGCACTACTTGTACAGAGCATATCGTGTCTTGATGTCATGGATGACGCGCACATACCAATGAAAAGTACATCTTCTCCGTTGACTTGCTTGACGTCATGGCTGTCTGTTGCTGTGGGCCTCAATGCGTGCAGCCGCTCCGGGCTAATTCTTGCATGCGAAGCTACGGCGTGCAGCGGCGACACACTTGCAGTGACAGTGGGAGCTGCTGCCATCACAATTAACCAAGAAAAGCTTTCACAGCTGTAGAAAATGCGCTCGTGGCATAATACCTGTGTGTTTTGATGTATTGTTCAGCGGTATCGGTGGACAATGTTTGATTCAAGCAAGATAAATACCCGCTCACAAACAAATCGCTCCCCACCAGACACAAGAGGAGGGGGGTGCACAGAACACAGAAAGCCTGTGGAAAGCCACCCACCACCTGTGCTGTGGCACTCATGAAAAATGTTGCTTGTGGCGATTGCATCGGTACCGAAAATTGTTGAACTGATCTCGGAAGATGACCGAATGATGTCATCTTGTCCAGCCTGGGAGGCCGTATGGTCCTTCTTGCAAAGCGCTGCAAGCTGTAGCGTTTATGAAACAACAATATCTAGCTAGGCTTCACAATTTGCAGTTGTCTGTGATCAAAGCGGCTTGCAATGCTGAAGGCACGTCATCAGAGCAGGGCTTGCGGAAATTGAAGCACCCACAGGGCAGTTCAGCTGCCGCTTGTAAACCAAGCTTCGCCAGGCCCAGCAGCAGGTGCAGCATAATATATGAATTAGGTTGCTGGCTTCGAAGCTGCGCCCGATGCTGTTCACAAGCCGCCATCTGCTTGAGATAGGAATGGGCTCTCAGTGAAGCTCGCCTGCTTGGATAGGCCAATTTGCTCAGCTGGCGGTCGAAATGGCATGGCATCAAGCAATACTCGAGTACCTACACACTCCAGAGAAAAGTCCTGAGCTGGTCATTTGGGCGACTGTACACACGGCTTGCCTGGAGGTGGCAACCTCACAGCGGCGTCGCTACCTGTACAGGCTGCACAGGTGTGAGGAGAGGAAGATCACGTGCAGCCTGTACAGTTGAATTGTTTACTATGTGCATGTCGGCTGCCTTTGGGTGGGGGTCTTTGATGTCCGACGTCGTGTGTGCCGCCCGAGGGCAAAGCACTGCCCAGGTGCCTCTCCAGTGGCCCTGGAAACTGGACGAGTTCGTCATGTCCCTGCTGTGCTGTTAACTGTGCCGCACTTCTCTGTCCAACTGCGTGGCAAGTTTCGCAGTATATGCTGCATCAGCCAGCCCACATGCCCACCGTGGTCATACCGTGCTCAGCTGCATCTGCCTGGGCAGTATCTATCTCCCCGACAGCAGCAGGTTGTTCAACACCGTCGCACCATATGCCACACTCGCTGTCTTAATGCACAAAATAGTTGACCGCTCCATTAACATGTTATTGGTTTCCCGCATAAAGTCGTGCGTTTCACTGCAGCTGCTTTGGTTGGTCAACCTGTGAGGCCCCTAACAATGCTGTTGGCTGGAAGGACCAATCAATGTCAGAACAGTGCAAATTGTCGGGACAATTTGGTACAGGCACTTCGATCTGTGGTCAAGAGAGCTTTTAAATTGAGCACATTGAGATTTTATCTTCATCGCGTTTGACTGCCCACCCCAGGCAGATTTGACGCAAATAAGTTGTTTACCTCAACACCAGCGGATCTGAAAACCTCAAGGTGCAGGACAAATGCGCAATGGTCACTTTCTGTGCTTGTAACTCTCCTCAGGGGGAGGAAGTGCTGAAAGCATCTGACGAAGGCATGTTGCCAATAGAAAGCCGCAAATTCCGCGACCTCCCATGTAAGCTCGGCCACGCGACAGCCATGGACTGAGTGAACAAATTTTCTTACACAGGCTGCATACTATTTTCGCTCTTTTGGGTGGGCATGATTGTTATTGGTGCTGTCGGACTTGCTACTGGAGAGCCAAAACGACTCAGTGCGTTGCTTCAGTGGCTGAGAAGTCACCTGCACCAAAACACTATTTTTTGCAGTTTTTGGGCACGACTATGAAGGACATGTTTGTGGTGTTGACGATGGGTTCACAGCCATGAAGTATACGGCCTATCCACGCGTAAATGAAGACATTGTGGCCAATAAGGGGAAAAACGTTGAAGATATGTCATTCTATGGTGTGTGTGTCAAAGCTTGCAACGTTGCAAACCCCACTGTTGTGTGCGACAACGACTTGAAGGTGTTGAATGGAGCAAATGCGGAAACGCAGCAAGACGTCTTTGACGAGTGTTTTGCCAACACTGGAAGCAGCACCCGAACGTGGCCAGTTGGGCCCGCGAAGTCTGCCACCTCATGCGATGGAGGCTCTCATCCAATTCGTGAGAACTGCTGGGCGGTTCCGTTCAATACATCCAGTGTTCTCTTTCGATGCGTCCCAAAGTATTCAGTGGATTCATCGATCAAGGCAACGTGCTCATTTCCCACGCAAGACAGCAATGGAAACCCTCTGGCTGCTGGCTCGGATGAGTGCTTATTGATAACTGAAAGCTCAAACGGAGAAACGGTTCGCCCTGCTAAAACTAACGCACTGTTCGACAAACTCAACAGTGCCTCCCAGGCATGGGGGCGCTACATGGGAGACTTGGCTCGCTCCTGGTGGGTGATCATTGTTGCAGGCATCATCGTACCTGTTGTCTTGGCCATGCTGTACTTGGTGTTCATAAAGTACTGCACTGGTGTCATGGTCTGGTTCACAATTATCGCAACGCTCCTGGTGTCTGTGCTCATCACCTTCTTCTTGTACTACAAAGCAGGTGTCATCTCCAATGATCGCATTGATAGCCTGCAACAGTCCTTGAACGATGCTTCATCTTCGAGCGGCAAGAGTGAACTCACGAGCGAAAGCCAACTTGAAGGTGCTGAGGACACGAATAGTGGCTTCCGTTATGGCGCGTACTTCATGACTGTAGTCTCCATTGCCGTTTTAGTGATGATCATTGCCCTACGCAAGAGCATCAAAGTTGCTATTGACGTTCTAAAACTTGGTGCCAAGGCTGTGCAAAGCTTGGGGGTTGAGCTGCTCACTTTCCCCTTGGTATCCACTTTGATGTTGTTTGCTCTCACCATGTGGTTCCTTTTTGTGTCGGCCTACTTGATGTCTGCTGCAGCTTTGAACCAGGACGAAAGCACGCTGCCCACTGCGAGCAGTTCTAATGTCACCGCCCCGTACTCCGTCGCCGAGTTTGCCGACAACAAGGCACTTCGGTACATGTTCATATACCACTTCTTTGGTTTCCTGTGGACAGCCAATTGGTTTGCTGGTCTGTCCTTCGTTACAATTGCCTCAGCAGTTGGAGGTTGGTACTTCGCTCGCCCTGTTCCTGCCGGTAGCAAGGCCCCCGTGTACAAACAGCCGGAGAAAGCTCCTGTTTACACTGCACTGTGGTACACCCTGAAATTGTACATGGGATCTGTGGCAATGGGCTCATTTTTGATTGCATTTATCCAGTTCACTCGAGCAGCAGTGGCCTACATCGAGCGCAGGAGCAAAGAGTTGGCACAAGACAGCTGCATCATGCGCCTCGTATTCAATTGCATCCACTGTCTCCTTTGGTGCATTGAGTGCATTGTTCGTGTGATCACCCGCAACGCATACATCTTCATTGCTGTCAAGGGCAACGGCTTCTGTGCATCTGGTGCGGCTGCCGTGTCAACCATCCTGGCAAACATGCGCACCCTGGCCCTCGTAAATTCCCTAGGGGAAATCATCATGTGGCTTGGCAAGCTCAGCATTGCAGCCGTGAGCGCTTTCATCGGTCTGCAGATCATCGAGAATGTGAGCAGCTTCCAGTCTGGGGAGACCGAGATCTTCTCCCCCTGGCTGCCCGCAATGGTCTGCTTCGCCGTGGCATTCCTCATCGCAAACACCCTGCTGCAGCTATGGGATGCCAGCGTTGATACACTGCTGATATGCTACATCATCGATGCCCAAGAGGCCTCCGGGGCGCCTCAACATGCTGGGGACCACGATTTCGTGAAGGACCTCCAAGACAAGCACGGTGACAGTGACAAGCACCCCACCGGTGGTGAAGTCAAGAACCCACTGAAGTAGAACCACGTGTGTTTGAAAGCTCTTTGAAATGTTCATTGCACGTTGCACACACTGCACATTGCTCAGTTCTGTCTCTACTTGGACTCCAGGGCCCCGGTGGCCACGGGGTTCTTGTGAGCAGAGGCACCATTCACGTGCACCTCTTGCGTAGACAGGCCCGGCTTGCCGCCGACAGGGGGTGCGTCATTGTCGTGTGCGTGCTTCTCGCGCACAGCGGCCAGGGTGTCCTCGCCCTCGATGTGGATGGGCTTGCGGAAGGCCTCCTTGTTCCCGTTGGCGCGGTAGTTCTCGTCGCGGTCCATGATGTAGGAAATCAAGATGCCGTCCACGGCAAGGTCGAACACACTGCAAAAGGGAGTGGGGGGGGCGGTGCGTGAGGTGAAAGTGGAGTGGGGGGGGCACAGCAGGCACGTACACGAAGAAGGCAGTGGCCACGACGTAAGCAAAGAGGAAGGTCACGATGCCAGGCAGCCAGGCAGCAGTCACCTCGTCCTCACCACCCTCCTTGAACGAGTCGGTGTTGTCGATGATGCCCAGCGCGATGAAGGCGCACAGCGTCGCGATGAAGCACTTGCCCAGGAACATGATGATCTCCACCATCACATTCACAAAGCTGATCACAGCGAAGTTGTTCATCACGATGCCCAGAGCATATGCGGCAGAGGGGCAGAAAGACCACCCCTTGATGGCGGTGACCAGGTAGGCGTTGCGGGTGATGATCTGCAAGGGAGAGGGGGGTGGTGAGGGGCACAGCAGGCAGGCAGACGCGCGTGGGACGCACCTTGAGGATGCACTCAATGCACCACAGGATGCACTGGATGCACATGAAGATGAGCTTGATGAGGCGGTTGTTCTCCTGCCCCTTGCGGGCCTGCTGCTCGATGTAGTACATGACGGCGCGGATAAACTGCACGGTGGCAATGAGGAAGGAACCAACAGCCACGGAGCCCATGTGGAACTTCATGGCGCGCCACAGGGCGGTGAACACAGGCAGAGCGGGCTGCTCGTACTTGAGGCCGGCCTTCTCCACGCTCTCGTCTCCCTTGGAGAAGTACCAGCCAGCCACGGCACCGCCCAGCATCATGATGGTCATGCCCACCAGGAACTGGTTGGTCCACAGCAACCCGAAGAAGGCGTAGATGATCATGTAGCGCAGGGACTGGTTGGTGGGCGTCAGCGTCACGGTGTAGGAGCTGGTGCCGTTGAACTCATTGGCTGACGCGGCGGCGGCCTCGCTGTTGGTGGACTCCTCTGCGGTGCCGGGCACTGAGAACAGGGCCACAGTGACGAACAGCCAGTACGCCAGGAGGGCAAACAGCAGCAGCACAGGGATGATGGGGGCAACGAGGGCCTCCCAGGACAGGGCGTTCACGGCCTCCGCACCCAGCTTAATGACGTCAATGGCCACAGAGATGCTCTTGCGCAGGGCAATAACCATGACCAGGATGATGATGGTGATGCCTGTCATGATGTACGCAGCCACACGGAACGCCTGCTCGTTGTCAGAGTCAGAGGACACCTTGGAGCTCTGGTCCACAGTGGTGGATTGGCTGCCGTCCTCCGCGGAGGGGGAGTTGGCGCTGTTCACCTTGTTGGTGAAGTTGTCCACGGTGTCGCTGGTGATCACACCAGCCTTGAAGTACAGGAAGGCAGTGAGTGCCACAGACAGCAGCAGGGTGAAAATGATGGTCAACCACACCACAATGCCCACGCAATACTTGATGAGAAACAGGAACATGTATCCCAGAACAAGCCCAATCACGATGGCACACACCACGATAACCCACCACGTGCTGCGCAGGTCGTTGATGTATCGCCCCCAGGTTTGGCTGGCGTCGTTCAGCTGGTCGAACAGCAGAGAGGACTCACGGGGGCGGGTGACGCTGCCGGAGCTGGTCTCCGTCACAAGCACGCACCGGGAGTCGGAGGCAGCCAAGGACGTGCCGTTCACGGGGCGGGGGTATGCACAAGTTGCAGTTGCGGTGTTGTTGAATTCGAACACGGGGATGCAGCGAGTGAGGATGCTGGAGGTGAACACGGGCACCACCCAGCAGTTCTCGCTCAGCTGCGCACAGGTGTAGCTCTGGCCGTCAATCGCGTTAGAGTTCACCAGGGGGGAGCCAAAGCAGCCGCTGACGGGGTTGGTGAGGACGTCCTGGGCTGGGCTGGGCCACTCGTTAATTGCGGCGGACCCTGGCTGTTCCTCGTTGCACACAACGACGATGCTTTCCTGGGTGTCCTTGGTGTTGCACTGCTCCACGCAGATGCCGTAGAAGGCGTAGTCCTGGGGCTCCTTGCCCAGGTTGGCGACGAGGTCCTCGTTGGTGCGGGGGTACATGATGCGAGGCATGTCCTTCACGCCGTCGGAGTGGCCGCATGTGCGGCCCTTGTAGTCCTGACCAGCTACCAAGCGGCTGGGCTCACCTTCCACCTGCACAGCGGGATTGGCGTGGTGGCTGAGAATGAGCGACTCTGCCAACGGCCAAAATGGGCCAGCAAAACACACACGCAGAGACGCGTACAATTAAAAACATGAGAACATGTGCACCAAAAAACACCATTCTGAGCTTACTAGCCGCTTGGGTGCGGCACTGAGATTTCTACGGGCACTGCAGCGAGAGCAAGAACTTGTTTCTTACCAAGGCGATAATTCCAATGACCAAGAATCCAATCATGAAAGCAGCATAGATCAGACAGCCTGCATACAACCAGGTAATTTTCGTGGGCCACACACGCACCAGCAACTTGTGCATCGCATGTCAAGCACCATCCAGTACGGTCGTGGTGCGACCATGCCAGAAGTAACGTACAGATGATATCGGTGCACTTGCGGTCTTCATCCTTGATGAACCCACGCCATTGTTTCTCATCCTTGCTGAGTTGGTTCTGTAAAATAAATCATGCGCAAATGCTTTGGTGCAGGTGCTGGCAAGCACTCATTGCCTGCACTGCTGGCTGCCACACAATGTCGGGAAACGACAGTGCAACGCAAGCAGCACAGGGGCGCCACTCAAAGAAGTTGGGTGGTTCAAGGAAACTCACCTCAGCCTTATCTTTTGCCTTGCAGCAGTCTAAACGGCCCTGCTCATCCTGAGGGACGCAGCAGCAGGGGTTGCAAACCATACTTGCTGGAATCGAGTTGTGAGGCACAAACAAAGTGCAAACCCAAAGCAAATATTTGAAGGAGATTTGTCAAGCCTTGTCTCAGCTATTATATTAGTTCAAGGTGTGGTCGTCTGAGCACGCCCCGCAAATATCGCTTGCCGGGCCCCTCACCTGCGTGTGTGGCATCGCAGTAACTACGGCAACAATTGTCTACGCGCTACCAGCAATTAGGCAAACCACACATTCTGCAGCTCAGATTTTGCGATTGTACACAAAGCATACTGTAGCTGGGGGTGCTCAGAAATCGTTTGCAAGCTACACTTCGAGAGGGCATTTTTGAGGCAGCAATCTCTGGCAACCAACGCTTCCCATCGCTTTGTCCTCCGCGCTTGATCAGTGCCTATTGCATGGATGCTCCTGGGGCAGCAGCTGTGCTGTTAGACGCAGCCCTCACAGCGCATGTTCAACCTCAAATCCATGCAAGCGAGCAGCTGACCCAGCAGCTTCGTAGCAAATCTCAAGCTGCCTCGCCGCTGGCCACTTGGCTGCTCAGCGCAAGGCAGCAAGTCTACGACGACTTTTTTTACCCCACCTTTAACGGGGCGAATTTAAAAATAGCAGAAGGTCAAATAACCGTGCAGGTGTCTGTTTTTGATCCAGTCTTGCGTGAAAGCTTGCATCGAGTGGGCCTTCACATTCGAGATGTCTCGAATTCCGCAACTCACTCAACTGTCCAATGCGAAACTGGCAGCCACTCCAGCTTCCAGCTGCTTGCCAATGTAAACTCCACTACAGGGCAGCTGCTGTGCGACACGATCAAGGCTGCCAGTCTGCTGGAGTCACAAGCTGCTGCTCTGGCAGTGCCTGGCAGCTCACGAGCGGTGGCGGCGGCATCTGGCTCGGCCAGGGAGCAGCGCATCATGAATGACCACATTCTGCCCCTCGCCCAAGGATGCGTTTTGAAGTTCCATGGCTTGCGCGACTTCTTGCACTGCAGCAGCACTCGGCGGCTGGCAGCTTCCCGGTCGCTGCAAGACACATTGAGCTCAGGGCAGCGCTGCCTGCGTGTGACGCTGCTGCTGAAACGGCATGTGGCTGGAGCTGGCAGGCTGCAGCCCAGCGCACTTGTAGTGGACAGCTGTGTGTCGGCTCCACTGCTGCACACGCTGGCCGTGCACCGCCAGCGCTCCTGCAGTGAATTGCCGGGCGCCTCGCTGCGGCACGCTTCGGCGGAGTGGCCCCTGCGCGTACGCGTGCTGCGCGTGCGGAACTTGGTGCCTGCCCTGTTGCACGCCAAGGTACCTTCCCGCAACACAGCAGCGCTGCCCAAGGCAGGCAAGCACGCCAAGGCACCAGAGGCAGCAGCGGGAGAGCGCACGCGAGCGCTGTCCTTCGGTATGCTGGACCGCCCCTTCAGAATGAGCACCGCCAGCCGCAGCGACAGCACCTCGGGCTTTGCGTCAAATGGCGGCAAAAGCGCAGGCAGTGCCAGCATGGCCATTGCGTCACGGCGGTCCAGCCAGGCCCGGGGGGGGGCTGTCGGTGGTGCCGCTGGCAGCGGCCCCAGCAGCGGCAGCATCTCTCGGGAGACTTCCCTGCTGTCCACACACAGCGACGGGGACGCTGCAAGCATCACTGTGGACATGCAGGCCGGCATTGTGCAGGTACCAGGCAGCAAGACCTCTGTGCAGCTGGACAGCATCCTTGTTCGCCTGGATGTGGTGTATGGAGGGGAGGTGCTCCCAGGCTGCTCAGCAGAAAGCAGGCGGCGGCAATGGGCGCCTCACATCGAGTGGACCCAGGGACCATCGCCCATGCAGCCAGAAGGAGGCGCCATAGCTGGCGGCGGTGCCTCTTGGCTCAGCCCTGAGCGGCTGCTGCGTGACATCCCCCTAGAGGCCCAGCTGCGCTTCACGGTGCTGGGGGTGGTGGAGGCGCTGCCGGAAGCCGTCACACTGGGGGTGGCAGCCATCCCACTGGTGGACCACAGGGGCGTGGTCATCTCTGGTCGGCACACTGTGAGTTGCTGGCCAGGCAAGACTGATGTGCGCAGTGCTCGAGTTGGCACGTATGCCCCACCAGCAGACACCTTCTTGACTGCCCACAGCCTGGCGGAGGAACAAGAGGAGGCCCAACGGAACACACTGGGTGCCACTGATATCACACCCGGCCTGCATCCCCGGCTCGCCGTCAGCAACGGCTCCCATGTTGCGTGGACCGCCTTGGTGCAGCGGCCGTCCCCGGAGCCGGGGGCCCTGCACGTCGCCTGCAACCTGGAGGCGTCCACCGCCCTGGGCCTCAGCACCACCACCACAGCACACCACGATACATCGGACCTGTCCTCCGACATCGTGCTGCGTGCCCGGCGTAGCCTCGTTGCCTCACTGGCTGCCACTGCCAGGGCAGACAGCTCCTCGCCTGCTGCCTTCAGCGACGATGACAGCGACGGCGACGGGGGCACACTGCACCCAACATCTGCTCCACGGCCATCACTGGTGGAGTTTCATTCCGAGGGGCCACCCCGTGCATCTGCACCGGCCTCCCCAGTGATGCCTGTGGACGGCGCCGCTGCGGGACGGGCCGCCGCTGCATCTGCCATCACTGCGCTGGGCGGGACACAGCGCCAACCAGCCTCTGCATCCCCTGTGCGCAACCAACGCGCCCCCAAGCGCCGCACTGGCAGCGTTTACTACACGGGAGAGGATTGGGGGCAGCAGCTGAGTGCCGCCCTGGCCAGTGCAAGCCGTCCCTCGTCAACTCGCAGCAGCGTGCTGCAACTGGCAGCAGAGGGCGGCTCAGCTGGAGACGGCGCCAGTTTTGCTGCTCTGGAAGCACCGCCGCCTGCGCCTGCTGCTTCACCGGTGGCCACCACGCAACGTATGTCACGGGCTGGACGGGCGGATAGCGGCTTTGAGTTTCAAAACAAGCTGGGCATGCATACGATTGGGGAGGATGCTGACAGTGACAGCGACGGTGAGGGCAGTGACGGCAGTAAAGCCAGCCCTGTCATGGCTGCGTCAGCTGGTGGCGACCCCCCCCCACCCCCCATGACCCCCCTTGAGGACAAGCGCTCCGCCGCGGATGTGGCGTGCATGGAGGCGCCCGCCTTCCTCATCCCCACCCTCCCCGCCAGCGACACCAGCGAGCTGTATGAGAGCATGCCGCTGACACTGGAGATTGAAGTTGAGGCGTTCCGCCTGCCGGTGGTGGGGGACGCCCCCCCCACACGGGTGGACATAGCAACCACCGCCGCCAGGGCAGAGGCGCTGGGCATGGCAGCAGTGGCTGACTGCAAAGCCGCCCACAGGCAGGTGTTGCGCCTGGGTGACAATCGGTCCCACAGCACTATGCGGCCGCGGGCTGCAGCTCGGCGCCCCCCTGCCCCCCCCTCCAGTGCTCGACTGCACCCGCCAGCCGCGCCATCCACGCACGGCCCAAGGGAGAGCGACAACCTGCAATCTGACACAGATGTGCTCGCATGTGAAGAGGGGCCGTCTGATGGTCAAGGTGACATCAGCCCCACTGCAAGGCACTTGCCCGCAGGCTCTGACGGCAGTGAGCTGCCGACGCTGCAACCCGAGCCCCCGCAGGACGTGGCGGAGCTGGCCAAGGCACGAGATGCAGAATGGCTTGAGTGCTGCAATCCCTACGCAGCATACGCCCGTCTCCGCTTCGCACTGCTGTGTTTAGGCATCGACGAAGCCACAGCGGCATCAGCCCCAGCCGCCGCTGGGGGGAATGCCTCCCTACTGCAGGCCTTGGGACAGGCACATGGCGTGCACATGGAGCCGTGGCTGCGCAACCAGCACACGTCACCGCTTCACTTTGGTCGGGCGGTGCAGGCGCGGCTGTGTGCCGTGTTGCCCCCAGGGCCCAGGCGGGCTGCAGCTGTGGCTGCCCTGCGCAGCGGACACCTGCCCCTCGCAGCAGCGCTGAGCGCCATGCTTGCGCCTGCGCATTTACAGCGGCACCTGGTCACCGATGAAGCACTTGTGTACACCCAGCCCCACGTGCCGCTGCTCATGGCGCCCCGTGCCGGCGCCGTGAAGTGGGGCACCGGCATTGCCATGCAGGACGCCAGGTACAGGGGCTTCTACGACACTGTACCATTTGGCATGCAAGCGGACGCTGTAAGCTCCAGTGGAGACATGCAGGCTGCCTTCACAGCTGCAATTAGGGGCCCGCGGGCTGGTGCAGGGGGGGGGTCAACACCCCGTGAGCTGGCCCTGCCAGGCAGTGTAGACCCCGCCCTGGACCGCGGCGCGGGACTGGAGGGCCGCACGGGGTTGAACTTTGACGCCGAGTTTCACATTGCCGTGGACAAGCGGGGGTGGATGCGGAAGTTGGGGAAGCAGTCCTGGTCCAGGTGGCGCCGCCGGTGGTTCGTGCTCACGGAGCGGGGGGGTGCCCTGCGGTACTACGAGAGCAACACAGCAGGGCAGCCTCCTAAGGGCATCGTGCCGTTGGCAGGCATGGCGGCGCGCGCTGAGCCAAGCAAAGACCGCAGCTACCAGCGCATCGTGGGCAGCACCCGCAAGAACCTTGCGCTGTACTGCTTCCGCCTGGGGCCCAGTGGGGAAGGGGAGACGGAGTCCGACCGCACCTACTTCTTGTACGTGGAGGCCAAGCGCAGCATGGAGGAGTGGATTGACGCAGTGAACACGGTCGCCTTGCGGCTGGGCGCGGGGGAGGCGGCGCCCTCCAAGGGCTCCCCGTTGCGAGAGGCGGGCGAGGCGCTTTCGCCAGTGATGCTCAGTGTGTCACCTCGGCACAGCGCCCGCAGCGGCGACTTGGTCTTTGACAAGCCAGCGGGCCCCGGGCCGGGCCTGCCAGGAGCGGGTGGCGGCAGCCCCACCAGCGGGGACAGCGGCAACCGCACCCCCCCGCCCAAGAAGGCATCCAAGTGGCGCAACCTGACGCGCATATTCGGCAACAAGGCCGCAGGGGAGGAGGCGGCTGCGGTGCAGGAGGGGGAGGCAGTGCAGACCGCCGTCCCTCCCGTCCCTGCCCCAGCGGCCTCCAGCTCAGCTGCACGGCAGCGGCGCGGACGGCGCCCCAGCATGCTGCTGGCCGGCACTGCGGTTCTACCAGACGTGACCGCTTCACAGCCGCGGCAGGTGACCACTGGACCAATGAGCGCGCCTGTGGTGGCAGCGCCTGGCCCAGACGGCCCCCGGCGGCGCACTGCCAGCAACGCCCAGGCGCCCAGCAGGCGGGGCAGCGTGTTTGTCCGCCCCGCCGAGAACAGCTCAGCCCCCATATCAGTGCTATCAGTGCCCGCTCGTCCCTCTGTGCTGCAGCTGCTGCAGGCCACCATGCAGTCTGATACGCTCACCAGCGCGTCTGTGGGGGGGGCGCGCCTGGGGGAGCAAGTCCAGGCGCCCAAGCGCACCCAGTCCTCAGGCAGCCGTATGACACTGAATGCGTTCCGCGCGCGTTCATCCAGTGGAGCGGGCGCACACAGCACTGTACTGCGCGGCATTGCCGGTGCTGAGTGCGCTGCCCTGGGTGACGCAAACGCCGCCCTGCATGGGCTGTGGGGTGGGGAGGAT
>Ga0307982_1002935_pt1 | contig 13683 bp, 13 predicted proteins | sample OrgLakmetagen989_FD_201847 | JGI IMG/M metagenome (GOLD analysis project Ga0307982, IMG submission 201847) | Saline water microbial communities from Organic Lake, Antarctica - #989 | ecosystem: Environmental > Aquatic > Non-marine Saline and Alkaline > Saline | place: Antarctica: Organic Lake...
GATACAATTTCGGTGGCACTGCGATAGCAGATAGCAGCTACGGCTGTTTGCTGTTTGCTAATTATAAAGTAATAAGCACATGTTTCTGTTTGATTCCAAAATTCTAGCATAATTATAAGTCATATGTTATATTTTATTTTGAATTCGCCTGAACTGGCATGTGGCATGTGGCATGTGTATTTACCATGGCATTGGAAACTCAACGCCGCCACCTCGGGGTCTCGGGCCCACCAAGGGCGGCGATTCCCTTTTCCGCGGAATTCCCGCGCGATGGCTAAAAATTTCACTTCACATGGTATTTCCGCGGGTATTTCCGCGGGTTTTCCGTGCCGTAGTCATAAAGGCACTGCCAAATCCCGTCGCGGATATCATGTCTGATTGGTAAAAAATTTCCCCGCGGGAATCCTAACCTAGGGCCCGCCTCGAGGAATAAAAATCTACTTGGCTTTATTCTTCGGCTTAAAGTATGCCACAAAAAAGAATTCAGTAGTCAAAAATAAGGCACAGGATTTTCTATTGGAAAACCGATAGGGCTATTCACCACCACGTCTGGATATCCTTTCTCTTTAGCTTTCAGACACTGCAATGATGAGAAATAGACTGTACGAAAGAGGTGGCGCCTTCCAGCTTCCGACTGAGATTCCAAGAAAATTATTGGAAATTTCTTCTTTTTCGTTACAAGGAGGGTGTGGTGCTGTCGTCACAATCTCTCTGATTTTCTCGTTCAACCATGGTGATCAAATCGTGTCAAGAAGCTAGAGCTGTCAAGGTGACACAACATCATTCCAAAAGAGAATCAAAAGTATACTTCAAATTAAGCTCTCGCATTTAACCACACAATGGGCAAGAAGAACAATGCTGCAACCAAGGCTGAGATCATCATGCTGGTGCGTTCACACGTTGACACCCACCCACGAATTTCTTCCATGCACAATTCATCCCCTTAAAAAGATTCACTGAAGCTTCCCCTCACATTTGTGCTTCCCCCTGATTTTTCTAATGCCTTCGCCATCCTGCCCCTTAAATTGACGTGCCGTGTTACGCTGCACTTCTCTTTTTGTCAATTTCATCTTTACCAGAACATGATGTTCTGATAATCTTCAAAGATTCATCCCAATGTTTGACACGAATTTGAATTAGATCTTCATTTGCCTTCTGCCCCTTTCTCCCTCCCCCCTCCCCCTTCCCCACCACCCTAATGTTTTAACTTATGTTACGCACGTGCAGAAAAAGGAGGAAAAACTTATTCGCCAGCTCAAGGCTCAAATCACTTTCCACGAAGCGCGTGGAGGCAACCGCCCCGGCAAAGTGGGTGACAAGCGCGGGCACTGGAGCCCCAACCCCGAGTGGGACGAGGTGCAAAACCTCAAGGCCCAGATCACCCTCATCGAGGTCAACGCCAAGAACCGCGCGTGGCAAGAGGGCGAATTCAAGAAGGACCTCGGCCGCAACGTGGCCAAGATCGTCAAGGAAGAGGCGGCCAAGGTCAAGGAAGCCGAAAAAGCTCCAGCCCCCATGAGCTCGCCTACTTCGGTCACGGAAACGGGCGCTTTCCCACCGGCCATCGCCATCTGACTTCTTTATCTATTCCAACTGCCAAGAACTACCTTTCACAGCATGGCGCAGAGAGAAATACTTCCTCCATGCATGCATTTCAATGCATCTGCACCCATATTTTACATATCACAAGGCAAAATGCCTGGGTGCCTCCCTGCCAGAGCATACGAATGCACGTGGCCCTATTGCGTTTTATTCTGTGGCGATTTATCTCTTTTATTATACCCGAATTCACTACATCTCCATTTATTGTTTCGGACCCCGTTTCTGGGTTGTACGTATAAGTATATATATATAAGATCTATTAGTGCTAGTATGCCTTATTACTCTAAATCTAACGCAAATCTATCGTAGATTAAACAGTTGATAAGAAAAGTTTATTCACTTCCTGTGGAGGCTGAAAGTGATATGCCGTGTCTGTGTTCCAGGTTTGACCCCGTTGCCACCCCGGTGCGATACGCGATACGAAGAGCAAATTCTGATATCTGATATGATTATTCATACTCTTTTAAATTTAAAGTCAAGGCGATTTTACCAAGCAATCGCGACTACCACGTGGCAATAAGATGTATGGGTGGTATGTTTACATAGCAATTCAAGCATTAAAACAATAAAGTCCAATATTTTCACCTCAAATACAATAATTCCCCGGAAGTGAATAAGTCATTCTTATCAACTGTTGATCCGCATTGTTCAAAATTCTACATGGTTTTCTTTGCCCGAGGCCGCAGCAGCGTGCGTAACAGCGAGCTCGCCCATTAGAGGACCACTTCCAGCAACTGGGCTGCTGTTGCCTGCATCGCTGCGTGCATTGCCGTCTACTCCAGCGCCATCCTTCGATGGTGAGGCCTTGGTAGCGCTTTGATGGCCTCTTTGCTGCTGCTGGGCTGCTCCACTGTTGGTAGCGCGGGATGTCTTTTGTTGCCGCTGTGCCAGCGCGGCTCTCGCTTGCTTGCCGGCTTCGTGCGCGGCTTCCGCTGCTGCTTTGTACCTACATCAGAGACCAAGACCCAGGGGAAATAGCGGGAGGAAGAGTGAGCGTTTGGAGAGGTACGAGACAAATATGATAGCTAGTGTATGGCTGAAAAGCACAGATGTCGTAGTGGTACAATACTAACACGATCATTTGGGTATGAAGCAATTTCACATGTCAAAGGAAGCAAGTACTTAGAACCATGGACATTTGAAGATCTCACTTGGCGGTGCGGCGGCGCTCTTTCTCGAGGGCACTGGCCGCTGCCGCTCTCAGGGAATCGTGCTGCCGCCGCGCTGACGCTAGCGCTGCTGCTCGCTCGCTCTCAAAGTCCTTGGCGGCAGCCGCTTCTGCTTCTTGCCTGTTCAACCGCTGCTGCTCCATGGCCGCTACTAAGCTCGCATACTCCTTCTGGGCCTGCAACAGGGCTTCTCCTTGGCCCTGAGCCGAGGCCTTGGCTTCCTGGCAAGCGTGCTCCGCTTCGGCGCAGCGTGCAGTGGCAGATCGCAGGTTCGATGCGTCTTGCTCCCGGAGTTTTTCGGTGTCTTCGTGCTGTTTGGCCGCGCTCGCGCACTGCGCACTGAGCCGCTCGACCTTTTGCCGCAGAATACCCGCTTCGCTGTCGGCTTTGGCTTGCGCTGCTTGGGCGTCGTGCAATTGGGCATGAAACTTGCGCTTGGCTTCTTCTGCGGCCGCTTGTTGCTCCTTGAGTTTTGCCGACGCTTCAGCAGCTTGCCCTTGAGCTTGTTGCGTGGCCAATGCGCTGGCTTCTACTTGTTTGCGGCACTCTCGGCGGGCCTGCTCTTCCGCGGCGAGCGCCCTGGCTACCCGGTCAGCAACGCTCCTGCGCTCTTGCACCGCAGCTGCTTTCTCGCGTTCGGCACTCTCCACAGCTGCGCTCAGTTGCTGCTCGAGTTGGCGTTGCTGGTCTGCGGCCACTGCTCGCCGCCTTTCGCTGTCACGTACGACGCGGCGCTCCACCTAGGAGTAGTGTTAAGAGTAGGAACACCGCACGTAAAAAGTGAGAAGAATTGATGAGAATCGAAAGAATGAATACCCTGTGTAGATTTTTTAATACAGAAGTATTCTGCTAGTCAAGAAGGTCGAAAGACACGAAAGCTTAAAGAGCCAGCGCAAAAGAAGAAAGCCGCGTATTCGTTCAAAATCCAATGAAATCCCTTCATATTAGCTCTCACCTCAGCCAGCTCGCGTTGCTTTTCCGCAGTTTCATTTTTAGCATGCTCTGCTGCTTTCTGCTGCTCGATCAACGCTTCACGCAAGCCCGCGCATTCGGCTGCCGCCGCTTGCGTGGCCGCTTCAGCGTCGCTGCGTTGCTGCAGGGCAGTGCGCAAGTTCAGGTTCGCGTGGGTCAGCTTGGCTTCGGACGCGGCGAGCGCGGCCGTGGCGGTGGATGCTTCGCTCTGGCGGGCCTGCTCCAGCTGTTCCAGAGTTCGCCGCAGACGAGATGCTTCGTCCTGGCGCGCCACGTTCGCGTGCTGAGACGCCGTTAAAGCCTCGCGCAAGCGCTCCATTTCCTCGTCCAAGACCATGTCATTGGCGGAGGATCGGAGCTGGCTGCATTCGCGCCGCAAACTTGATACTTCGGCTTCAAAGACGGCTCGGTCGCTCTCAATCGCGGCTTTCACCTTTTTATTGTAAAAGTTGACGCGAAGCGAGACATAAAGGCAGATATTATCGCACTTCCAAATATTTTAGAGCTGTTGCAAATTTTCCTGCCCATTTCAACCTCTTCATCCTACTTCTTCCTCACCTGATCCTGAAACAAGGCATGTTCCGTGCGCTCACGTTCCGCATTGCGACGGCATTCCACGTACTGCGATTCCCATTTGCGCGCCTCCGCTTCCATGGCAGCTAGTTTCTCGCGGTGAGGTGCTTCGAGCTCTTCCGACAACTGAAGTTTGAGCAAATCCACATCTTGAGGCACCAGCTGGGTCTGCAACTCTCGGAGCGATTCTTCTCGTTCGGCGAGCTGAGCTAGCACCTGCGTTCAACCATACATCGAGACAAACGGGCACAGTGAAGTAAATGAACGACTTAAATTATGGATATTATCAAAAGGTATATTCTTGCACAAGATCAAACATGCGTTATGAGCTCGAATTCCATGAAACGTTTCGGGCCAAAAAAAAAACTCGTCGAAAAAGGATGAAGCTCTTGTCACCTCTTCGCGGAAAGATTCGTGCCGCGCATCAGTGGCCACTTGGCGCTCCGTGGCTGACAGTAACTCGCTTGCTGCACGCTGATACTTTGCACGCGTGTCAAGAAGTGAGGCCTTGCACCTTTCAAAATTTTGCGCGAGAGCTTCATTTTCGGTGCGGAAGGAGGCAATGATAACCCGGGCCTCAGACAGCTCAGCTGACACCTGCTGCACTTGCTGAAGGAGCGCACCATACCGACCGCTAGCACCTTGCCCGGGTTGAGTTGGCATACTAGCTGTTGAGTTACTGGCGTTGCCAGCATCGGCGCCTTCCTGTGAATGCTGCTCGTTTTGCATATTTGACGGTTAATAAAACAATCACACTCAAGCGTTCTTTACAGTCGTCGCACACTTCTATACCTACTAGAGCATAGTCGACTACGCTCAGGTCGAGCTAACCAAGTAATCGAGATACTATTTTGCCCTATTCTTTCATCTCTTATAATAATAAGCACTTGTCGCTTAAGCACTCGAGGTCGGGTGAGGAGGAAGGTCTACTTCTCGATGTGCAAGAATAACAGCAACGAGAAAAACAAACTGTTGAAAGCTGAAAGATTTCCTAATATAATATACAGCAACTCATAAGCTCACCAGCTCTTCAGCTGGTCTATCAATCTATCGGGCTAACGGCTAGGGGGCAATAAAAGGCAATGCAGCCAAGCAAATAGAGCAATTGAGCAAAGGCGTACGTGACTATGAACTCAACTTATTCAACAGCATCTTCCTATACACCAAGAAATTTGCGAACAAATGACGACCAAAGCTGCTGCAGTTACGGAAGTGAACGCAGTTTTGGATTTGACTGCAGCAACGACAAGCGTCAGGCGGTTTCACCTTCGCCGCTGCGTGCTTCACGTGGCCAACAAGGAGGCAAGATCGAAAGAAATAGCTATTCAAATGACAGTGGCGGCATGCGGAAATATAATAGCTCCGATGAGCTGCCTCCTCGACCGAACTCGAGCCGCCAATCCTACAATGACAACAACATTGGCCCACCTGATGCATCGCCTGTGCAGAGGCCAGCGAGTGCTGCCGCTGCTTCCACTCGTGGGATAGATTGCAGTGATGGAGCTGAGCAGCGAAGGCCATCAGTCTCTCGCACAGGGCGCCGATGGTCAACTGAGATTCTTGACCGGAATAAGCCAGACCCAGCATTCCCCAATCCTGTTTTTTTAAACGCGGATGGCTTCGAGAAGGTCACCCCACGCGAAGACTCGGCGCCCATGTACAGCTCCTTGACCGCGAACAAAGAGTTCCCTTTCTACACGTGCGTCGACTGCCAGCGCAGCTTGCCCGCTTGCCGGTTTACGCGGTCAGCCTTAGCGAAACATTTCGGGGGCGGTCGGCTCGGCCGAGCTACGCAAGCTGGCGTGAACGCCTACAAACCCTCCGACGACTGGGCTCGGTCAAGAAATAAATGCTGGTCAGACGTTCGGTGTGGGGTGTGCACGACGCGGCGCGAGGCCGCGCGATCGGGCGCTCGGCAAGCAGCTGCAGAATCGGAAGGAGCTGCTTTGATGAACGCAACTTCGAGAGGAAAAACAAAACCAGAAGAAGTTGCCTCAGGAGCAACAAGTGGCGCAAAGGATACCGATCCAGCAATGCCTTCAATTGAAAGGAGCAGAGTTCCTTCAAAGAAGAAGAAAGTAACCACCACTGGTCGTTCTACTACCTCCAGCGCTCATCCAGTAGCTGCCGCCGTGATTCAAGTGCGGCAGCAGCAAACAGCAGCACCAGTGACCAACCGACCAGAAGCAGTGCCATCACGGCTGGCACCGCACCATGTATATAAACCAGAAGACGACTTAAAAGCACGGGCGAAGGAGCTCATGCAAGGCCACAAGTCCTCGGGACAGCGCGCGCAGCCTCCACCTGCTCAAGCAACCCCGCTGAAGGTGTGGGAGGGCACGGTGCGAGTGGAGAGCACCGCTGCAGCAACCAAGTGGCACTCGGAGTTACTCCAGAATCGAAAGGGGCTTTAGCTCAGCTGCACTGGGTTGCATGTGTCCTCGCTGTTGAAGTTTCAGCCCCAGCCAAGTGAACGGTTCGGCACCAAAAAGGAAGTAGCAGTAATATTCTAGAATGGCCATGTGAGAAGTACAAATTACTTCCCGGCTCTCGGCTCTCGGAGTTACAGCAGTTACACAGACTGCATCTCGGCCATGGAGTGGGGATCGCCACTTCCATAGGCCTTAATGGCCTGTGGCTGATTTTCGGACATAGTACATAGGTATCTTGATTTTCTAATGAGATAAGATTCAGATTTAAATTTCAAATTATAATGATATGTTATATATAATGCATCAAGCGACACTTGACACTCAGCCCAGTCAGACTTGTTCTGGGAGGTTCATCGAAACGCGGCTTCATGTAACTTTCTATTGCTTCTTTGCAATTGGGGAGTATAATCCAATCCAGTCTAATCTAATCTAACCTAATTTGAACTCGATACCAAATGTTTCACGGAATAATCGAATAATTCGGGTGCGAAATATTATGGTTTAGCGCAGGTTTAGAGTTAAGTGAGGAAGTTGACAAGCATCATAAGTAGCGCGTCACGGCCTTGCAATTTGGAGCATTTTCTTGGTCTTGCCATCAGCAGCAAGAGGGGCATGGGCATCGTACAAAGCCGTAAGAGCGGCGATGTACTTTTTATGGTACTCATCTACCAGGGCATCCGAGGGCTTAGCACCGAGCGTCTCAGGCTTCGGCACCTCGATTGGTTTCCCAATCAGCACTGTCACTGGTTTTTGGTGAGGCAGTGGGGTTCCAAAGCGGCCCGTGAAGAGTGGCAGAGCAATGCCAAAGTTTTTCGCCAGCCAGCGGCGCGCGCCCGCTCCAAACGTGTAGGTGGTGTACAAGTCGGTCACGCCTAGGCCGTAGACCGGCACCAGAGGGGTGCCCCACGACAGCGCCAAACGCACAAAGCCCGTGCGGCCTTCCAGGACCACAGAGTCGACCCCTTGCGATGTCTGCAAACTTTCGGCTTCCCCGCCGGTGCAAATGAACAAGCTGCTCCCCTGCTGGCCGGTCTTTTTGTTTGGACCCAAGACTTTTTCGCAGGTTTTGCGCCCTGCATCGCGGTAGTGCATCGTCATGAAGAGCTCACGAATCACAGGGAGCTTGAACATGATGGTGGCGGCTGCGCCGACAATAGGCATGCCCGGATATGCGTCAAAGAAGGCGGAAGTGACGAAAGCAAACACATTGAGAGGCCAGCAGTGGATGCCGTGTGGGTGCACAGCAAAGAGGTACTGGGCATTTGGATCGATCGCTTCTTTGGCACCCGCCCCAAACTTTACAGTAATAGGGAAGTAAGAGAAGTGCGAAGTCCAAAAGGCAAGGGATTGGTCTTGCACCCAATTTCGCTGCCGAAAGTGGCTGTATCTTTTCGTGTCCGGAGGAGTCAAGTGCGACGAATCCTAGGGTGATATATAAAGAAAAGAAAAACAAGAACGAAACGAGATCATCGCAGCGTTCCGCAGACTACTATGATCTACCAGCAGCGGTGCTGGTAAGAAGTAATCAATAGATAGTGCAAATAAAGAAATTACCAGTTGAAGCACAACAAGGTAGAGTCCCGCTGCGTAGGGTAGGAACCACTCGAAACCGGAGAATCGAAAGATGAGATAGAGCACCGAAAAGGGAAACACGTAGATTGCGAAGAGATTTCCTATATGGAATTAAATCGTTTACAAGTTAGTACGTGTTGCTGTCAGCTCCCAAACAACCACAGCGCTACTAGTACTGTTAAGGACCAAGCAGTATTACCGATCATAAATGATGAGACCATTGGCTCTACGCTTGATGGTAACACTAGATGTAAAAATGCGGTGATGATGACCATGAGCTCAAACATGAATTGGCTTAAAAGGTTGAGTTCCATAGTTGCCGCTTGAACTACTGGCGTTGGGTTCACACTTGTCTTGGAGATAGGCCTTCCTGAATTCCTGAAGCAGCGAAGGAAGCAGCTACAGATATCTGTACCCGTGGTACTTATTATCAACACTTATTACAGGGGCCAGTTTAAACTAACCATTGGCACAGTAGCTGATTTTAGGCCAAAATGTGTCATCTCGGGCATGTGCGCCTGATTAGCTTCTTAGGTCTAGTTTGCGCTGCTTTGCTTTTCTTCTCTACCTGTTAGTCTTCTAATTCCGGCCCTTCGGGGCCTGTCTCAAAATGTGCCATCTCCAAGTAAATAAAAAGATTGACGAACGCCTTTCATGTGACTTTCGTGCGAAAATTCGAGAGAGATATGGTGTGACTTAAATTACATGCGAAATTCCGGAGAGCTCAGCCTCGAATCAACCCAAGAAACGCAGAAACCCCTAATGCTAGTGAAATCACTTTGGACAGCTACCATCACTTCCATGTTCCATGGCCACTCGGGCATGTGCGCCTGATTAGCTTCTTAGGTTTAGTTTTCGCTGTTTTGCTTTTCATCTCTACCTGTTAGCCTTCTAATTCCGGCCCTTCGGGGCCTGTCTCAAATCGGTTTGTCGTGATAGGATTTGGGCACTGAAAAATATAGTTTTTGACACCAAGGTCGCCCCTTTGCGAATGGCCCTTCGGAAGTAATTATATATATATATTTAGCAGGCTATGTTGGCCATCTGGGCCTTAATATACGCCAGTTGGCCCACTTGGTGGCCATTTATGTCTTGGCGACAAAAGCGCACATACGCCGGATGTGGTAGTCCATAATAGCGACCATATTTGTTTTATCACCTGGAAAAGGTAATGATTCTACGTGAATGATAGTAGAGGTTGCTCCTTCTTCATTTGCTTCCATACAATATACCTGGTTGGATACATTCACTTCATTTCCACTTAAATCTGTTGATTTATTCTTGATAAAATCAAATTTTAATTTTTCTACATCAACACTATCGTCTACCACGAAGTAAAAGTAATTACATGGAGTATATTGTCTGCTTTTAAATGCTTCATATAGTATATACATATATTATTTTTCCTAATTTTTTTTTTATTGGGTACCACATATTCAAAAGTAAAAATAGAAGCATTCCTCACTCTCAATCCGTCCATAGATGAACCAAATGTATTATCTCCTTCTTTATTACAATCAAGTGTTAATCTATATACCTGTCCGTTCCTTGCTCCAACCAATGTTCTAACCATGGTGGTGGAATATCGGTTGATTGCCGTTGCTCCTTCTGTGGTTGTATAAAATTGTCCGTATCCATTGAAATTATTATTGTCAAGAAATGGGGTTAATCTCCAATTCACCCTTCCTTCATAAATATCACTTTCTACACTTGACACGACAGTCACGATAAACAAATAAACTGTATTAGCTCCTGAAAGATTTCCAAAAGTGAAAAGTCCATTGGCACGAGTCACATAATTCCCAGTTAATGCTTCACTATTTGCCTCTACATTATAGGTGGTTAAACCATCTAAATCTTTTACAACATTGTTGATAAAAACTTTCTATTTGCTGTTCGTAATTTTCCGTTCATAATACAATCTGTTGTCGTGCTTTGTGTGGTGATTGTATTTGCTGTTGTTATACCAGATGTTGTTTGCGAAGCACAACTCAAAGCTGTAGTCGTAATTATTGATGGTTGTTCTCCGTTTAATGCCTTCTGTAATCCAGTCGTTCTAGCAATAGTTAAATCGCCATCACCTATAGTATTTTGTTTTGTTACTAATTGTGTGGTGGTCGCTTAATTAAGAGCAGAAATGACACCATCTGTGATACCTATATTTTTGCTTCCAACTAAATCACAAGATACTTGATTATCTGATAGGGTGATGTTTGTTCCACCTGTTATGGCATTTTGCTTTCCTTGAATAGATGATTCCACATCTCCAATCGTTGGAAGAATTGTAGAACTATTTAAATCTAAAATATTGCTCATAACTATTTTTGAATTTATATTTATTTCTGGGTCAAATGTAGATAAAGTAGCATCTGTTGTTGTAGAAATTGTATCGTTTATTATATTAGTAGCGGAGGAAGAATCTGAAAAATCCCCTCCGTATTTTACAATAGATGGGAAATTATATCTATAATTATCTGCTTGTGTGTTAATAATTGTCGTTGTTGCTAATGGTTCAACAAGGATTGGGTCATTGATGCTGTTGTATAGTTCAATGACAAGTCCTAATGCTCTAAATTGATATGTTATTCTATTATATAAAACTAATGCTTGAACATCATTAACAAAAGTTAGTGGAATGTTTTTGATTATCATGGCATTTGTATTCGTAGTGGGGTCACTTTGCGAAGCAAAACCTGATGTTAATGTGTTCTCCACCATATAAGGAATGACATATCTTATTGTGGTTGTTCCTGCATCACTGCGTGCTAATTCAACACCATTATTAGACCACTGGGCAAAATAACCTGTTAAAGAATTGATGTTTGGAGGTAATATATCAATGTCATTCACTCAACATTGGATTTCAGATATAATAATTGTTTCAAAATATGTTTCGTCCAATCTTCGTATGACAATTGTGTCAAATTGTTTGTATTTTTCATAAGTGATTAAACTACCAATATTCAAACTTTCATTTATGATTAAATCGTTTGATGTGATTGATGTTAAATTTAACGATGTGTTTTCATCTATTTCATCTTGTTTCGTTCCTAATTGAGTTGTTGTTGCTAATTCGGTAGCAGAAATGACACCATCTGTAATGTCAATATTGGTGCTTCCAACTAAATCACGAGATACTTGGTTGTCTACTATGGTGATGTTTGTTCCACCATATAATGTGTCTAATTTACCATTTATTTCAGTCAAAAGATTCGTTGTGCCTACTAAAAATGAAGTTCCTTCAATCGTTTTACCTGTTATATTTCCTGTTGTGGTGAAATTTCCTTGTTGTGAAATCGTGCCTAACACACTTGTTCCTACAAGAGTTGTATTACCTTGGGCAACAGAGAAAGACAAATAGTTCGCATCAAGATAATCGGTGGTTATTTGACCACCTGCTCCTAAACTTCCATAATTAGAAGGATTGAATACACTTTGTATTTTACTTGGAGGATTATAAATACACATATATAATAGAGTAATATAAAAAATAAATAGGTCAATTAAATATGGAAAAATATGTGAAGTGAGTGATCCTGAAATCGTGTTAAAACAATTGAAAAATTATTATGGAGATGATGTAGATTTGAATTATCATCTTCTAAAAATAAAAATACATGGTGTTTAATGAAGAGGGTAAAAAATTCTTTTTTGGAAGTTTGTTTTACACGAAACACAAAGACAAGAAAAGAAGAGATAACTTAAGAACCCGAAATAAGAAATGGAAGGATGCCGAGAAGTATACACCTGCTCATTTATCGTATCATTTGCTGTGGTAGTTAAAAAATGGGTTTTGCTTCTTCTATAAACTTGTTTTCTGGTCTTTCGTTAAACGAACGAACAATTATTTTTCCACCTCTGTTTGCGTGTCGTAATCCATTACCGTATTTTTTATCACCGTATACTTTCTTACCTTCTAGTATGTTTGGACTATGTTGAGCAAGAGGGTTCAAACTAACAATGAAAAGAAAGATAGTGGGTCAAAACGACTTCTAATATCATAATGATTTTTCTTTCTTCGTCTAGATAAAATAACTTGTGGTCTAGTCGCTCTATTTAAAGTGATCCGCTCTCTTGCTTTAGATGGGACGATTTCCGCTAATAAACCGCCTTGAGAATGACCTATCAGTGTGATATCTACTGGATCGTATTGTTTTTCTAATTGTGCTACTCGTTCTTTTGCTCGTTTGTATTGTGGAGTTAATTTATAAGCAGTTTCACCACCTATACCAAAAACCGCATGATTGCTCCAATCTTTAGCAGTGCCTTCCGTTCCACGAAGAGAAACTACTACTTGCCCACTTGGATGCTTGAATTCTGTCACTTCAGGTGTGTCCATAACTTTATCCCACCCTTCTACCTCACTTCTATCATAGGTGGATTTTATCATGGACTTTAATGTGTTCGCTTTTAAACCACCTCCTTTGACTACATTTCTCATTATATACTTAGTACTATATAGGATGAAAGACCAAGATAAAATAATGTATTACAAAAACAAGTATAACATAACAAAATTTACAACGTACGAAGATTCTAGACGATCTATTTATAATTATGAAATGTCAAACTTTATAGATATGGTGTATAAAGGCAAAGATAAAAATACACACGAATTTGGAATGTTTTTGGTGTCACTTTTATAATGGTGAATCAATGGGTAGAGTTTGTAAAAACGGTATGCGAAAGAAAATAATATTTCGTATTCTCAAGCAATTAAAGAAGCAGGATCAGCATACAACAGTAGGAAAAAACGTGGTAAATCAACATTGAGAGGTAAAGGTTTAGATGATTTGCCTGATGTTTTACAAAACCAAATTGTTGATCACATAGACAATAAATCCTTAGGAAATTTATTGAATAGGGTTAGGGTTAGGGTTAGATCGTAAAAGCAGACTTAAAGCAGAATACGATAGTTTGATACTTGAAGCAGATGAAATAAAAAACACAAGGCAATTTGATCGGAGAATGGAAGATGTCGCAGACCGTCTAGAGACAATGACAACACCGAATAAAATTTTAGCTATGGACTTGGTAAACATGGAGAAGTTTGAAGTAAGAGGATTCAAATACTTATTCAATGCGATAGACATGTCGTCACGATTTATATATAGCGTCGCTCTCAAGAATAAAGAAAAGGGTGAAGTATTAAAGGGTTTCATGAAGATATACAGTAATACAGTAAATCCAAAACAAAAGCGGTAAGGAGTTATAATGGGTCTGAGTTCATCAATGAACCATTCAAAGATTATTTAGAGAAAAATGGTATCAAACAGATACTAGGAGAAGCAGGAAAACCACAGAGCAATGGAATGATTGAAAGAGCGAATGCGACGATCAAAGAACTCATTGAAAAAGCATTG
>Ga0307982_1002938_pt1 | contig 13678 bp, 17 predicted proteins | sample OrgLakmetagen989_FD_201847 | JGI IMG/M metagenome (GOLD analysis project Ga0307982, IMG submission 201847) | Saline water microbial communities from Organic Lake, Antarctica - #989 | ecosystem: Environmental > Aquatic > Non-marine Saline and Alkaline > Saline | place: Antarctica: Organic Lake...
GCCAGTACTAATTTTAGCCATATTAGCGCAGTGAAGTGGGTAGACGAATAGGGGCATGCGATTTGAGCAGGCTGACATCCCAAGGAAAACGGCTCCTGGTTGGGATATGAATAATATCAAATGGGCAGGTATATCTCTTTTCCCCATTTACCTCCTTCAGCAGAAGGCGAAATATGATTGCCACTTTGCAAGGACTCTCCCGATATTGCGACCTCTTCTTCAAGAAGCAAACCACTGGTTGACCTCTCAGAACTCCTGGCAGATTCCGCGCGACTTGCCTCAATCGCATACTCCGTCAGCAAGTTTACCTTTGTTGTCAAGGCGAGTTGTGCTGCTATCAAACCCGAAAGTTCTTCGTTCGTTTGGCCAACGTTCTTCGCTTGGGCGATGCTAAGCTTGGATTCCAACGATTCGCGTCTTGCGTCGTAGCCTTCTAAAGCGTCAGCGAGGTGCTCTTGCAACCATTGCTTACGTGCTCGATTACTTTCGTCTGAAGTACTGGTCTCTTCTGAAGAAGACTTCTTATGCTGAAGAATTGGAGACTCGGCAAGTTCGGCACCAGATGATTTATTCTTTGCGTGCAAAGCTTTTAAGGAGCTTTCGAGAGAACTTACTTTCTGAAGCAAGGCAGTAACCTTGGTAGAAGCCTCATCCTGCGAATCCTCCACCTTCTCTGCGAGCGTTTGATACTCGCTCTTTGAGAGTGTAGCCTCCTTGTTCATTTGAGCAACCTCGCCCTCAGCCTGCTGCAAAGCTGCTTTCAAACGAGTGCTTGCTTCAACAGCCGTTTTCAATTCAGCCGAAATACTTTCAACCCTCGCTTCCAGTGCAACAATCGCGTTTTCTTTTTTCACGACGCCGTTTTCCAGGGAGTCTACCTTCACTTGAAGAATTTGAATACTTTCTTCGTACTCCGCTGCCTGCTGACTGGCCAGTGCATCCGTTTCAACTTGAAGGAGAGCAAGTGTCGCTTCAGCAGCATTTCTCGCTTTCTTATTTTCAGCAGCAGATTCCATAAGCATCTTTTGTGCTTTTTCCTTTTCTAGGCGCAACGCATTAATTTCTGCAGATGTTGCAGCCAATATTGCAGCCTTTTCGGCGTCATTGACGGCGTTTATACGATGTATTTCTTCGAGTTGAACCTTCTTCGCAGTCTGTGAGCATTCTACCGGTAGCGGAGCAGCTTGTGTGCCTGAGGTAGCATTTTCAATCAGCTGCTTCTCGGACGTCAACTCTGCTGTGAATGGTGTCCACAGACCTTGAATACCTTGCATCATAGTATCCTCGGCAGGTTGTTCTTTCGCCGCAGTCATTACTGAGGCGCCGGTGGACTCCAGAACGGCCCCATTCTCGACGTTTTCTGCCTTCGAGTGCTGTGCTGAAGTGTTTTCAGAAATCAAATTCGCAGGAGAGCTTGGCTTGTGCACAGCCACTTCCTCGTCCTTGACCTCTTTGCGCGATTTCTCCGCGACCAAATGTGTTCGGTTGGAATCAGTTTCGTTTGCGGCGGTATTCGTTGCTTCCGCGCCCTTGGGAGTTGCACGATGAACTGCATCTCCACTGTCCGGCTCGGCGATCTTTTGGAGTTGCGCCTCCGCTGAAGCAGCACGTGCTTCTGCTTTGGCCAACTCGGACTCCAAACGGGCCACTTGCGCCTTCAGAGCATCGGCCAACTCTTTTGCCGATTGGGCTTCATGATGAAGCTCTTGTCGCTCTGTGCTTGCGCTTGCGTGCGCCTCGCTCAGCCACGTCATCAACTCCGCTTGGCGGGTGCCAAACGTGGCCTGCAAGCCGAGCCGCTCTGCTTCGAAGGCAGCCTGCAGCTCGAGTTCACGTTGCGCAGCTCGCGCACACGCCTAAGAGAAGCCAAGCAAGCGAACGAGAACGACTTGTGAGTGGCATGGCAGACAGATGCAAGCATTAAAGGAAAGTGTTGAACTTATCTATGTACTAGTAGTCCGTTGCAAAGAATTGACACCAACCTCTAACCTCTACGATACAAAACACGGCCCTTATCTGGCAGCATATATTCGTAACGAAAAATACATAAAAGTACATTGCGTGAGAAGGTCATCCTACCATGCAAGTGGGTTGGCTTTCGTTGAAAACCGGCGCCTCCGGAAATGCCGTCTCAGTCATTTCCGCTACACTTTCAGTGGCATCCTGTTCGGATCTTGGCCTAGTGGTGTCTTCAAACTTTAGATGCACAGTTGGCGAAGAAGGGCTGCTATTTCTTTGGCTAAAGTTTCCCCCGCTGTCAACGATGCTGTTGCCATCGGTAACTACGTCTAAGGAACGGTACCGCCGCAAGCTGTTGAGCAAAACGACTCCCTTCGTGGGGGATTTGGCATCGGAGAAGCTGGTGCGCAACTCACTGCTTCGGGCGTCTGGTGAACCATGCTTGCCGCTAGAGTGGTTGGCGGGTGTTGTAGCTTGAGAAGGGCCAGGTGACGTAGAGCGCCCAGGAAGAGACGACGAACGCTTGCCTTCGTTCCTTCCACTACTTGGGGTTTTGGCGCCTTCTGTAGTAGAACTAGGTGACACGCTTTCCAACGATCGGTGCCTTGTTGCGAGGCCCATCCAGTTCCGCTTCGTAGGGTTGCGGAATGGTGTGATGTCGGAATGTTGATGTGTTGTTGGGTATCCCTCGTGGCTGTTGCTGTGGTGTCGCGGCACAAGGAATCCGCCACGCATCACGACCGGAGGGCGGCCACGAGGAACAGGAATTGGTGCATTTGTGGAGAGACTTTCGGCAGGAAATTTGAGTTCAGGGCAAAAATTATTGTACGTTGTCGTATGCAATGATATACCCTCGTGATTGTGACTGACAGGACTAGTAGACTGATGGCTAGGCCAGCTCAGAGGGGCCAAGAAGCTCGTAGTATTGTCCTTCTCTTCGTCTTCATCATCGTCATCCTCGAAGTAGTAATTGTAGTCGTAGACGTCGTCATCGTCGTCGCTAGAAGATGGCTCTGAGACTGGAGGGTTTACACTGTCGCCACGGAAAAAAACTGATTTGGGTGATTGTTTGGCTGTCTCTTCATAGTACGAATCCACGCGCGCAATTACATCAGGCGCTGGGAAATCGCCTGAGACTGTCGAGTTAGGAGAAGACGGCGCCTCGACTGCGGCGCTTGGAGACGATGATTCTTCATACTCTAGGAGGCGCTGAATAATCATGTCCTGAAGAACAATTGTGGGTTACTTTTAGGCTAAGAGATTGGCCCTGTGGACTCAGTTATGGGTCGTAGGATAACAAGAGAGGTGTAAAAACAATTGTACAGAAAATATCTTGGATGTTTAGAGAGCGACAGTTACTAAAGCGAGACACGTGCGGTAAAACACTAAGAACAGATATGTTTTTGCAGTGCATTACCTTAGATCCATGCGTTATCAGGCCCCGCTCCTTGGCCATTTCCTTCAGCGCCCGAAAAGTCATGGTATCATAGCTGGAAGGCATAGCACCTCCGTGGAACAAAATCAAACCTCTACTTAGATAGAGATGAACCTACGATAAATGTAAGAACACTATCTAATTGAATGGTCCAATGCTTGAGATGCTCATAGAGAAATAGTGGGGTGAGCACGCTGTCATGCCTCCCTTGATGCCGACTTGATGCCTCGCATTTTCTGTTTCTGAATGAAGCGAGGCGTGCGGTGCTGTGTGCTGTGCTCGATCTCGTCCTCAAAAAATATACTTCTCGAATGTAGTATTTTATTTGGACCAAAACCCAAAACCAGTCCCCTCTCACAGGGAATGGGATGGTTCATTAGAGAAAAGTTGTTCACACAAAGAAACAAAGAAAGCCACACGCACCGCTCCACAAGTCAAGAAGGCCACACAACAAGGAAGCCAAAAAATAGCCACAAAAGAGAGCCAAATAGAAAGCCAAGAGCTGTATCTGCAGCCCGACGAGGAATAGTCGGAATTGGTGGTAGACAGGTGTACAATTATCCGAGGGCAGGCTAGTTCACATGCCTAGTGGGCGGCCGTTGCTAGCCTTGCTACTAGCACTGTTACCAAGCTTTTCTGCATTTGCAATGTATCGTCCTCGCAGTTTGGTGCGTCGACCATCCTGGATTGTCGTATAAGATCCACAGCTCACACAGAAACATTGTTACTGGCTATTGACCATCTGCCTCACTGATCGAAACTGACTACTGCTGCGATGGTGCATCGTTTGTCATAATGCATTCACATGAGGTTTCTTATCTTTGATGCCACAATCACAATTTTTTTGTATCTTTGCTCGCCACCCATAGGCCGTGTTGCTTCGCATGAGTTTTGTGCCGCGCGTTACGCCAACTCGTACATATACGCGACGCATTATAACAGGAATGCCGCTAGCACGCTCCGAAGTGTCGTTTGCCTCGATTCCTGGTACTGAACGTGACAAGAGAAACTCTGCTCTTGCATTATGTCAGCATCGCAGCCGAGGAAGCATGGTCGTGCGCTATGCTAGCACCTCAACCTCTGCCACCAGTGGAGATGGCAGAGTTTTTAAGTCGTCGCCAACCTTAGCTTCGTCAGTTCGCTCAAATGAGTTGTTGCAGCCTAGGCCGGAGCCTCCGAGAGGCGCAACGAGCCCATTCAGTCGCGTGGCCATATCGAAACTCTCCTCGGAAGAAGCAGAGGCTGAGCTGGCGTATCTTTCGCAGGCGCTCCTGTACCATGATTGGGTGAGTAGAGTGTGAGGTTATGTTATGTGTGAGTAAGAAGTGAGGGTTGAAGAAAATGTGAGACCACCAAGTGATGTGCGTGCGCACATGACGAGCACCCACAAAAGGTGGTGTTGCACACTCAAGCGATGACGATTACCAAACTTCTCAAACTTCTCTCGATGGGACGACAGTTGTGCCCACGTGCGGAAAAGAATTGGTCATGCTAAACTGAGCTTGATTTCGCTAAATTTATCGATCTTGTCTTGAGAAAGGCCTCGTGTTACCTTTGCTCTACTTGCTTCCTTCACCAATCCTTCGACCCTTCGTCGTGTTGAATCTGATTTTGCCTTTTCACCCTTTCTTGCACATTGATATGGCGATCAATCACTCGAACATCGCGTTAATTCCCTCTCTCCTACTGCTAGCTGTACTACAATGGCAACGGTGCAGAATTGGGCGCGATTTCCGATGCTGCCTTTGACAAGCTTGAACGCCGAGCTATTAAATTAGAGCATGCTTACCCTGAGTTGGCCGTGCGCTACCCTAGCCGCTCTGATCGAGTGGGGGCTTGGCCTTTGCCAAATACTACGTCAGAAACGAGTGCGAGCGCAGTAGAATCTCGAGACAGAGAGGGGGCTCCCAAAGCGCCTCTTAGCGTTAGCGGTAGCAACGGTGCAGGCAACAACGGGGGCAAAGGAGGAGGAGGCGTCCCCTCAGCAGCAGATCCTCATTTAGCTCCCATGCTCTCCCTCGACAATGCCCTCACCGAAGCCGACCTCAAAGCCTGGCTGGAACGCCTCAGCCGACGGCTCATGAGCCAATCAGCGCTTAGCAGCAGTGCCAACATGATTGGCGAAAGCAGCGATTTTGGCAGCAGCGAAACCAGCGGCAATGCTGGCAGTGAATTCGGTGGCATGAGCGTGCGTCTTCTGAGCGAACCCAAAATTGATGGCCTGTCTCTCTCCCTTAGGTGGGTACGCATAACTCCTTTTCTTTGAACCCTAATTCGAATTCTTCCTAAATTCGATAAAATTCTCCTCTCCTTTGCTCACTCTACTTGAACTACTCGCCGTCTCCTGTGTGCATACTTTTCGTAGGTATGTCAACGGTGCGCTCGTACAGGCTGCCACCCGTGGAGATGGGACACGTGGCGATGACGTCACTAGTGCGGCTCTGTTGTCTCATGCAGTGCCCTCTCACTTGCCCTCGACTTTACCGTCGGGCCAGCATGTTCCTGGCCTCCTCGAGGTGAGACTTCTTGATGATAGCGATGTGGGTAGTAACAGCGTCATTGTGTTGTTGCTCCTGTACCACCTTAGATATAAAATCTAAAGGCCATGCACACTAATTTTGCGATAATGGTGGCTTCTTAACAGGTGCGAGGTGAAGTCTACTTGCCCAAATCAGTGCTGCCCGCTTTGAACGCGGCGCGAGTCAACGAGGGTCTGTTAGCTTTTGCCAATGCCCGCAACGCTGCGGCAGGCACTTTACGGGCTTCCGACCACTTCAACGGACAAATTAGCGACAGCAGCGGTAGCACCAGTAGGCAACCAGAAGCGCCCTCAACGGGGGCTGCGTCAGCCGCAAGACTAGCCGTGCAAGAATTGTCCTTCTTCGCATACGATTTGTTTGTGCCGACTACGAGCACGTCAACCTTCAATAACAATCTTGATAGTGTTGCGAACAGCAGAAATGAGACTGAAGAAGAAGCAGTGCAACCTTCATCGCATGCTGAAATTCGTGATTGGCTTCAGAGTTGGGGTTTCATGCTCCCAGGACCATCAGCAGAGATTGACCTTCATCTGAATAGTCCTGCCGCTGGATTAGCTGAAGGTGGTCAAATTGAGGGAGCAAAGGGCGGTGAAGATGAAGTATTAGCAGTGGAAATAGATGGAGTGAACATTGATGCAGACGCGGCGGCTACCGCTGCGGTCGCTGCTGTTGTTGCAGAAGTGCAATCAAGCACTGCCACCACCGCTGAGGCACTCACGGCGCTGTTGAGAGACGCAGAGCTGGCTCGGGAAGGATTGAGCTACGACGTGGACGGAGTGGTTTTCAAAGTCGACTCGTGGGCACAGCGGGAGGTGAGTGCAGTGGAGTGCCAAAGCGTGGTGGTTAGGTGAAAGAGGCAATTGGGAGGCACAAGATATTTTAATCCTACTAGTCGTTTCATAGAAGCTCCTTCCGTGGCTGTAAAACAACGCATGTAATCGCCCTCTTTCTGGGTTCCTTCGCAGTTGCTCGGGCGCACCGCGCGAGCGCCACGATGGGCCATCGCCGCCAAGTTCGATGCGTTGCAGCGGTCTACTATATTAGAGGGCATCGAAGTGCAGGTGAAGCGCAGACTGAAATCCGACTTTAACAAAAAGTCTATCCTAGTCAGAGATGCAGCTGCTTATGTTCTCGTTTAGTCGTCCTCGTTTCAGCCGTTTCTTTCACCCTTCCCCCCCTCTCTCTTGGTAGGTTGGACGGTCAGGCGTGCTCACGCCAGTGGCTCATTTGGCTCCGGTGCTTCTCGGGGGCGCTTTCGTGCGAAGAGCAACTTTGCACAATGCTGCTCATGTGGCTGCTTTGCAACTGGAGGTAATTGAGACATACAGAGCCCTCAAACAAGACGCCTTTGGTCAAAAGGGCAAGCGAATTGGGCACACATACCTTTTTTACCTTAATTTGGGGGGTCGGGGGGAGTTTGTCTTAAGCTTCTTTGAACACACGCCTTTCATTGTACCTTTTGACGCATTCTTTACCTTCGTCTTACCTCCTTGCTTCCAATCATTTACAGGTGGGTGATTTAGTTCTCGTGCAGCGGGCGGGCGACGTGATTCCACAAGTGGTGCGGCGCGTCAGCGCTGGCATTGGTGCGTCTGCGACTGCTCCTGGTGGTGATGGTGCTTCTGATGCTGATGGTGGTGCTGTTATTGTAGCTGCAGGAAACATACAGGGAGATCATGGAGCAGGAAAAGGTGGAGATCATGAAGTCATAGCAACAACGCCTACACCGTGGGCCATGCCATCATTGTGCCCGGTGTGCCATGCTCCAGTGGTGGCTGACGGCATGGCCATGCGCTGCAGTGCCACCAACACCTGCCCTGCGCAAACGGTAAAGCTAGCGAAATTGAGTGACGAGAGATTTACTTGACTACTTTGAAACCTGTCAATGAGTGGTCTCGTTTTCCTCCTATCTCCTTTCTGTGCGCTTCCTACCCAGTCTTATTTTAATAAATCTTTTCATCTCAGGTCGGCCAATTGATCCACAGTGTAGGACGCAAGGCGCTCGACATCCGTGGCATTGGCAAAGCGAAATTGGCCGAACTGCAAGACAAAGGGGTACGTGTTTTTGCTTGCTTTATATGGAATAGCTTGAAAGACAAGCCAAGAAATATGAGGGGAAGAGGAACACAATCGACGAACACAATGAAACAAAAATTGCACGCCTTTCATTCGGATCCCAATGTTCGCCGTTTTATTTCTTTTGGTACATGGTGCAGGTAGTGCGGGACGTAGCCGACCTCGTAAATTTACGACATCGCTTGGACGAGTGGCATCGCGAGACTAACTTGAATCAGCAAGAGCAGGATGTTGATAGCCTTCACGACAGTGTTTGCTATGATGACAGCTGTGATGGTAGCACTATGAGCAGCAGCAGTATTAGCAGCAGTACTAGTGCCAGCAACAGTGGCGCAGGGGCTGCAGTCGTTGCACAGTGGAGTGGGTGGGGCCCTACCAGCGTTGAGAAAGTCCTCGCAGCAGTGGAGTTAGCCGCAGCCGCGCCACTGCCAGCTTACCGCCTTCTTTACGCGCTAGGGGTACGTAAAGCATGATTGCACAGTATGACCATGTATGAATTGTGCTCCTGCGCACACATCGCATCTCAATGGTCATTGTTTTGTGTTCGCATTTTTGAAACGTCCGAGCGATTTCTTCACTTTTCTATTGTCTTCATTCCACTTTGTGTTATGTGTATTCTCGACGACTCCTTTCCGTATGTTGTCAGTTGCCTGGGGTCGGCATCACGACAGCGCAGCAATTGCTGAAACAATTCAACGGCTCTTTCGATGCATTGTGGGAGGCCATGCTTGCCCTTTCAGATGCTAATGAAAGAGGAGCAGTAACTACAATAGCAGCTACAGCGAGTGTGAATGCAGCTGATGAAATCAGCGTGGAAAATACAAGCGAGCTGGAGCTTGAAGCCGATGTGGACGTCGCGACTACGCTCATTGCTGGTGATGGTGCTGCTTATGGTGGTGACGACATTTCAGGAACGGCTTCTGAGGAGACGTCCACTCCCAGTGCTAGTGCATCAGTCGCAGCCTACGAAGCCATCCGTGGCGTGCCTGGAATTGGACCATCGGTTCTAGCGTCTTTGAGTGCGTTCGCCAAGGAGCCTGCGAACGTTCAACTCATCGAAAAGCTCCGCAGTAGTCTCACCCTAATTGAAGAGCCGAAAGTTGCGGCGTCGCCTTCACCGTCAGTATATTTAAGTGGCGAGGAAGGAGGCAGCGCAGATGCAACGATGAAGACTCCATCTCCTCGGCCGCTTTCTGGCTGGTACGATGGGGGTTTAACTGTGCTGAGAGGAATCGCCTTTCTAGTTACTAATGCACGAGTGGGCATCTTGGTTATCGTGTTACCGAATCTATTTCTCATTTTTTCCTTTCACTTTCACCTCACGCCCCCTTTTGCTCTTGTGGCTTTCGTGTGATCTTCGTACACCAAACACCTTTTACAGGTGTTTGGCGTTTACCGGTAAATTGACGTCCAGTCGGTGGCAAAGTTTAGGCGTTACTTCTCGTGCAGACGCCCTTCAGGTGGCGCATGAGCTAGGGGGTGCGGACTCGCCGCTAAGTATTGGCAGTGGTAGCGTCATCAAAGCCACCACCCACCTCGTAGTATGCGGCAGTGGTAGTCCACCAGCAGCCAGAAGTGCCAAGGCAAAGAAGGCAGCAGACCTTGGTGTGATAGTCCTGAGCGAAGCAGAATTTTTGGCTGCCCTTCTTGGACCCGAGGAGAGCCCCAATCAAGGGGCGTAAGGAAATTTAGGTCCTTCTAAATTCCCGCTTCTTTTTTGGTATTTCTTCTGCTGTCCCTTTTTTGAATAACTGGATAGTAGTTATAATTTTGCGCTGAAACATGCGTGCATATCTGGCATGGAGATAATGATTACGCTATCCCACTTCCGGAATTTTGGCCATATAGTTCGAGTGCGAAGCACAAACGGCCGTGCGCCGTACGCACTCCCATTAGATTGTCCTAATGCGTCTCGATGATCGATTTTACCTTTAACCATTGCGGTTTGTATGAATATATTTTTCCTTCAAATCTAAATTCAACTACATGAGAATGAGAAATTTAGATATAGATAGCTGTCATTGATTTCAGCCCCCCATGCTCAGTGCTGTGAGCAGCGTAGGCAAGTATATGAAATACTTCTTAGCATCATATTGGGAAGCGGAAATAGACGTACGCCACATGTAGCTATTTGCGCTTTCGCCTGACTTTGCCATTGCCAGCGCCGAGCACGGGCTTTCCTCTCAAATGGCGGGGCAACAAGCCACCATGGTTCAGCAGAAAACAGCGCCAGTGGTCGGCAGCATCCGTCAGTCCTAACAGAAAGTAAGTGAAAGGAAAATAGAGAAAAATCGAAAGGCACAAATCAAGATCAAGTTCACGCATTATATGGCTTGTCTGAAGTTTTGAACTTCCAGAATGTAGCATGCAGGGTCATCCTACCTACTAGCAATTACCTTTCAGCCATTCTCGAAACCCCGGATCTGCTTTCAACTCTTCTACCAGTTCAGCGGAAAGGTACACCCACTGCTGGCACGCATCCCGGTACGCTTCCTCTTCTGCCACTGTCATGTAAATCACAAACCCGTTTTCGCCGTCAAAGGTGGCTTCCGGTACCCCGTTCTCGTCTGCTGAACTCTCTGCGTCATCGCTGGTGCCAGCATCGGCTGATCTAGCGTCAAACTTGTCGATGCACTCTTTCAGCATGTCAAACGCCGCCGCCATTTCAATGAACAGTTCCGTAGCCGCTACCTTGCCGAATTCGGAATGGTCTGGGTGCAAACGCTGGCATTGGCGCAAGTACGCTTGCTTGAGTTGCTTTGCAGAGAAAGACGGGGGTAGGTCGAGCAGAGCATGTGCGCGGGTTAGCTCATCGGAACTGTAGCATCGCCTTGAGCAATATAGCGGAGGAGATACTGCTTCCCAACTACGGTTGAGTCCAGTGCGTGGTGGGAACAAATTACAAAACTGGGGCCTAGCAACCACTCCGCTCCGAGAACTATAGTGGCTAGATGGCGCCATGAAGTGTCGATCCATGTAGCCCAATTGGGTCATGCTGGAAATTCTTGCCGCCCAAGATGGCTCCGTGAGGCACATGGGAGTGCTTTGACGAAAGAAGTGGGCGGGACGCAGTGCCCGACTGGCTATGTGCATTATTTGTAAATTCTCGTCTTGAATAATCGTCCAAGTTTGAGAAATACTGGTAGTTAAACTGCTCAGAAGCCAAGAAGGCGACAAACTACGCAGTGTACTACTGGCTTGTTTCTTTAGTTTCCGGTAAAGCGTGTTCCGAGGACTGACGGGCTGACGGAGATGAGGTAATGAGGATATGAGGATATGCTGCCGAGGTGCCGAGGTGCCGAGCTCTGAATCTGTCTGAATGACGACGACTTCTCCTTGATGGGAATGACGTGATAACGAAAAAAATGTACATTTTTGGGTATTGTATTAGAGACAGTTGTTTAAAGTTCGTTGGTTACGACGAAGATGTAACTGGAAACTGGAGCGTGCTGAAGTTGCTGAAGTACTAGCTCCCTGTCCAATTTGTGCGTGTACAGGAGCATTGAAGAACCGTAGGCTGCGTGCATCTCGAAGTATTGTAGTTCTTGTATAGGCACATGGAGCTAGAACAGACGCCGCCGTGTCGGCTAGTGTCACGGTTTGAGAGCATGAACGCAGGCAAACGACCGACGCAGGTTTGATTACAGTTTGGATTATCCTAACGAAGCGCGTAATACGAAACCAAAGTAACATATAATATATGTTGACATGCGTGATGGTAGGAGGATGCAATGTTTCTCCTAGAGCGGTACGGGCCGGATCAGGCGTTCACGCTAGCTGCCTTGTTCGATGGGCACGGCGGGCGCGGCACTGTCGATTTCGTTTCCCACGCGTTTCCACGAAACTTGGCAGCGATTCTTCAAAACCCCGAAGCTCAAACTGACATCGAACGAGCATTACGAGCCTCTTTTTTGCTCACTGACGTGCAGACAGCGCGCTTCGTGAAAGACACGAGCGGCTCCACCGCAGTGTGCTGCTTAGCGACACGAGATGCTGAACGTGACGGAGCCCTTACACTGGTGCTGGCAAATTGCGGAGATTCTCGCGCAGTGCTTTGTCGAGACGGGTGAGTTTTTAAATTAAATAGTCCTTTTTAAATAATGAAGTGCTATTTCGATACCTAGCACAGCGAACTTCGCGAAATGAAGCTTGAGCAAGTAGTGAGCTGCGTTTTCTGTCTTTCTCTTCTTCATCTCCTAATCACTTCACGGCCTTGTCTAACGTAGTCGAGCGGAACGTTTAACTTACGACCACAAAGCCGAAGACTTCTCTGAGCAGTGTCGTATTGCAGAAATGGTGAGCATAGCATCTGAGCTTCGATTAAATCATTTCCATCGCAGTTTCGAGTACCTTCTGCATTTCAGATGAATTTCATTGCATTTTGGCTTTGTCAACGACGCGGTGTATAACATTGGGTTCTTGTGCTGGTTCTGAGTCGTCTCAATCATCTTCTTTGTACACTTTCTTTTGACCATACTAGGGCGGCTTCACGCATGCCGACCGCACGTTAGGTGTCCTTGCAGTGGCTCGCAGCTTCGGAGACCACGCCTTCAAAAAGTAAGTCGATGAAGAGGAAGTCGACATGGCCACGGCTTTAACTAATGTGCAAAGAGCAACCTACGCGGGTTCGATGTGCCACTAGACGATGGAAACACCGAATGATACTCAAGTCTAAACATGCTTTCCTTATTTCTTTTATGAGCGATGCATGATTTTTGCATTAGAAGCCACCTTATTCCTTCTCTTTCCACTGCGCGCCGCACTTATAGAGTGGCTCTTTGATGATTTCACCTTTCTTTGATTCTGCTTCATCACCATCTCTTGTTTCTGGCATTGCAATCGGTGCACAGGTTCGTAACGGCAGACCCTTACTTGAACACTGTTGCCCTGGAACCAGGCGCCGACGCGCCCTTTCTCATTCTTTGCTGCGATGGCGTGTGGGACGTAATGAGCGACGAAGAAGCAGTCAACGTCGTAGAGAAAGCGAGGCAGAGTGGTGGTGTAGACGAAAAAGACGCCGCGAAATGGCTAGTGAAAGAGGCGTTACAGCGCGGTAGCTCTGACAACCTTTCAGCCATGGTTCTTTTCTTCTAAGGGAAATGGAAAACAAAGTGGCCTCTCGGAAATGAGTGTCTGATTTGCTCTTCTTCTAATATTAGCCCCATATTTTTGCCTTGCCGCTGCTCATTTATTCACTTGCTTTTATTGGCGCTTTTTCTTGGCTTTCGCAATTGGAATGTTGCTTCGTCTGTTGATATGGATACATCAGCAAGGTCCACTAGCAACTGACTGCCGCGGTGCCGCGGTAGTGATTTGCCGTCAAATTATAATTTTTTAGCTAGAATAAGACATAAGGTTAGCTAACCAGGTTAGGGTGCTTACAGTAGTTCCATTGCGCCTGGGCCACTTTACGAACTTTCTCTCGGAGCTCATTTCCATTGCTACATTTTAATTGCTCATTACGTATGATGATTTACGAGGGTGAAAACCCCCCACCAAACTCGGATACATGTGAGTCTCTGAGCCTGAACACAATCGAATCTTTGTTCGACCTCGCTAAGTACCGCTTCTGCTTCTGGAGCGGAGAAGCTATTCCTGGTGTTCGTAGGCCTGTGTTCATTCGTGTTCGCACAGCCTACAGCATTGCAGCCACGTGATCCATCCTTCG
>Ga0307982_1002940_pt1 | contig 13671 bp, 9 predicted proteins | sample OrgLakmetagen989_FD_201847 | JGI IMG/M metagenome (GOLD analysis project Ga0307982, IMG submission 201847) | Saline water microbial communities from Organic Lake, Antarctica - #989 | ecosystem: Environmental > Aquatic > Non-marine Saline and Alkaline > Saline | place: Antarctica: Organic Lake...
TGCTGCCTTCTCCTCAGCAGCCTTTGCCTCATCTGCCGCTGCCGCCTCTGCTGCGGCCTTCTCAGCTGCTGCCTTCTCCTCAGCAGCCTTCGCCTCTTCTGCCGCTGCTGCCTCAGCTGCTGCCTTCTCAGCTGCTGCCTTCTCCTCAGCAGCCTTTGCCTCATCTGCCGCTGCTGCCTCAGCTGCTGCCTTCTCCTCAGCAGCCTTTGCCTCTTCTGCCGCTGCCGCCTCTGCCGCCACAGCAGTAGTCGCGTCTGCTTGGGTCTGTTCAAGCGCTTTGCGTTTGGCCTCTTCAGCTTCTTCGTCGGCCGCTGCGGCCTTGGCAAAGGCATCCGCCGACGCTGCCGCGGCTGCCGCAGCGGCCTTCGCTTCGGCCTCCTGATGGGCTGCCAGCTCCTGGGCCTTCTGCTCCTCAGCTTTAGCTTTGGCAGCAGCGTCTGCTTCCTTGGCCGCGGCTGCCCCGAAAGGATTGGACGCGGCTGCTGCTGCGTCGCCATCGCTTTCTGCAGCACCGCCACCGCCGCCACCACTAGCACCAGCATCCTGGTCCGTAACCAAAGGACTGACTTCGTTGCCAGCAGCGGCCGGGTTCGCCCTGGCTTTCGCTGCCTTGAGGGCCGCCATCCGAGCCAGCACCGAATCGCGGGACGCAGTGGCGGCAGCGCCCGCCGCTTGGTCGTCGCTGGTGGGGGCTGGCGGCAGGAGGGCGTCGCTGCTGCTGTTGATGACTAAACCGCCAGGCAGAATAGACGAAGGAGCGCCGTCGTCATCGTCGTCGTTGGTAGTAGGAGCGGGGGCGGGGGCGAGGGTGGACGGTGGCGGAGGCGCAAAGAGCGCGCGCTGTTCTTCCAAGGACAAGTCAGGGCGAGCGTTCGCGCCTTTGCACTCGGCGGTGATTTGTTCCTGGACCGCAGTCCACTCAGCCTGTTTTTGAGAGTGTAGACGAAGATAAGAAAAAGAAGCAGAAAGAAAAGCATGAGAGTGGGACGGGGCTTAAAAGATGATAGACGGACGAAATAGGTAGGTTCAAACGCTTTTAAAAAAAGAAGGAAAAAAGAAGGCTGTTTGCAGCATCCCGTGCTTCTCAAAAAAGAGAGAGAGAAGTAGAGACAAAAAGGACGCCTCTATGCATACCTTGGCATTTTTGGCGTGGGAGCGGTGTATCTTGGCCCAGAGGTCTAAGAAATCCTTGAAGAGAGCGACCTGGCGTGGTGGAGAGTGCCACGCAAAGCAAACAAATGGACGAGGACAAGTAGACTTGGATGAGAATCCCAGCCTGACATCCTTCGTGGGTTTGGCACACGCATATCTTCACCTCCCCTCCATACAATCTCGACCCCGAACCTTGTTCTTTTGGTGGAAGTCGTAGTCGCGCATGAACCGTTTGGTGGACGCTTCCAGCATTGCCGCCGCTTCGTCTTTTGCTTCCCCTGCCACCGTCTCTTCGGCCTCGAGGGCGGCCTTCCCTTCGGCGCTCACTTTGGGGTTGTCCGCGGCCGCGTTGGACTAATGTAATGATACGAAGGAGAGGGACAGAAAAAGACAGAAAATAATATCATGGCAAACATGCATGAGTACTTAATAAAGAACTGCAAAGGATGAAACATACAGACATAAGTCTTTCTCATTTTACGCCATCATCGCGTTGCTATCATACACATCTTTCTCGGTAGCTCTTTCTCCGTTTCTACGTCTCTTTACCTCAATCTCGCCACTCCGCCACTTTTCCTCCCAAGCCCCCTGTCTCTCTCTCTCACCTTGCCCTTCTTGGCGGCGTGCAGCTTCACCGCAGCTACCCAGTCCTTTCGCACTTTGGCCCGCACCAGCAGCGCTGCCTTGGTGGCGTGCAGCGTCTTCACGTGCTTCACCAGGGGCGCCGCGCACCTATGCACATGTGTGTGCGCGCGTGCATCAAAAGAAAGATATAATAGGAGCACCCCACACAGCGACAACACGAATGAGAGATTAAGGAAAATGCGACTTTTTCTTCGGCCGATGCACGCTTTTGAAATTTTGTGATGGTTATGTTGCTTCAGAATCAAGTACTGCAACGACAAAAAAAGACATTGAACCACTATAGTACTTCAACTACTACTATTACGTACAGGGTCCGTCGCTCGTGGTGGGCTTTAGCGTCTGGAGCAGCAGTGCGCGCTTGGTGCGCTAGCCACACAACCAGAGGAGCTGCGAGCCACTGGGAGTCAGCTTCCACCTAAACATGGCAGGCCATTAGTCGGATAATCACAATAATAATGAGATTTAAAAGACACGAAAATAGGGTCCTCAAAAAGACTAGAATTGGAACATGAATCAGCTCTGGTCCTCTATTAGCGAAAAATAATTGAAAAACAACAACGACTTCACTTCTACACTCAAGCAAGCGTACACGCAGGACGCTCAAACCCACATTTAATACCTTGTTCGACGCGAATTCCGCCCGCAGTGCCGCTGCTTGGGCCATATCCCCCTGTGCCTCGGCCTCGTCAGCCGCCTTCAGTTTCGCCTCTTTGCTCGCGTTTTTGCCGTCTTCGAGGAAGGCGGCCACTGCTTGCTGCGCGGCAGCAACCGGGGAATCAATGCCTGCGGCCAGGACTGCGGTATTGCCCATCTGCAGGCAATACCAGCCAACAACCGACAACATGAACAACGTGAGCAAGTCACAAAAAAACGCAGCAACAAAAGTAGGCAGAGAAAGACGCTCCGTGTCGCAGAAACCCTCCAAAATATGGGGGTTCTCACTACCAAGGATTTCCCATTTAATCCCAATAGAGATACCACTTAAAAAATGAGGGTTATGCTGCAACACACCGTTGCATTGCTATGTACTTCTCATAAATCCTACCTTGCTTGATCACACTGGCAAACAAGATTCACTGTTTTCTCATGCCTTTCTGAGAAGCTACAGAAAGCTCAAGACACAAAAAAATCCACAAACTCAGCATGTCCTACTATAATTACCCCCCCCCTCCTCCTCCTCCTCCTCCATCCCCTTTGCCTTGTCTCACTCTTCACGCAGCGCTTACTTTGGTGGCCATCGAGGCCGCTTGCGCAGCGAGGGGGCCCCACAGCACCACGCCGTCCACCTGTAGGGGACGATTGGATGGAGGATTGGGTAGAAGTACATGCACCGAAAGAAAAAAAGGGGGGGAAATTTGAGAAAGAGTGTTTGCGACACGAGGCAATTGGAATTCCGAAGCACCTTCGTCTCACTTCTACTGCGAATCACGCAAGCACGGTATCACTCGGACTCTCCCCTCTTTCGACCCATAGGCAATTCTGCACAAACGAATGAGGGGCCCAAACACATGTGATCACCTGCGCGAGGGCGCGTGCTTTCTTGTCAGCGTCCACCACCGCTGCCAGCCAGTCCTTGGTTTCCTGGCCAATTTTGTCCAAGGCCGCGTCGTCGTCGGACATCACCGCGGTGGCCTTCACTTCGTCGGACTTGGGGGCCAGCAGCGACTGCGGCAGCGAGGGCACCGTGAACACCGGCATTTTGAACCCCCACCCGCTGGATTTTTTGGTGCTACTTGCGGCGGCGGCTTCTCCTTCGCCGGAGCCAAAGGACTCATCAGGAGCTGCTGCTGCTGTGGAGGCGGCTGCGGCTGGTGGTGCGGCAACTTCGTTGCCTTCGCCTCCTGCACCTTTGCCCTTCAGCTCAGGCAAGTTCTGGGCGTAGGCTTTGGCCTAAATTAACGCAACAAAGCGCACATCGTTAATGCACATTAACAGAAATTAAAATTTGTTATCCATCAATACACTCTGTTCACCATTCAGCCAACTATCCTCTCCTCTTCGTTTCTGCTCCTTCCAAAGTAATTCACACTTCTTGACACACCTCTTGCCACGCCAGCTTAGTTCCCGACAAGAACGACCGCAGGAGGCTCAGCACGGGGGCCTTCTCGCAGAGCGCAGCCCCATTCGAAAGCAGAGCCACGAGGTACGCGTTCAACGCCTGTGTTGCATGGTATTGAAGATACAGAGGGAAGTTCACCCGAAAAAATACGCAGACACGCCAAAAGAACAAAAAATCAGAACACCCTCACGATGTGCGCATATGCATGGCTTCGCATTACCAGGGCGCGCTTTTGCAGGTAGTCCGCTTGCGCTTGAGCAGAGCGCTGCAGGTTGCTGTTGACTTTCTCGGGCAGCGTTGGCAGAATGGCTCCGGGAAGGGCCGCCAACAATATGGCTGGTTTTGAAGGGAAAGGGGCAGACATGAAGAAGCCATTAGACGCAGGGCCAGACGCAACGCACGAATGAGAGTGGCAAAGAGGATAAGGATTAGAAGAATCATGGAGAGAATGTTGAGCATCGGAAGCAGAATACTAGCGTAGAATAATCTAGCTACAGTGGCACCGCAGTTGCATTCACAGAAGGGCAAGCATTCAGAGTGCAGCCAGAAAGCTGCCATGCGCTCAAACAAATTCTTGGTGAAAGAAGCCCGCAGGGCAAGATAATTGAATACGAAGACTTAGATGCTATTACCGTGCAATGCTGCGAAGTCGCTGAAACGGCGCCATACTTCCAACACTTGCGGTCCTAGGCCGAAGCCCTTGGTGACCAAGCAATATCTATACCACAAACAATAATTGCACCAAGTTAAGGGCGCATGCAGTGACAGAAACTATAGACGACCGAAGCTGATGTGAACTGCGTGCTTTCTGCGAAACACTCAACTCCCATTTCGAAGGTCTCATCATTTTGGGAACGGCAGGACGGAAAACAATGCTCGCACGAAGGCATTTTTGCACATGCGATCTTTGGAGGTTATCACGAAGGAAACAAGACTTACTCAGTCCATTGACTTCGCACGCGAGTTCCTGGGCCACCAACAGTATCGTACTCACGCCTGTGGTGGGTGATTATAACGGAGCCTCCCTTCATGCCCACCGACGGAGTTGTCGCCATGGTGAGGCCAAGAAGTAAAATCCTTCTTCTCTAATGTGATACGTGCGACGTGCTCGTCAACTCACGACAAACAACGATCCTCGACTTGACTGACTGATTCTCTGATTCATCAACACAAAATGTGCTTTTCGGCGTCGATGGACATGATTAATTTGCGAATGATTACGGCCAGCGAGAGCCCTCAATATAGTGAAGATAATCTAGGTGAACGCAAACGATAACGTTTCTTTTAAGCACGTTTCCGAAGTTAGGCTATCCAAAGGGGTTGACATCGAGTACTCAAAATTCACGAGGGAGTTCAGCTTTTCGTATTTGAAAACAAAGCTGGGATGGAGAAGGAAGCAGGCGAGCCGTGCGTTGGATTCATCGACATGGATGCCTTTTGTAAGTTTTTGAATACTTGGCTAAGTCAATTCTAGCACGGCGACTCATGATGGCTCTAACTAACTAGTCCCTCTTTGACTGTTGTAGACGTGTCGGTGGAAGAAAATGGCCCCTTCAAAGATGACCTCAAGGGCAAGGTAGGAGAACGAGCCACACAATTAGAATGATCAATTTGCTCTCCAACGATATCGCTTCCTTTTTTAGTTTCATGACTCTCTTCCGATAAAACATCTAGGCTGTAGCGGTGGTGCAGTACAATTCGAATGCTAAAGATACCCCAGATGTCGACATGCATGACCGAAGTCGGCTAGGCGTGCGCTCAGGTGAGTGTATCATGATCCGTATAGCTCAACGTTTAATATAGTTTGAAAAAATGACAGTGCTTGGACCCACAGAGGCACCATTCTTGTTGTTATAGCGCAGTCCGAGGACAGTTGTCATTTCATATGATTCATATCTTTCGTAACCCCAAGAGACCAACACTCATCAACTTCATAATAATATATAGGCACTGCCATCGCCGTAAACTATGCAGCCCGCGCTCAAGGCGTTAAACGAAACATGGCTGGCAAAGACGCTTTCGAAGTGTGCCCTAGTTTGGTGAGGAGCTACTCATGACGCAACCTAGCACAGAAGTGCACCTTTACTCCTCGCCAATACCTCTTTTTCTCCCTCCTTCTCTTTCTCTCTTTCGCTGCCTCCCTTTTCACTCTACCTTTCTGCACGTGAGCTTACTCGCGCTTGAAAGGAAAGAGTCCTTACATTTATCTAATCACCTCATACCTGTAAGGTGCTGGTACGCGTGCCTACCAAGTATGGCAAAGCGGACTTGACCATCTACAAGAAGGCCGGCAACGCCGTAGTGCGAGTGCTCAAGACAAGAGCGGCGGCTTGCGAAAAGCGCAGTGTAGACGAAGTTGCCATTGACATTACCCCCGAAGCAGATCGTCTCTTGGAGAATGTCAGTATTCTTGAATGTCTTTTTTGTATACAACTGTTTGTTCTCTTTTTCGTGTATGTCTTCTCTTTCACTCCTCCGGTCAAAAGCATGTGAAATAATAGTAACGCGATTTTTCACCTTACTGTATCTCTAACACGGTACACATTAAATCTGAATTCTTTTCAGTTCGGTATCGAGACACTGTTGGCCCGCGCTCGGAACGAATTTGGGACTCATTTGGCAGACGATGCGAAGAGCGGCGTTGCTGCACAGGTGAAGCAACATTATGACACTGCAGCTCTTGACATCTGTGCACACTTCTTGCTTCCGCTTGTGTGCAAACAGACTTCCCTTTCTTTTCACAAATGCCAAGCTTTACTTGCTCATTAGCGTGTCTTCGCACTTGGAATTATACTCTTTGAAATCTTTTGGTAGGTTAGTAAAAACGATTCACGGCGCGGTCACGCTGAACAAATCGATGTGAACGGACAGAGAGGCCATGAGGAAGACGATGAAAGAGGTAGCAGCAGCAACAATGCTTGCGGAAGCAGCATCAATAATGGTAATAGCAGCAGTGCCAGCAGTGGCAGCAGTGACAGCTTCCATGGCTGGGCGTTCGTGGATCGGTTGTCTCTGACAGCGCGTCGGCTGGTAGCAGGAGCTGTCGTGGTAGGCGAACTCCGAGCGTCTGTCACTCGGGAACTGGGCTACACCTGCAGCGGCGGCATTGCTATTAACAAGTTGCTCTCTAAACTGGCCTGTGGATTGCATAAACCCAACCAACAAACGCTGGTGTTACCTGGGCCGGCAACTTCAGCCCTTCTAGAAGGTTTACCCATAGATCGGCTACAGGGGCTCGGAGGCGACCTGGGCGAGAAGGTCAAACTAGCCCTGGCTGCTCAACTAAAGCTTGAAAACGAAGGTACCTCTAGCGACGGTACTCCGACTCCACCTACCGTCACGTGTGGCATGGTGGCTGCGATGTCACGCGCGCGTCTGTGTCAACTCTTTGGGGAAGAAAAAGCCACGTACTTGTACTCCATGAGCCGGGGCCAACAGGAAGAAAGAGTGCAGGATCGAAGCGAAGTGAAGTCCTTGGGAGCTTCCAAGAATTTCTTTGGCGGCGCAGCGCTTGGCACTGTCAGCGACGCCGACCAGTGGCTAGGGAATTTCTCCAGCGAATTGTGGGAGCGCTTGACCTACCACCGAGACGAGTACAATTATGTCCCCACGTTGGTCACTGTGTCGATCGGTACCAAACCCGCCAAAGGGGGCGAGTACAATGCGCCAAACGTTAGCCGCTCGGCAAAATTGGACGTGGGGAAAGGTGGTGCTGCAATCAAAGTATCCACTGCGGCCCGTTCTGCGTTTCGAAAATGGTGTGGAACCACTCTGTCTGACGCCTCTGCTCTACCGCAGCCAATTACCACTCTTGGTGTTAGTCTCGGGTGCATGGTAGCGTTGGATGTCAACACACCTGGGCTGGCCAATTGGATGACCTCAGCTTCGTCGTCGGCTTCAAGAACGCCACCGTCAGCAACACAAACACCAGTGTTTTCGTCCATTTCTAATAATAATACTTCTCAAAGACCTTCTGAGGCAATGAGCTCAAGCAATTCGTTGCTCTTTACGGCTCCGAAGCGCTCGGAGGGCTCTTATGAATCGCCCCAGAAGAGACCTCGGACAAAAGTTGGGTTATTTAGTGCCCCTCTTAATGGAACTGTACAGATTGAAGAATCAGCAGCAGACGGCGCACCTTTGCGTACTGATAGTCAGCCACCTCAAATAGAGTCTCCTTCGTGGGCGTCTGCCTTGAAGCAGATGCGCGAAGTAGGAATTCGTGATGACTGGTCAATAATTGCTTTGGAACGCTGTAGCGGCGATCTCAATGCTGCTATGAATTATGTTTTCACCAACGATATGGAGGCCTTAATCACGAAGGACAATGTTGCCAGTAAAGGAATCAACGAAGTAATCCACAATGCTTCACGGACGCACACCGAATCTACCGACAATCTATCTTCTCCTTCGTCGACGAGTAGAGCCAATTCGTTCAACGGCGTTGCTGCGAACGAAATCGACTCAGACGTTCTCGCAGCGCTTCCGCCAGAAATCGCTGAAGAAGTCCGACAGCAAATGGCCCTTGAAGAACGTGCTCGCAAAAAGACTACTATGGGAACTTCTTCATCCTCACCGTCGTCGTCGTCGTCGTCGTCGCCATCCAATGCAAAGGGCAAGAAATCTAAGGAACGAGCACCTCTTGGCACACAGGAGCTAAAGAACTTTTTCCAAGCCAAGCCGACGGCCAAGTAAGCAAATTATAGGCCTATTCCATTGCACTTTCGGTTGTGTCCTGTACGTAGCTTTTAGAGGTGAATACGTAGGAAAAATTCAGAAGTCAAATGTATTTCCTCAGTGGCTTGAGATATTTAATTCCAATTACAATTTCATTCCCTATTCCTCTTTCATGCTATATATATATACACCCTTAGCTCCGCAAGCAATTTTCTACTTATAAATCGCAGTATCCCAACTCAATTCCCCTCGCTTCGCTAGTCGCTGCCTAGTATTTATACCTAGCTACATAACCTCAAGGCGAAGTATATTGGGGTGTTGCCATGGGATATAGCCGACTTTCATATATATTTCTATTTCACGAAATCAATTCTGACTGGAATTATGGATTAAGTCAAATGATTGGTCATTAAGGAACCTATGAGTAGCCCTCAGCCCCAGGTAAATCACTCACAGGAACACTCCGAGCCCAACGGCCATCAGGAGAAGGCGACGCAACTCTCCGGAATTCGTAGCTGCGGTCAAGCGTTGCCGTGAGTTTGCGTAATAGGTCAGTGCTGCCAGAGGAGTCATCTTCTTCCTCAACTTGGTCGTCATCAGCTGTTTCTTGTTCGTCATCATCGCCTTCGTTGGTGCTATTCCCACTGGTGCAGCTGCTGCTGTGGCCTGAAAGATGATTCCAACGCGCTCTTCGATTGCGAGGTCGAGATCGCGTATTCGCCTGACCTAAAACTTTGCAAACGTCATCATCTTCGTCGTCTCCTCCTTTACAGCTCTCTTGTGAAGCGTCAAAAGTCACCTGGCGGCGGTTCCGCTGCTCAGAGTTAAGGCCTCGGAGCCTCGAGGACGACGACAATGAATGAAACGACACGCTGGTATCGGAGCAGGAAGAGTAATGCGTTGCTTCGTCTGAACTTGATGAGCCATTCAATGAGCACGCCCGTGAAGGCGATTGAGAGGATTTGGAAGCTCGTGACGAAGCTCCAGACAAGTGGGGCATGTAAGAAGGAGACATCGCCGACTCCTCGTGGATACGGCCGCCATCTTCATCTTCACGCTTACCGTCACGGTCTCTGCTGCTCCCACGGTGGCGGCGACGGCGGCGCGTCAGCGAATGGTCGACTGCGCGATCAAGCCGAGCCAGCCTCGACCGTTGCCACGCTTGCAAACGTGCCACGTCAGCCTCTAACGCCGACCTGCTGGCAGTCAAAGATACCACACGGTTCTCTAATGTGCTCCGCGCACTGCGCTCTTGTGTTAAGGCACTCGATAAGTCTCGGACTGCGCGCTCGTGCCGTTCTTCTGTGTCAGTAGCGTCAGCTTCCCGTCCAGCAATGACCTCACTGACCTTGGTTTGCGCAGCCTGTGCGGTTCGCTCTGCATGTTCGAGGGCGGCCCGCCAGTGTTGCACTTCAATACGAAGTCGTGCTGCTTCTTCTTTGCCAGCATCAATTTGCGCTTTCGAATTTGCCCACTTTGCTGCTGCTGCAGCATGTGCTGCTACGACTCTTCCACGAGCCATCAGCATGTCTCTCGCGCCAACAACTACCACGTCATTCGTTAGTGCAGATTCAACCTCGCTCATTGATTGCTGAGCGGAGCGTATGGTTCCATTTGGTAGTGAAGCACCAACAAATTTAGAAGTTGCGTCTATAGGTGGTGAAGTGAAGTCTGACATCGCCGTATCTAGCATGTGCAGGTTACGACTGTGTTCACCATACGAGGAACATGTAATAGGCTCTAGGATTACATTCTGAGGCGGCGGTGCAAGCAACGCGTCTAAAAGTTCTAACGAGGAGTCTCCATTTCCACCTAGGCTCAAGCTCTTTCTGTGATCACCGCGCTGCTTGCGGTGCTTCCTGCTACGGTGAGAGCGGCTGCGGCTATCGTTGAAATCGTTGCTTCCATTGCCTTGGCTCATGGAAGGCCAACCTCGATTGCTAGAGGCACACGAACATTCCGGGCATACGAGGGGAATGGAAGTCGCTGCCAATGTACTAGCATCATGTCCTTCTGTAGCTTCCGCTGATTTAGCATGCGTGCTTGAGGAGACAGGCGATACTTGAGTGGCCTCAGTGGATTCAATTGAAGTCTGCGACCCGCGCTCAACCGTCTCGGTATGACCTTGCTGCTTTTCGCTAACCACTGTCGCTCCGGCTGGTGTGTGGCGGTGAAGCAAAGCGTGCGCTTGGTTGGCTCTGGCTTCAGCGGAAGCAGCACGTGCCTCTGATTTCTCTAACGCCGATGCTTGCTCTTTGTCTCGCACTGCTAGTGCTTCTACCGCAAGCGCCGTAGCTGCCGCCTCTGCTTCTGCCACTGCCACTCGAGCTTGGGCCGTCACCGTTTGATCTTGCGCCTCTTTGATAGCGACCGCAGCTTGTCTCTTCGCATCTGCCACAGCCACTTCGGCTGCTTTGGCCGCGGCTTCCGCTGCAGCTTCTGCGGCTCGCCGCACGCGCCATTCCATGTCTCGCTGCCCGCATGACAGGGCGCGCTCTGCGGCTTCTGCTCGAGCCTCTGCTTTCTCAGCTCGGGCTTCCGCTGCAGCTATACGAGCAGCTGATCGCGCAACAGCGCCAGGAGCTGCCCTGGCCCAAGCCACATCGCCAGCTACGTCTTCACCATTTCCTACTGCTGCAGCAGCCGCAGCGGCTGAGACACTCGGAGCTGTCGCCACCCTAGATCGAGGTGTTGACTTGCATTGCAAGTTCTCAGCGCCTAGATTTGGAGCCTCTGCTGTATTCACAGCCATAGACAGTCCTGCAGGGGTTGATGAAGGTCCTGCTCCACGCGCTACCCAAGAAGTAGATGATACTTCTGGCGAATCGAATGGTAAAGTATATTCTGTATCAGCTAAATGCTTGGTAGCAGACTCAACCACAGCGGGTGCTTCCTCTGTGGTGACAGCTGATATGTCAGAATGTGCCGTTGTTGATGACAGAGGCACTTCGCCTGCTCTTGTTTTCCTTCTATCGTCGGCTGTCTCTGAGCCTTCTACATCTGCTATATCTGCTGTCAATGCGACTGACGCGGGTGAATATTCATCGTGATAAACTGCCATTGCTGCAACTCTCGGTGCTTCAGTAGCGGTAGTCGCTGAAGATGAGTTTGCGGGAACTCTTTTTTTAGCGATTGCTTTTGCATCGGCGAGCGCGCACGCACCCCATTGCTGGGCCAAAGCTGCACCACCGTCAGCGCTTACATTCAAGGCAGTCTCCGCGCGAGCTGCCGCGGCGCGCTTGCGAGCGACCTCAGCAGCAGCTGCCGACGGCTGCACGGACCTCACGAGTTCGATGATGCGATTGGCCGCCATCACAGCTCTGCTGTCGTCCCGGATGACGGCAGCGCTAGTAGGCTTGCTAGCTACAGTTCTTGAGCTACTCGACGTAACTTCTCCTTCAAGACTTCTATTCTCTGATTGAAAAGCATTTGACGACTTTTTTTTATTGTTGAGAAGCGGTTCAGCGTCGTTCGCTTCCAATGTATCTATACCAGTCTCGGCCGCACTCGACTCTCCATTTCCAATGGGAAAGCAATTGTTCTTCGCTGTATCAGGCAAAGCCTCTGAACAAGCATCCGTTAAACCTCCAAAGTTGGTGACAACACGTGATAAAGGAACTATTGGAGAATTCCTGCGGCCAAGATATAATCGACGGTGATCTAGGGACGAAGAATGTGAGCGTTGTTTTGCCAATAGTGCACGCAGTTGCAGTAATGGGTCGTCAGCGTGCGACTCAGTTCTATGCTTCATTTGCTCATCGGTGCCCCCCTCTATTACCAAAGTGGCTGTACCTACAGATGCTACTGATTCAATATATACCTTTGACTGCTCTGGCGCAGCGCCGTCATTGTCTTCGGAATTAGCGTCCTCATCCCACTGCCGTAAGCAAGCCGGTAAAGGCCGACGTGAGCGCGAAGTCTCCTGTGGCATTGTTGGAGACTCCACACTACGTGCACTAGAACTACCAGTACCAGTAGGCGAATCTACAGAACTTCGATCACTTCTCGGCGACGGATAATGCGTAGCTAGAGCACTTTTTGTGAGTTGAATCGCCTCCACAGCAGAAGCTAAGCAGCTCACTGATTGTTGCTGCCGAGTTGGTGTCGTCGGTACAGGTTTCGGCGACAGGGAATCCGGGTCCAACAGCCCTAGCATTTTGCCTTCTAATCGGCATTCTCCTTGACCATTACTGCCCTTTTCGAAAACTCTGTCGCTCGGAGATTGAGCTATCGCTAGTGGTATCCGCTGCAACGAAGGTGGTGAAGGTGGCGAGTGCTGCCCAGAGTGTCGGCCTTCGCGAGCTACGCTAGTACTCAACAACGTACTCCTATCGCTAATTCCGTAGCTTCCACTACTCGTAGACACTTCTCCAAATGAAGGAGATGAAGTCGATGCACCACTGTCGTCACATGTTCCGTGGCCGTAGCTCTCGTCCTCGAAACCAGCCCGCTCACCACGACTATCATCTCTACGTGGGCGCACCTTGCTCGATGACCCACCCTTAGTACGAGCCAACATATCAACTGCTCGTTGCTTAAGATTGGCAAGTCTTTCTTCTCTAGCTGGTGACGCTATAGCTAGACCGTAGATGGCGGCCGAAGCCTCCATCCTGGGATGCTGGTAAAGCGCGGGCGCGCAAAAAGCGCGAGCATTTCAATAATTTTCAAAATTACCCTAATAATATATATCTAATAGATCAACGAAGAGTTGATGTTTCTAGGACCAGCTCAAATGTCTCTTGCAACGAATTTTGTCTGTCGGTCCGTCCGTCGGTCGGTCCGTCTGGGATGTACAGTATGTATGGATGGTGTATGTATCCAATCGAGGTCTGGGTTGAGACAAGATGGGACCCCTCCCCCCAAAATGCATACAAGAAATTGTCTAGAAGTGAAGTTGGATGCTAACGCGCTACCAACTTTGAAAAGAACAAAAAAACATACTAGAGATGGAGCAACTTCGACCCGGTTTAATATCTATTAATGGCGTATCGTGTTTCTTGAACGCCGTAGTTCAATGCATATGTACAGTTTTCAAGTTGGCGGGTAGTGTACCATCAATAGAACATAATTCAAATGAGAAGGTGGAGGAGTTATACCGATTGTGCTCTCAGATGCAGGTGACTCCTTTACGAACAAGAAGG
>Ga0307982_1002941_pt1 | contig 13671 bp, 10 predicted proteins | sample OrgLakmetagen989_FD_201847 | JGI IMG/M metagenome (GOLD analysis project Ga0307982, IMG submission 201847) | Saline water microbial communities from Organic Lake, Antarctica - #989 | ecosystem: Environmental > Aquatic > Non-marine Saline and Alkaline > Saline | place: Antarctica: Organic Lake...
TTGGATCATGGATTTGAAAAATAACCGTAGAGGTAGAATTTCTGAATATACTTCTGAATTTAGCGGTTCAACATATCATGAAGGGAAAACCCCTTGGAACGAGAAATGTGACATCGCTTTGCCTTGTGCAACTCAAAACGAATTACACGAAGAGGATGCTAAAGCATTAGTAGCTAATGGATGTATGTGTGTTGCCGAAGGCGCGAACATGCCTTCTACTTCTAAAGCGGTTGAATTATTCTTAGCAAAGAAAATTTTATTTGCTCCCGGAAAAGCTTCCAATGCGGGTGGTGTTGCAACTTCAGGGTTAGAAATGAGCCAAAACTCATTGAGACTTTCTTGGAGTGCAGAAGAAGTAGATGAGAAACTTCATGGAATCATGGTTTCAATTCACGAATCTGCCGCCAAATATGGTAAAGAAGGGGACTTCACAAACTATGTAAAAGGTGCTAACATTGCAGGTTTTGTTAAAGTTGCAGATGCAATGATTGCTCAAGGTTTAGTTTAAACGCAGAGCACAATCCAATAAAAAACCCCAAGCTTTTCTAAGTTTGGGGTTTTTTGTTACCATTTTTTCAAATTTCTACATGTTAGGTTTCAGTGTGTATTTTTTATAAAAACTATCAATATGCTCCACGGCCTCGTCTACGGTATCCGCAAGAAAAAACAAGTCCATATCTACCGCATTAATGTTGTTGTTTGCCTCTAAAAGCGTTTCTTCTATCCAACTCAACAGCCCACCCCAAAAACTTTTACTCATTAACACTATTGGAAATTTGCCAATTTTATTCGTTTGAATTAGTGTCAAAGCTTCAAAGAATTCATCTAACGTTCCGAAGCCTCCAGGAAGTACCACAAATCCTTGAGCATACTTTACAAACATCAGCTTCCGCGTAAAGAAATAATTAAAATCTAAATTTTTATCCGGATCGATATACTCGTTATGAGATTGCTCAAAAGGTAAGTTAATATTTAGGCCGATAGACTTACCTCCTGCTCTGTTTGCTCCTTTGTTAGCAGCTTCCATAATTCCTGGGCCACCACCGGTAATAACTCCATAACCTTTTTTGCAAATTTTATAGGCTAGCTCATCTGCGATTTTATAGTATTTATGGTCTGGTTTAGTCCTAGCTGAGCCAAAGATGGATACAGATGGTCCAATTTCAGAAAGCTTTTCAAAACCAGTAACGAACTCCGACATGATTTTAAAAACAGCCCAAGAATCATTGCTTTTTACTTCACTCCACTCCTTTTCCTCAAATTTTTCTGTTATTCTTTTATCTTCCATCTTCTAGTTCTAGTTTAAGGTATTTTGCCGTATGGCTATTTTTAGACTTTGCAACTTCTTCAGGTGTCCCCTTTGCCATAATCGTTCCCCCGTTTTTACCACCTTCTGGACCCAAATCTACAATGTAATCTGCTACTTTTATCATGTCTAAATTATGCTCAATGATGAGAACGGTGTTACCCAAATCAGCTAACTTGTTTAATACTTTTAACAGTATCCGGATATCTTCAAAATGTAAGCCAGTGGTTGGTTCATCTAATATGTAAAATGTGTTACCCGTATTCTTTTTAGACAACTCTGTTGCCAACTTTACTCGTTGAGCTTCTCCGCCCGATAGTGTCGTTGAGGCTTGGCCTAAATGAATATATCCTAACCCAACCTCTTGCAGGGTTTTTATTTTCAATAATATAGACGGAATGTGTTCAAAAAATTCTACTGCCTGGTCAACAGTCATATTAAGGATGTCTGAAATTGACTTGCTTTTATACCGCACCTCCAGAGTTTCTCGGTTATAACGTCTTCCTCTGCATTCCGGACACTCCACGTAAACATCGGGAAGGAAATTCATTTCAATGGTTTGCACTCCTGCCCCTTGACATGTTTCGCAGCGTCCTCCTTTCACATTAAATGAAAATCGGCCTAGTTTGTAGCCTCGAATTTTTGCTTCGGGCATGTTAGCGAATAGCTTTCGAATGTCAGTAAAAACATTGGTATAAGTCGCCGAGTTCGACCTTGGTGTTCTTCCAATTGGCGACTGATCGATTTCAATAATCTTATCCAATTGCTCTATGCCTTTAACAGATTTAAAAGGCATTGGCGTTCGTTTACCGTTATAAATGTAATTGTTAAGAATAGGATAGAGGGTAGCATCAATTAAGGTGGATTTACCACTTCCCGAGACACCTGTAACACAAATCATTTTACCCAATGGAAGTTTTAGGTTAACGTCTTTTAGGTTATTACCGGAAGCGCCTTTCAATTCAATAAACTGTCCATTCCCTTTCCTTCTCTTTTCGGGAACTTCAATTTTTAATTGATTACTTAAATATTGAGCTGTAATTGAATTTCCTTGTAATACCTCCTTAGGAGTTCCTTGTTCCACAATTTTTCCACCGTGAATTCCTGCCTTCGGGCCAATGTCAATAATATAATCCGAAGCAAGCATAATGTCCTTATCGTGCTCCACTACAATAATAGAGTTTCCTATGTCACGCAGATTTTGAAGCGCTTCAATTAGTTGATTGTTATCTCTTTGGTGCAAGCCGATACTAGGTTCGTCTAATATATAAAGCACTCCAACCAGTTGGGAACCAATTTGAGTAGCTAGTCTAATTCGTTGAGCTTCTCCACCTGAAAGTGTTTTTGCGCTTCTGTTTAAAGACAGATAGGTTAGTCCAACATCCAATAAAAACTGAATTCTAGTTCGAATTTCTTTTAAAATATCTCTAGCGACTATAAGCTCTCGTTTCGTATAATGCTCCTCCACCTTCTTGAACCACTCCGCCAATTCATCCACATCCATAGAGGATAGGTCTGCGATATTTTTATTGCCAACCCTGAAGAAAAGAGATTGCTTTTTCAACCTAGAACCCTCGCACGAATCGCATGCTACCTTATTCATAAATTGTTGTGCCCATTTCCCTAGCTGCTTCGTTTTGTTCTCTTCGTATTGTCTATTTATGAATGAAGTAACTCCTTCAAATTCGAATGAGTATTTAGAAGAACTGCTGCCTATCTTTTCGACTACGGTAATAGGAGAGTTTGTTCCCTGTAAGATAGCACCCAAAACTTCTTCTGTTAAGTCTTGTATTGGTGTGGTTAGTTTGAATCCAAAATGGTGAAGTATTATTTCAACCTGTTTAAAAATCCATTTATTGGAATAGTCGCCAAGTGGAAGTAAGCCCCCAGACTTGATTGATTTTTTCTCGTCTGGAATAATTTTTTCTCTACTGACTTCTGCTACCTCGCCCAATCCATTGCACTTTCTGCACGCACCGTATGGAGAGTTAAAAGAGAATGTATTAGGCGCAGGATCGTCGTAAGAAATGCCACTGGTAGGACACATTAAATTACGGCTAAAGAACCGCGGGTCTTGCTTCTCTTTCCCTTTTTCGATTACCATGAGAACGCCTTTCCCATGTTTCATTGCTAAAGCTATTGCATCTGTAATTCTGGTTTTATCTTTTGCAGTTACCTGAATTCGATCCACTACAATTTCTATATCGTGTGTTTTGTAACGGTCCACTTGCATGTTGCGAGAGATATCTACAATAACACCGTCTACTCTAACTTTTATAAATCCCTGTTTTAGGATGTTTTTAAACAACTCCTTATAGTGTCCTTTTCTCGCCTTAATGACTGGGGCCAATAGAGTTATAGCTTTACCTTCAAACTCCTTCAGAATCAAGTTCAATATCTCCTTGTCAGAATATTTCACCATCTTTTCTCCGGTGACATAGGAGTAAGCGGTTGCTGTCTTCGAATAAAGCAAACGCAGGAAATCATAAATTTCTGTAATGGTCCCTACTGTCGATCTTGGATTCTTACTTACCGTTTTCTGTTCGATGGAAATAACCGGACTTAAACCGTTTATTTTATCCACATCAGGCCGTTCTAGCGTGCCTAGAAATTGTCTCGCATAAGAAGCAAAGCTTTCTACATAACGTCGTTGTCCTTCCGCATAGATGGTATCAAACGCAAGCGAAGATTTACCACTTCCGCTTAAACCTGTTATCACTACCAGTTTTTCTCGAGGAATTTTTAAGGAAATATTTTTAAGATTGTGAACCCTTGCTCCTTCAATTTCAAGTGATTCAATCGCTTCAAATGCCTCTTTGCCCATAATTAGATACTGTTACTTTCTTTAACAGTGGAAAAGTGAATTTGTTAACCGTTTAGTTCGTATTCCGATTCGCTTGGTAATTTTATTTGATAACTCTCTTTTGCAGAATTAATTAAAAATGCATCCCTCAGCCAAGGGTTGAAGTGCTTTAGAATTTTATAGCTAATGTTATGCTGCTTAGCGAACTCAGCAAAACTCGTAACCGAGGTATCCACCGTAACCGTTGTATACTGAAGTGGAGAATATAAGTCTGCCTTTCTGATATTAAACCCATATTTCTTCGGGTTTTCAAAGATATTTTTTACTGCTAAAATTCTAAAAACATACCTCCCTGTTTCCTCTACCAACAACAAATCGAAGTAATTTTTTGCCTGCTGTCTTTCTAATTCCTTTGAAATTCTGCCCTTACCTGCATTATAAGATGCCGCAACTAATGCCCAGTCGCCGTAAAGTTCATATGAGTCTTTTAGATACTCGCATGCTGCTTTTGTTGCTTTTTCGATATGGTATCTCTCATCTACCTCTCCGTTAATTTGAAGTCCATATTCTTTTCCTGTGGCTTTCATAAATTGCCAGTAACCGGCAGCCCCAGCTGGAGAAACTACATTGTCCAAACCACTTTCTATTAAAGCTAAATACTTAAAGTCTTCGGGAATACCATTTTCCTTTAAGATAGGCTCAATAACAGGAAACCATCGATTTGCTTTTTTGAAATACAAAATCGTGTTAGAATGAAAGTAAGTGTTGGAATGGATTTCTCTGTCTAACCTCTCATAAACTTCTGGTTCACTTAGTGGCACTTTTTGGCCTGCAAATTGAATCTCTGACGGAGGGCTTAAGGAGAAAATTTGGTAATCTTCCGACATTTTAGATTGATGCAGACTTTCCTCTTCTTCCTTGTCAAAGGAGAATGTAAAAAGTTGAAATAATCCAAAAATGGCTAGTGGAATAAATAGTAAATTAATTAATTTCAGAGGATTGTTTCGCTTCTTCATTTTGCATTGGTTCTTTTCCAAATAACTGTGGTTTTGTAGTTAAATATAAGGAAACAAACACCGCTAAAGCGTAAACGCCGAATAGAATTGTGAACATGTGCGTCCAGTTTTTTATAGACAATGCAATCAACAACATAACGGTAGAACACACTCCTAAACCAGCCACCAAAAGGGCTACCGATTGGTCAGACAGACCTAAGTAAGACAAGTGATGGGTAGTGTGGTCTTTCCCTCCAACGAAAGGGGATCTCCGTTTTGAAATGCGATTTATTACTACACTTGCTGTATCCGATAGAGGAACTATAAAAGCAAGGATGGGTAGAATAAATTGTCGCGAAGTTACATCGTACTCCATAGCGGAATGATTCCAAAGAAACTTTATGGACAAAGCCGCTAATATTACCCCAAGAAATTGACTGCCGGTATCTCCCATGTACATCTTTGATGGGTGCCAATTGAAGAATAAAAAACCCATTAAGGCTCCAATCAATCCCAATACTAAGACGAAGTAAGAAGACTCAAAGGTTTTGTTAAATAGAATAACGGTGAGCATGCCAATCAAGGCAAATATGGATGCTATAGTAGTTATACCGTCCATATTGTCTAACATGTTTACGGAATTCATCAATCCAACAACCCAGATAAACGTAATGGAGTAATTGAGCCACTCCGATTCAAATAAACAAATCTCATTTCCCGTTGCAATTAAAATTATCGCGCACAGTGCTTGAGCGATAGATTTCAGAAGAGGGTTTGTATTGAATGCGTCGTCCGTTAATCCAACTAAAAAGCCCAAGCTCGAGGCAACCAAAATTCCAATTAACCGCAAGTCAATTGGGTTGTATTGCTTAGGAAAGAAAATTTGGTATTGGGAGAGAACTAAAAGAAAAACAATAAAGAAAGAAATTCCTCCAAAAGCAGGCTTGGATTGCGAACTCCATCGAATTGCTTTTTCATCTATATTTCGTATTCCAAGATTCTTAGAAAATTTTAAAAATATTCTATTGATGAGGAAGCTAAATAATAAGCTGCCAAGAAATAAAAAAGCAATTTTTAAAATAAAAAATTCTCCTTGCATTTTAATCTATGAATTGCGAATTCAACTCTTGAAAACTGGGGGCAATTTGATCTTTCTCTGAAATAATCGGCTTCTCAGTATCCCAATCTATAGCCAGCTGTTTATCGTTCCACTTAATGGATCCCTCTGAATTTTTATTGTAGCCCTCTGTGCATTTATAAGAAAAAACTGTGTTATCCTCTAAGGTTTTGAAGCCATGGGCAAATCCTGGTGGAAGATAAAATTGGATCTTGTTTTTCTCTGAGAGCACAATGGAATAGTGCTGACCGTACGTTGGTGAATTTTTTCGAATGTCAACAGCGACGTCTAACACTGAACCTCTGATTACAGACACCAACTTACCTTGAGCAAAGGGTGGGTTTTGAAAATGAAGACCTCTCAATACATTTCTCGAGGATTTTGATAAGTTATCTTGAACAAACTCTACTTCTAATCCTGCTTCTTTGAACTTAGCAGCGTTGAATGCTTCAAAAAAATATCCCCGATCATCTTCATAAACAGTTGGACGAATTATTAATAAACCCTCTATTTCTAGCTTTTCGACTTCCATTTTTTATTTTCTTTTAAAAAATTTCCTTAACCCTTTAGGCTCTTTTGAATCTTCATCGTAATAACCATAGCCGTAACCATAGCCATAGCCGTAACCGTAGCCATAGCCGTAACCATAGCCATATCCATATCCGTAGCTGCGTTTTTTAGAATCAACTCCGTTTAAAACAATGGACAGTTTAGATATACCGTTTTCATTCACCAATCTATCCACATTGTGAACAAAGTTTTTTCGCGAATACTCTGACCTAAAGATGTATAAAGGATAGTCAGCGTTTTTAATTACCTCAATTCCATCCGTAACCAATCCTACAGGGGGGTTATCTACAATAATTAGATCGTATTCCTTCTTTAAAGAAGTCAATACTTCCTTCAACCGTGAGTTTAATATTAATTCGGAAGGATTCGGAGGAACCGGACCTGCCGTTATAAAATCTAAATTCTCTTGATTACTTGAATGCACGCAGTCTTTAATCTCATCTTTCCCAATCAAAATGGTGCTCATCCCTTTTACGTTTTCTACATCAAAACCCTTATGAATTTTTGGTTTACGCATGTCTAAATCTAGAATAATAACCTTTTTACCACTAAATGCAATAATCCCCCCTAAGTTAATTGCAATGAATGTTTTTCCTTCACCCGAAACTGTTGAAGTTACTGCCATAACTTTAGACCCTTCTTGGGCCGCTATGAATTCAAGGTTGGTTCGGATAGATCGAAAGGATTCTGCTATTAGAGACTTTGGGTTTTTATTCACAACTAGCTGTGAAAGTGGCATGTCCTTTTGATATTTAGGTATAATACCCAAAACCCCAAAATTGGACTGTGCATTTTTAGTAATTTCTGAAACGGAAGTAATTTGATTATGTAGTAAATACTTTATCACAACAAAAAACAAACTGAGTAATATTCCCGATAATAAAAATCCAAAAAACACAATGTTTTTCTGAGGTGAAATGGGAATATTGGATACCGTTGCTGTACTTAAACTGTTAACATCAGAAACAAACCCTTGCTGCGATATTGTGTATTCTGTCTTTTTTTCAATTAATAAAGTGTAGAACTTCTCATTGATATCATACTTTCTTTTCTTTCTAACGAGTTCAATTTCTTGATCTGGAACTTCAAAAAACTCAATTTCTAAGTTTTTAATGTTTTTCTCAATGTTTTTCTTTCGTTCTTCAATTTTGGTCATTAGCGAGGATATGCTATTGACTATTAGTCTTTTTTGAATATCAATTTTATAGTCAATTTCCTTAATTGGTGGTGTACCTTCTTTTGTAGAATATAATTTGTTTTGTCTTTCTAAAAGCAACCCGTTCAAGGAGGTAATGAGTGTTTCAATCCCTCCCTCATAATTACTACCCACAAGTATTGGTAATAATTCGTACACATCAATTTCTTCGCCCTTCTTATCAATTTCTCTACGAATCTGCTCCAAAACAGAATATTGAAGTTCTAATTCAACAGCTGTTTCGTCTAACTGATTTAGCCGATCAGCAATCACACTGCTAAACTCTCCAATATCTGCTAAGTTGTTTTTCCTTTTAAAGTTTGCTATGTCTTTTTCCGAACGCTTTTGTTCCTCGTAAACAAGAGATATTTGATTGTTAAGGAAATCTACTATTTGCTTCGAGCTTTGCTTTTTTCGCTCTACATTGTAGAACTTAAACTCTTCTATCAACTGAATAACCTCTTCTTTTGCTTTAAGCGAATTGTTTTCTTGAACACTTATAGAAACCGTTTTTGCACTCGGATTTAGAATTATCACACTGACCTTCGACATCAACTCTCTGGAAAGTGCATCTGAATTGTTTATTACAAAGTAGTATCCTGTTGGATTTACGGAGTTAATGTTTTCTTCTATGATGCTGTAGTTGGTAACTTTTACTCTGATTGTAGCAAATGGTAATTGAACAAACTCACTGAATTTTACTTTCTTTTCAATTATATTCTCATCGCTACCCCAAGAAACGATTCCTTCTTGGTTATTAACGAATTTAATTTCAACTCTAGTAGAGCTCAGTGTGCTGTCTTTTGAAAAAACCTCTACACGAAATGGAGCTGAACGGTATAATTCAAAATCTAAAAATTGACCCTTATTGAAATAACTAACCTTTAAGGGTAGCTGCTTGATTGCATTTTTAGCTATCAAATTTGACTTAAGTAGCTCTATTTCCGCCGATATTTCATTCGTCTCATAATAGTCATCTACGTTTAATAGTTGATTCGCTTTATTAGACTTCTCTATTTGTATAATTGCATCGGATTGGTATATTGGAGAAGTATACCGCAGGTAAAGGAAACTTCCGAGAACGGAGATACCTATTACAAGTATGACCCACAAAATATTCTTTTTCAGAACGTATGCAAATAGACCAAGATCAAAATCAGTATTGAAACTACTGAGTTGTTCAGAAGCTACCTGTGTATTCTGTTTCTGATTGGAGTATGGTGGTTGAGATTGTTGCACTACTATTATTGAACTCTATCGATAACAAAGTAAAGGGTAAGCAACCCTGTAAGTAAACTTAATATTGGAGTAACCTCTCCTAGTAATTGTCTCGATGTTACACCAATTGGCTCCACATATATGATGTCATTAGCTTGCAAAATGATGTCTGCTTGACTAATGCCCTCAATCGTTGATAAATCTATCAAATAAACCTGAGGGTTTGCCAAATCCCCTCGAATTAACCTAATTCTTGCAGACCTTCCTTCGTTTGCCAATCCCCCGGCTAGAGCGAGGGCTTCCAATAATTTTATATTGTTATTCTGCAAAGTAATCACCACTCCGTCCCCTCCACTTCCCGGAAAAATGGTGACTCTTCTGTTTGTTACATTTAATAACAAAAAGGGATCTATAAAAACTTCATCGTATTTCTCTTCTAAGAAAAATTCGGCTTCTCGAAGTGTCATTCCATTTACATCAACTCTTCCGATTATCGGTAAATTAACCTGACCATCAAATTCGACGATATAGGTAATCCCTTGATTTAGCTGTTGAAACATTTGAGGGTTATTCTCCGTAACGTCAACTAATTTTAATCCATTATTCGTAAAAAGCCTAAAACTAATTTCATCGTTCGCTGCAATTCTGTATTCCTCTGTTGAATCTTTTACCTGAGTATCGTACTTATAATCCTTCGGAGTTCTAAACATAATACTTGGATTCAGCGGCTTACAGGATGCTAAAAAGTAACAAGCTACAATAATTCCTAAAATTCGTTTAACCATTTCTACCGTATCTATTAGCCTGCAAATCTATTCATTTAATGGTAGTTTCTTGTAAAAATGTTAACGAAGTAAGTCCGTATACAAATTATTCATGTCACTTACCAGGCGGCTATAGTGGAACTTTTCATGAACGAGCTCCCACCCCTTCTTACCCATTTCGATCCTTTTTTCTTTACTTTCAATTAGTTGAAGTAAATTATTGCTAAAAGATTTAATGCAATTTGACGGTGATAAAAGGGCTGTTTCATTGGGAATGACAATATTACTAACCCCTCCCACTTTTGTGGATACGATTGGTTTGCAAGAGGCTTGAGCTTCAATTAAACTTACCGGAGTTCCCTCATTCAATGATGTAAGAGCGATAATGTCTAAACCTGAATTTGCCCAATCGACGTCTTTAATCCACGAAGTAAAGTGAACAGTTGCTTTCTTTCCCTCCTCTAAGTTCCCATTCATAAAGTCTAATCCGAGACTAGACGTGTAAGCCTTTAAAGCTTCCCTTTCCTCTCCATCTCCAATTAAAAAGGCCCTTACTTTCTTATCCGTCTTGCCTAATGCTTGCTTAAGCGAATCTAAAAATAATTTGTGATTTTTAATGGGTACCAACCTTCCAACGATGCCAATTGCAATCTCATCCTCATCCAAGTTGTATTTTTTCCGAAAAGACTTTCGCTTCTCCTCCACATCTTCTTGAAAACGATTTAAATCAAAACCCAATGGAATTACTGTGACCTTTCGTGGAGGACAAATTTTATACCTTTTCGTTAACTCTAATTTTTGCCTAGGACTAATAGCAACTATTTTATCTGTTTTTAAAGCCAAGGCTCGCTCTATATTTTGATAAACTTTGGTTTTAAAACTTCCAAAGTAGGAGTGAAAAACATGTCCATGAAAAGTGTGTACAATTTTAGCCTTGCCGTACGCAATTCCCGCGCTCCTGCCTATTGCTCCTGCTTTTGAAGCATGGGTATGAATAATATCTGGTTTGAATTCTTTTATAATTTTTTTTATTGACTTGTAAGCTTGCCGATCATTTGATAAACCAATATCCCGTTGCATTTCGTCCACAAACCTAGCCTCTATTCCCAAGTTATCTAGAATGTGTTGAGAGCTTACTTCCGAACTTTCTTCTCTGCCTCCAACAAGAAGTGTCTCGTAATCAGGTGCCATGTACTTAGTTAACAAGGCTGCATTAAAGGTGGGTCCTCCTAAATTGAATCTATTTATTATTCTTAAAACTTTTGGCATGTTCCTTATTTACAGCAAATTAATTAAGCTATGTATTTTTTCCACCAACTATTAAAAACTAAAATGGCCCAAATATTAGCTTGTGAGTCCTCGGGGTCCATAGAGTGTAATTTTAACTTTAATTCATTTACGTATGAAACATTGAAAAGGTTTTGATTTTTGATAAACTCCTCTGAAAGTAAGTCGTTATTAATCAAATCAGATAGCTCATTTCGCATCCAATCGCCTAATGGAACTTCGAACCCCTTTTTAGGCCTATTGTACAACATTTCCGGCAGAATATCTCTTGCAGCATCTTGAACTATCTTTTTTTTCATTTGCCCATCAATTTTAAAATTGCTGGGAATAGAAAAGGCAAAGTTCATTAGTTCATGATCTAAAAAGGGGGTTCTTACTTCTAAGCCATTTGCCATAGACATTAAGTCCACCTTTCGTAACATATCACTCTGAAGAACCAAATTAACATCTGTAAAAAGAACATCGTTAAAATCTTTTCCTTTAGAAATTACAGCAAGTATTTCCTCTTTACGCTTTAAATAGCTTCCTTTCTCAGGTCTTTTTAACATTAAGTTAGCAGCATCTGCTTCATTTAGCAGACTTGCCCATAACCAATACCTTTCCCCCTTGCTTAAGGATGATCCCGTTGCAAACTTATCTAGTTTCCTAAAAAAATTACCCAAGGATGAATTCCTCGACTTAGGCAAAGCTGACCATATAGGCGATAACTTCTTCACCATTTGTTGCTTTACCCCTTTTTGGCGCATCAAGAACTCTCCCATGTGCTTGTGATATCCTGAAAACATCTCATCTGCACCATCGCCAGATAGTGCAACCGTTACGTATTTTTTTGTTTCTCTACTTAGCGCATTCACTGCTAATGCAGAGGAGTCTGCAAATGGCTCATCAATATAATCTAATGTTTGATGTAAACTCTCTAATAGATCATTTCGGGACAAAGAGAAAACGTGGTGATTGGTATTGAACTTTTTAGCCACCTCTAAGGCATATTCAGTCTCGTCAAAGTGTGGGTCATCTTTAAAACCAATGGAGAAGGTAGATAAGTTCGATATCTTTTTAGAGGCCAATGCGGTAACCAATGAAGAGTCGATTCCCCCACTTAAAAAAGTGCCGAGTGGAACATCTGCCACCAAGCGTCTTTCAATGGACCGATCTAATAATTCTAAGAATTGAGTCTTTGCCTGTTCATAACCTAAATCTAAATACTTAGCATCAACTTTTGGATAGTCTATTTGATAGAATGGAATTTTTTGAACTCTGTTTTGAGCATCTATTTTTAAGTAATGACCCGGCTTTAACTTTTTCACATCCTTAATCATCGAATGTGGTTCCGGAACGTAATTTAACTGCAAATAAGTATACAATGAAGTGTGATCAATTTCTCTTGGAATGTCAAATTCTAAAAGCGCCTTCATCTCAGATGCAAAATAAAAAGCACTTTCTTTTTTGTAAAACAACAATGGCTTTATGCCAAATCGATCTCGAGCAACTAAACTTGTCTTTTCTAACTTATCATAGATTACAAAGGCAAAAAAGCCATTCAGTTTATTTAAAAATGCTGTACCGTAGCAATCGTAACCATTAAGCAAAACCTCTGTATCGCTTTCATTGTTAAATTTATATCCTTTTTCTTCTAAGTCTTTTTTAAGTATCTTATAGTTATAAATTTCCCCGTTAAAAACGATAGAGTAGCGATGGCTAACATCTTCCATCGGCTGATTGGAACCTTCATTTGTGTCAATTATAGAAAGTCTACGGTGCGCTAAAACCGTAGATTCGTAGTTGACCATTCCTTCCGCATCAGGACCTCTTTTTGCAAGGCGGTCTGCCGCTTTTTTTGTTCTAGCCAACTCATCACTTGACAAGGTATAGTTTGTAATAATTCCAGTAATGCCGCACATAACTAATTCACTTTCTTTTGAATTGTTTTAAATGCCGCTATAAACCACGCTGCAATAAGTAATAAACCTCCAATAGGGGTAATTGGACCTAAAAAACTCAACCAATCGGCTCCCAAGTAGTCTCTTAGGTTTAATAAATAAATAGAAACGCTGAACAAAAGAATTCCGGTAACTATTAAATTCAAGAGTAACCTACTACTTATTTTCGGCTGTGTTGATAGAAATAGAAGAAGAAAAGCATGATACATTTGATATCTTATTCCAGTCTCAAAGCTTACTTGTTGCGATTCTGTCAAAATCTCTTTTAACGCATGGGCTCCAAATGCACCAATGATAACCGCAAGTCCACCAAAAATAAATCCCCAAAAGAGAAATTTCTTTTCCATCACCCAAAAATAAACATAGCAATTAATACAGCATTCCGTAGTCCATGCATTTAAATTCAATTAATTTCGAGGTTCACTTACGATACATGAAAAAGATACTTTTAATAGGGGCAGGAAGGTCGACCGGGA
>Ga0307982_1002942_pt1 | contig 13666 bp, 16 predicted proteins | sample OrgLakmetagen989_FD_201847 | JGI IMG/M metagenome (GOLD analysis project Ga0307982, IMG submission 201847) | Saline water microbial communities from Organic Lake, Antarctica - #989 | ecosystem: Environmental > Aquatic > Non-marine Saline and Alkaline > Saline | place: Antarctica: Organic Lake...
GTTGAGGGAGTGGTCTTTCACTTCATGCGCGCCGCCGTTGGGCACGTTGACCTAGCCCCCACCCGACACACACCCCGCAAACAACCGGGCGGATGGAAACATGAAGACACCGAAAGACAAGGAGAAATAGAACAGGAAAATTCCTATAAATGAATTCGGCTCCCGATGCTGTGCCTACTAAACCCCGATGATCAAAATATACTTGGAGATGCTTGCCACGTTTCTTATCACTTTGGCACTTGGAATTGGGGCTAGTTTGTCCTACCTGCCACTGTGCGGTGTAGTCGTAGCCCCACTTGGTGCCCACCGCCACCTCCAACGGATCAATTTCACGAGACTCCAGCCACGCCGCCAAGAACTCTTCCGAAAGGCCGTACCTGCACACAAAGAAGAGAACAGTGCATCATAAGCAGGCGAAATTGCTAACTACAAAGTGACGAACAGGCTGCAGTATCCAGAATCCAGAATGAACATCCATTCAAATGTTCATGGTGACGACGCCATTGGAAACCCCACAAAGACTAATCAAAGACGCAGCACATCTCGCACCCACTAACTTACCCGTGAGCAACGTCGAAATAGCGCACGCCGTTGGCCCACGCCGCGTCCAACACGTCAAACGCAGCTGTTCGCATCGCAGATTCAGACCGCGAATCAGCGGCACCTAGGTCCGCGGCGCGTTCCAGATTGATGTAGCCCGGTCGCCCGAGCGCAGCTAGCCCCAACCCTAGCTTAGGCAGGTCCGCTAATAGCGAGCCTGGTGCCAATTCCGCTTGCCGCAAACGAGGAGAGCTGCGCCCCACAGCCAACATTCTTGTCGCGGTTCGAGTGAAGAGCATTCTTGATTGATGCGGTTGACTGTACTGGCTAGACGTCACACCGAGGAGCTTTCCCGACAGATGAATAAAGAAATGATGAAGAAAGGTAGATATAAAAAGAAAACGAGCGTATGTTCTGCACTATGGCTGCTCTGGTGCCCAGTAGACGCTCGCAAGGAGAGCTGGCGACACAGTCGTCTGTCGATTGTCGATCGATGATAGTTCGTGCGTTTCATATTTTGTGTTCGATATACGTCAGTCAAACAATCTAAATTCGTCAATGAATACGTCAGCATGTGGGTGGGAATGTGGGAATTGCGAACCAGTTAAAGCAAGAAAACCGCGGGTTTTCCGGGATTTTACCCACTTCGGCTCAGCGAAAGATCCAACAATTACTAATTGCGCTGAAGGAAAACCAAGCAGTCTTTTGGATTTCTTGGTTGCTGCTGCGAACTCGAACTCGAAATCTGCTCTTGAGCATTTCATATTACTCTCGGAGCATAGAAAAGTTTGCTACTGTGCCCAGGAGACTGAACAACGGCGCGCTCTCTTCAATGCAGAAACAGACGCAGAAACGACTTAAGTCCGGTTTCAAAATTATTTCATGAACAGTTTCCACTTTAGAAGGGGGTGGAAGTATTATGCTTCCTGCTCTCTAAACACACTATCCTCTTTACGATTTTGACTTGCGCGCAACGCACGCGCGTACACTTCTGCCCGCAGCATTGGCTTCTGTGTCATTTGGGTTTGTATTAGTTCGAGTTCGCTACTTTGGACCACTGCCACCGATTCCATGGCCACTCGGATATCTATGAATTTTAGTCTTTTTTCTGGTATTAGCAGCTAACTTCGTATAGGCTTCTTTGCTCTGTGTTTCTTCCTGCTAGTACTGTAATTCTCTGCCTGTGCCTTCAGCATTCTCTGCCTGTGTCTGCCGGTGTTGCTCTTCTAACTTCTAATTCCTAAAAATTCTTACGTTTCTAATACGTCACCAAAGCTCCTTGGACTGGCCTTTATCCGGCTTAAGTAATTTATAGTTCCGTGCTCCTCCAATGAAAAAGGGAAATGGGAGAAGGGAGACAAGAAAGCAAAAACATTTTGCATTCAGGGATAATACGTGTTTGCATATGCGGTGTGTATCTGCGGGTTCCAGAAGGCTGAATCTGGCTTATTTCCTTCACACAAGTCGGCGGGGTTTATGCCTCCATCGTTCTTAATGATTCATGCCAAGGAGGTATTTCCCCCGTCCATTATTTTCCGGTGCGGCATCAGCTCAATGTTTCTGTCAGGCGACACCAGCCCTGGTATGCCCCACATGCCAGCGATGCCCCATCGACGAAATAAAATAATGCCGAAAAACGCACGTCTCTTGTAGCGGCATCAAACGTAGCTTTTAGAGCTTGAGAGCAAGGCCTTCATGATTTGCGTCGTTGAGGCAGAATAAGCTCATTCAGACGGCGACGTTGGATCCTTGATGCCTATGACAAGGTATGACTCACGGTTCGCGACACACGGTTCCGCGTGGCCAGCAACGCGCCGGACCAAGTCCTCGGCGCGAGCAAAGAAACGGTCGCGGTCAGGCCCGGGGTCGGCCACCGAGGCAAACACCGGGCGAAGAAATGGAATGGACACATACATCTTGACTGTTTCGTGTGCGCTGTACAATACACTGGCGGTTTGGACCCGGCGCACCTGCGCTCCACGTAAGCCAGCAGCCTCCACGGCTTGTACGTAACGCGAAGGGTCGAACATAGGCCCAATCTTTTGCAGCGTCTCTTCCAGATGAGGCAAAGCATTCGTGTCTGAATCCACTAGCTCGGCGAGCTGGCGCATGAAGCTTGCAGCCCAGGCATCCGAATGCCACAAATTAAACGCCAAGACGCCGCCGGGCCGAAGCACACGCGCAGCTTCGCACACTGCTGCTTCTGGACTCGGGACTAGAAAAATGCCAAAGTTGCTCACGACTGCATCGTAAGCTGCGTCGTTCACCTCCGGCATGTTTTGTGCGTCGCTGACAAAAACGCGGCCAGCGCGGCCTTGCAGACGCGCCTTCGCTGCAGTTACCATCGCCGGTGCAAAGTCCGATGCGTCAATCTGCATTTGAACTCCTGTTTGTGGTGCCCGGTCGGCTAGCAGGCATGCGGCCACTCCGGGGCCACATGCGACATCTAGAACGTTCCAAGTTCGATCGACCTGTGATGCATCTGTGCGCTGCCGCGCGGCTAAGAATGAAATGACGCTGTCAGCCAAAATTGTGGCTGGTGCGCTAGTCATGGCCTCAGCGTTCCCATCCGCATACTTAGTGGCCTGGGCTGACCATGCCGCAGCCGTATTCTCCGTCGAGGCCATAGCTTACCCCTTGGGTTATGCTGCGGTGCCTGCGGTCGTGCGTGTTCACCACTATTTCCGCTAATTATTTACTTCCTGCTCTCGGGTTTCGGCTTCATCAGCTTTTTCTTCGCACCTTCTTTTTCTACGCCTTTCTCGAATATGATAAGCGAAACGTACTGCATTGCTGAAAACAAGCAAATCAAAAATGAAGCTGCGTGGTGCGAATCCTTAGCCTAGTCAGGATTTCATCATCGAGCTTTGATTAATTGCCTATTCCCTTGACACAAAGCATCGCTTGATATATCGTCAATCAGCGGTTCAGTTGCATTTATAGCATTTACTGTTCTCATTAGTCGTACATAGAGATTCATTCATATCAAGCTCTAATGCATTTTCTAGTATACCTCTTTGGGCTATCTCGCCGGGAATTATTGGGGTCAGTGGCCACCGTACCGTCTATTTTGCTGCCTTCACCTTTGCCAGTTCTTGGTTTGAGTGAGGCACCCGCTCTTGAAGCAGTGGAAGCAAATCCTACGCTCTCACCAAGCCAATTGACTCAACGGTTTATTGAAAGTCAGTTTGAAAAAGATGCTCAAGTAGTGTGGCCTCTGGATGGCCTGCCGGCCACAACTCCGTTTCGTTATGCCTTTGTGCAGGGCCGCGTACCGCCTCCCGCACCTCCTTTGGCCTACCCTAGATACATGGATGGAACCTTCACACTGCGGGCCACTTTCAAGAAAGTGTCCTTTCCGCAAAGCTCCAAAGCACTGTCGAGCAACGAGCTATCGAGCCTGCCTGGATACCGCCAGGGAAGTTGTATCATGCTGCCGAATGTCGGGGCTAGCCCTGCACCTTACACGCAGCGCTTTCTTGCCAATGGAGGCAAAGTATATGCGGACCACGCCTTCAACAATCCACGGCGGCTCGAGGCGGGATGTCCTGGGATCCAACTGGGATCAGTTCGCAATTACCCCTTTGTGGGAGAAAGCAAAGGGGCTGTTGTTGAGGGTGGTGTTTCATGCTACGTGTCGGGGAATGGGTGCACGGACAAGGAAAACCCAGGGTTGCACCTGCCGAGTGCTCGATTTGGGATTACGTACAGCGGGCAGACTGCTCTACGCGACGCTCTCGTTCAGCAAACAGTCGACACGACTGTAATAGCAGTGAGGTCAACCATGGGCCAAGAAGGAATCGATCAGTTAAATGGAAATGTTCCTTTCTATGCCGCGCAAACTTTTATCCAAGACGACATTGAGCAAGGCCAGCAAAGTGCTTACACCGAGTTTTTGCAGTTGTACCCACCGCAGAAAAATGAACTCGCTGGAGAGCAAGGTACTAATAGTGGTGCTATCAAAGGGAAGCTTCGAGTGGCCGCTTTCTTGTCAGGGCCACCGCCCGAAAGCGATCCGAATGCAGCCGGTAGCGACAGCAGAAATAGCAAGGCTCCGGATCGGCGCGCAGCGATTGCCTTGTATGACTACGACCTCCTTTTCGAGCCTTCTGTGGCCGATGTGTGAGGCGAATAAGCCGCCGTAGTCGGATGGCTGTTTTTCGGCGGAATGTTCTTTTTAAAAGATAAGCTCTTTGTCTGTATAACACAACCTCGTTTAAAGACTACTGCCAAAGAAAAAAATAGCACAGTTCCTCCAAAACGGAGATCGGAGATGTTTTTTGGGTTTTGAAACCGGGCCCTGATGGGCCCGAAATAGAGGGATAGCTATTAGAAATCAAAAGAAGAGTTACCAATACTAGAAGGTGAGCTAATGAGCCAAGCATGCCCCAGTGGAAGTCAAGTGGAAGTGGAAGTGATGGCAGCGACTTCCGGTTTAGTTTGAGTTTGACGAAACGCCCTACGGCCCGAAGTACGTCCTTGAATTTCTTTCACGTGAAGCCCCCTCCCTGTAGCTACGACGAAGAAGGTGCGTTGTCTCGAGCAAGAAGTCAGTCCACCAAAATGCAGCATTCATAGTCCGATAACTCTAGTCTCAGGCCGACCGCAATTGATCGATTCACACATTCATCGACCACCCTCTAGACCATTACTTGAGTCAGAATGCGCGCCGGGCGTCATCGACGTCCTGAAGGAAATGCTCCAGAGCCTACTAGCCAAACTCTCGACGAGGAGCACAAGACCAAATCAAAGCTAAGCGTATCACCGATCGTTGCCGGAATACTTGTGGTTGGGCTCCTTACGGCGATGTCGCTTTCAGTAAGCACCAAATCCACTGAACCAGCCGGTGTTGCAGTTGTTACTAGCATTGAAGCAAGTACTTCTACCATCCCTACTTCAGTACCGGAAGCTACACCATCTCTTCGTGAGCCGCCACTACTGCTGCCTCCTAGCGTAACCACCACTATGGGAACAGCACCAGTGCACGCTAACGCTGGACACACTGCCTCGAACCCAAGGAGCGAGAGGGTAGCGCGGCCTGTTGTGACTCTGCCTCAAACGAGGCCACATGCAGTGCCATTTCCGCGACCCATTTTTGACAACCAAACTTGCCCGTCCACAACGGTATGGTCAGAGTTGAAATAGAGAGAGCTATTTGATACCAGAAAGTGAGTCAAACTGCTGGAAACTTAGATTTACACAATACATATTATAAGCTTTATTCAGTTTCAGGACTCTACGCATAAGCTACTTAGGCTACGGCCTAGCTATTCAAACTCACAACACAGGCAGGAGCTCTCAGTGCATAAGAGAAAGCTAACTTCGGCACACATTTTGATGCATGGGTACATAATGCTTATTCCGCCGGCAAGTGCATGATGTTGACTGTGGGTGCGGATCTGTAGGTATTGGATGGCAACTGCATTCACGCCAACAGCAAACTCAAGTGCGCTCCACTGCGGCGCGATGATAGAAGCACATGTAAACGGCCTTGCGGTGCCCTGGCCATCAAGTTAAGAGGAGCTGGCGGCGTGCTTTTGCGGGAAGTAAGTCACGAAAGTGTAAGAGTAACAATAAACAGCGGTTTTCCTGGTCTGATCTGTCAAATTTGAACGATTTAGAAGTCCATCTTCATGCATGCACAAACAAGCTACTTGCAGCGCAGTATAGTCGTACGCATAGTGCTGTCTTCCTTACTTCTTCTTTTTTTTCTTCTGTATTCCTCGGTCCTTTCAGGGGTTATTGATGTCGGTCTATGGCGGTGCTGGTTTTGGGAAAGGGTTAGACGAGTCTTTCATTGTGAGCGAAGGCTGGGCTTATCAGGCGCCGCGCAACGTGGAAAAAGTCCAGAAATTCAAGCCCAGAAACGCGGTGTTCTTGACGGCACTGCGCCACCCGGTAACCTTGAGCACTTTCGTCGTGTCTGCACATACCAATCAGTCTGCGCGTGTCGGAATTGAGATATTTATTTTTCTTGTTTCTTCACTTTTTTTCGTCCTATAATGCAATCGCTTTCGTTCTGTTCTTCGTTTCGTCCTGCATTTGTTTTAGGTGAACCGAATTTTGAGCCGCTACTGGTACGAAGGCCGTTTTCAAATGGGCACACGCGCAGTGGGGCAGAAACCATTGGAGCTTCGCGATTGGATAAACCAGGTATTGCTATTATACCATAGTCTTGTTCGGGAAAGATCACAACCTTTCTTATCTCTTTGCAGATAAATGAAATAGATGCATGAGCAACTCAAAGAGGAATTGAATGGAATTTTATAGATATGTCAGTCTTTCCAATTTGCGAACTTTTATTCACTGATCTTTGGCTGGTGACTCCTTTTGTTCATTTCTTTTGCCCCGTATGTCTACCTCACCCCAAATTACATGTAAGGTCAACAACCTTGAAACCACCACTCGTGGGAGGCCCATGCGCCTATGGTCCTGCGTCTCCAATTACTACGTGAAAACTTTCGCAGGGTGGCTTGGAGATCCTTTGTGTGGTGCTAGTGCTGAGTCATCGCGTACTACTCCCTCTAGTGCTGTTACCACCACTACTGCAACTGCTGATAGCAGGACTAGCAATGCCCTAGTGGACGGCTTTTCGCATTCACCTGAGAGCGCAGAAAGCAAAGATGAAGAAGGCTGTGTCGGAGGCGTAGGCCGTGCCCAGTTGGCTAAAGCAAAGGAAGTGTTGGAGAAAAAGTTTCATGCCGTGCTGATTACCGAATGGCTTGACCATGAGGCGCAGGTAAATTTCTTCCTGGACAGCACTCAGTTCATGCTACGAATGCACTGCAAGAAGTTCATATTTGTGCATTGGTTTGTTTTTTGCTTTCTTTTCGCTCCGATTTCTTTCGCGAATGCGTGTGTCACTTGTTCTTCACTCGTTATGTTGTCCCTTCCCACCTCTGCTTTCGGCTACTATGCAATTTTGCAGATTGAGTGGTTGGGGCAGTTGTTTTGTTTCCCGACTCGCCCTCGAGTGACCCGCAAACACAGGAAGTTAGGCGAAGTGCCGTATCCTTTGCTAGCGCCCAAAGCAGCGCCGGGCGGACACTCGTCCGAGAAACCTCTGAAGTGGCGAGCGAGTGACAAGGACATGCAGAGGCTGGAAGAATTGAATGCACTGGATTTAGAGCTATTCGAGTGGGCAAAGGTATAATGCACCTGTTGGATTGTTGAGAAATGTTTGTGCGCATGAGTGTGTGTCTGTGAAAGAATGAGAAGAGTGTTGCTTTCCCCCTTTCTAATTTATCATGTTTTATTTTCTCTAGATATCATCGCAAGCTTTATCCGTTCTTTCTTCTTCTTAAATTTTTGGCTGAATATTATACCGAATTCCTTCGTCGCCTCATGCTCTTTATCGTACATATCTGCTATTTTTCAACACAGGAGCGAGCGAGAAACATTCTTAGTGCTCTCAATGCAAGTGCTTCACCGCCTTTCCTACCTCTACCGGAGCCCACATCGCATTTGAAGGAGGCAACATCGTCCCGGAACAAGAAATTAACATAGAAATAAGAAGTTAATCCAGTTTCTTAAGCTCTTATCACCTGCATGCTTCGAGCATTCACGTGAAGTCCTTGACATTATTTCAGACCATATACAGATATACATGTTGTCAATAGTTCCTCTTTTTCTTTTTCGCCCACTGAGACTTCTATGAGTCAGGAGTTTAACTGCTAAACTAAGCTGGTACCTGGAACCATGGTTATATTTAGATTCGGCCCGAATTGGCGCACTTATCACTTATATTTATATCCGCAATATATCGCAATCGCCGCTAGAAAGAGGGCTACTTAAATCGATTTCAACGCCCTTAAATGTGTTAGTTTGGGGCTTCACTCTCCACTGGCCACTATAATTGGCGTAGAATTTAGAGCAAGTGTTAGAGTGTTTTGTGTTGGGTGTTGCGTTCTTCTTCTTCTTTGTCAGCGTGCCACTTTGGACCGCTACAATCACTTCCATGGCCACTCGGGCATGTGCGCCTGATTAGCTTCTTAAGTTTAGTTTTTGCTGCTTTGCTTTTCTTCCCTACCCGTTAGCCTTCTAATTCCGGTCCTTCGGGGCCTGTCTCAATGAATTCGGGTAAGGTCCTACTACTACTTATGTACAGACTACTTTAAGCACTACAGAATCATATTAATCTGTAAGCACTAGTCTTAAGTACTACAGTAACGTGAAGCAGGAGATAATAATGAGACAATGCTGAGTGTTCATTGGCAGATTTGTGGTCGGACGTTGGGAAAGCAAATCTTCATGAAATCGTTGGACAGCGTAGCCACCAGTAACGCTCAAAATAAGCTTACAGTATCTCAATTGCTCGGTAGCTTTGTCGAACTAGCGTACAAGAAGTCGTCTGCATTAGCCCTTCTTTAAAGTATATAGCCGAAAACTGCACAAACTTGAATCATAGAATACTCGGCGTTAGCAAATTCCTTGAATAGGCGTTGCGGAGACCTCGATCGCTGCACAGAAAGCAGACTTTCCTTTCACAAGCATCAAATACAACTCAAATTAGGCGCACACGGAGAAAACACCGCTGCGTGAGCACGCGTCGATTTTAGAGTGCAGCCTAGCTGTGGCCGAGTAAGCTCTCGACAACATTTAATCTCGAACGATAGCTGTTTAAGCACTAGTCGTAAACCATGGACCCGATGATGGAAGTGGACGAAGACGACAACGAAGCCGTCGAGGACGTTGCTGTGACGCCGCCCGAAAGGCCGCAGCGGCCTGCCCTGTCTCCAGCGCGGCTGAAACTAGCTAGCAGCTTGAAGAAGCTCAAGTTAGGGCTGGTCAAGGCCATGGGGCCAGAGCCTACTCCGTCTGAGTTTAAGCCGCTTCGGTGCGTGCACTCTCGTCTAGTTGTGTATGAGTTTACCTACTTGTATATGCATCAATGTCTACTTTTTGCTCTGGCTGATAATCCTTCTCCTCAATCGCGCAAATACATCTCTTCAGTGCATTTATAACTGGTTTCTCCAATAGTCTTGATTTGCCACTGCGTTGTATTTGCTTTGCGTTGGTGGGAATACTCGATTCCAGATACCGCATTTTCATGCCACTCGCGAAACTTGCAGCAAAAGCCGAGAAGTTAGCGAAAACACCTTCTCGACCACCACATTTGAACGGGAACCAAGCCCCTTCGTCCAACCCTTTAGTGCGCTTGTTTCCGCGACTTGCTGCCATTGACTTCAAATCGAAAGCGGGCCAGCTAAGAGCCGCGGGGAATGCGTTGGTGGTGAAACAGGGTGGTAGCGGCGGCGGCGGCGGAGGAGGAGATGATGTTGAGGTTGGGTTAGTGGTTGCGAATAGTGGTGAAGGCGGGGAGGCCAACGACAACGCTCCTGCGAAAGAAGACGGGCCGTTGTCACGCCGACAGCGAGTAATGCGAAGCCTGCGCGCGTGTTGTGGCGTGTGTTGGCGAGTGTGCTGCAAGCCCTCGCCTTCTACTGCGCTCTGGCTCGAGCACAAGAAAAACACACTGCCGCCGGTGCCCAAGAGCAAGGTATTTTTTAAAGAATTGCTGAATGCTTTCCCGTCATGATTATCAGAGTTGGGTACTTCAAAGGCATAGTTTAAGGTAAATAGATTCCTTTTCAGTGGATTTTCAAGAAAAGACTAGAACGTTTTTTCCTTTGATCAAGTTTGTTTGAACACATTTCCTGCTCTTTTTTTTCTTCTAATTTAGGTGCTTAATTCAGTTCGACTTCTCGTGTATATCTTGTCTGCGTGATGCGCATTAATGATGTCGATTCTCGTAGGTGCACGCGTGTCTATTGTGGGAGAGGCTCCTTTCTTTTTGCTTGCCTCATTGGTTGAGGTACATCATCATTGCGAGCGTGTGGCACTTGTTTCCGTTTTGGTACACCATGATACGGCCTCTGCCGGAGGACCAATGCTCGGAACCTCTGGTGATTTGGATGGAAGTGACCGGGCAAATTACATGTGGGAGGCTGTTTGGGATCACGTTTCTGAACGCCATTCGAATTCGAAACCGCCCTTGGATGGGGCAAAACTTCGGAGAGGTATATTTGCTAAGAAGATAAAAACGATATACTTTATACTTCTCTCGTACGATCGATTTTCTCACCTATTCTTTCTATTGAGTTATTGAAAATAGAGCTCATACATTTGTCTACGTGCTGAAGGAATCAAATATAAACACAGAACTTTTATGCTTTTGCTGTGCAATTGCTTTGACTAGTAATTTGTGATGATTTGCTCATTGCTATGTGCATTTCTTTCTCTTTCTTTACTAGGCCATGGGTGAGTTGTGCCGCGAAATGGGAGACGGCACCGAAGACCCGGATCCGTTTTGCATGGCAGGGATGCGCTTGCCGTTCTATGTGGTGGTTTACCACCTGTGCGAAATTGTGCTGGTGTTTGTCGGGTGGTCCTTCTTTTCGAACATTCAGGTAGGGTGACTGACTGGAGATGAAAAATGGGAGGGTGGGAGTTTACGGGACACTGACGATTTGACGATGTCGTAAGGAAGGTGCATTTTGTTTACTTGGATTTTGAATGTTGATTGGAAGCTCTGCTCATGCAATTCTAATGGTATTCTTAGTCTTTACCCTTCTTCTTTTTATTCTGTCTCCGCGCATGTCCTACAAGGTGTGCGCCAACACCGTCGAGGACTCAGCTTTGGGCCTGATGTGCTACCAGACCTTCAATTTGTTCTTCATGTGCCCCTGTGTGGATTTCGCGTGGCCGTGGTTTTATTTGGAGTGGGAGAAGGACGTCGATGTCATCACCAAGTTCAAGAAAAGGCCGCCTAAACGAAAAAAAGTCAAAGTGGTGTGTGTGTGTGTGTTGTTAGTGAGAGAACGAAAGAAATAACTGAGGATTGCATTGATTGCATTCGGAGTTGATGTGCTGTTCTTCCGAGTATACTTCCCTCCTGTGCTTGAATCGCTGCACTAATTTATTTACCTTACGTGGAATGTACTCCTACTACAGGGGGAAACGCCGGAGGAGCCACCCCCAAGGGAGATGTTGAAGCTCAAAGATGGCGACGACGACGCGACGATAGCGTCCACTGCCACTCCGCAGGTCCTTGGGCTTGTTTGAATGTCTTTTTACGATTGAGGATAGATAGACGATGCTGCGAAATTCTTCATTCTTTTTTTTTCGTCTCTCGCGAGTGACTTTTGTAAGGATTGATTTCGTAAATTCGAATCAGTTTTTTTTTTTCCTCATTCAAATTCTTCTTCTTGTCTCTTCTGTTTTTGCCTCATTGTGGGTTTACCTACCGTCTTCTGGTGTTCTTGTTCTTCGTACCTCAACTCCTCCTTCTCAACTAGCTGGAGCAAGTAGGCAAGGTCAAGTCGAAAACCAACGAAGTGCAACACGCCGCCAGACACGAAGTCGCTGCTACCTGGGAACAGCTGGGCAACAACACGCTCCCCAAAGAAGACGACAACGCCCCTACAGTGCCCAAAGCAGCGCCCATCAATCCTAGAAGGAAAGGCCCCGCAGGCAGGAACAAAAAGGTGTCTTCATGTACTTTTCTTGTCTTTGTTTTTATTGTTCTCCTTCTGATACTACCTTCATTTATTCAGTGGCTGTTTGATTTCCTCAACCTGTACTACAGTAGTGCTTACTACATTGCCCCTCATTTCTTCCCTCACAATAATTTCCCTAATTCTTCTTGTGCCCGCAAACACACACACACACACCTCAAAAAGGTCACTCCCATGAACGCCCAAGGTGAAGTCCAGCAAGCTTTGGGGCCGGTGCGCTCCGCTGGTTCCAACGGCGACGAATGGTGGCGGAGCACCGGGCTAGCCCCTCCGAGAAAAGGCCGAGGAGCCAACGGCCTTTTACCCGCGTCGTCTTCTTCTCCCTCGTCGCCTGCTTCAGCGCCTGCAGCAGGAGGAGGCGGTGGTAAATCTGCTGCCAAGAAGAAAGCAGTTACGACTCAGCCGAAATCATCGCCGAAAAGTGCCACAGCCAAGCTGCCTCCGATTTCTTCTTCAAGTGGAAGGCCCAAAACTGCGCCGGCGAGGTCATAGTGCATAGGACAGTGATGTCACGAATGCGCGATTGTTCAATTATTCGCATGAACCATTCACTTATATCGGCCGTGCACTCCGCTATCCTTGCGCCTTCAGTCTTCAGTGTAAAGATAAAGAGAACTGGGATTATTGTTGATAGTTGAATCGCTTACTGCAGTTGCTGGTTGCTAGGCAAGCAAATAGAATATTTTTCGTTACCGGTTACCGCGCCTGAGCGGCCTCACTAATAAAGTACCGAGCGGCTTCTAATTGCAGCACCAGTCTCTTGGTTCTTCTAGCTTACATTTCCCTCGCGCCTGAGATCCACAGCCATATCCATATCCCATGTAGCATATTATGTCTTTGTCTGAAGCTTAAATCGACCTCGAATTAGACGCCAATTCTATTCTTATTGCTTTCCGACCTCCTTATCTCCATTCCACAGTGGGACCTAATGGTCCACATCATAGGCACTTCATACGCACATGACCACTGACCACATTGCTCGGAATTGGCGACAAATGACCTTCAGCCTAGTTTCTCTGCTCTCTCTTGTATTATCTCTCATCTCTCATCTATTTTCACTTAACATCAAATATTTGGGTGCGCCCTTCACTTGTGGTTCTTCGCTCAAGGACGCGAGTGTGCAGTGGGCAGGCCCCTTTGCATCACAACACATTCGAGACCAGTTCCTGCTCCGGTGCTGTCGGGCCGGGGCGCAGCCGGCTCATGTTCCCGCCGGCCAGCGCAATGCCCCCTTCTTCGGATTCGTCGACATCGGATAGAGGTGGCGACGCAGCGCGGATAATGCCTCCTTCTCCTCCTCCAGCATCACCAGAGAGCGCATTACCGCTGCCACCGCTGCTGCTGCTGTTACCTCCTCCCGCATTGTCACTGTCGTTGCTATCGTGTGTAGCAGAATTGTTTCCACTTCCTGTAGGGCTCCTACGGTTGGAGTTACCGTCATGATCATTGTGGCCATCTTCGTTGTCGACTCGAGTGCCGTCACCGTCTCCGCCGCTGCTTTCGCGCAAGGAAGGACTGCCAGGCTCCGTGCGGTCTGCAGAGGTCGCTGCCGAAGGCCTTTCGTCGTCGTCGTCGTTATCGGATCCTCCCTCAGGACCGGAGGGTGAAGA
>Ga0307982_1002944_pt1 | contig 13662 bp, 9 predicted proteins | sample OrgLakmetagen989_FD_201847 | JGI IMG/M metagenome (GOLD analysis project Ga0307982, IMG submission 201847) | Saline water microbial communities from Organic Lake, Antarctica - #989 | ecosystem: Environmental > Aquatic > Non-marine Saline and Alkaline > Saline | place: Antarctica: Organic Lake...
GGATCAAAAGAAAATCGAAAAGTCTTCTCTTTTGCTCAAAATCGTTTGAAATTGGTTCACTTCAATCATCTTAAACCCGAAGCTACAGCATCAGATTCTGCGCCGAAATCGCTTGTTGAACCCAATTCATTTGGTCTTGCAGTAGGCAAAGGAAAGCATGGGGCATCCAAAGAATTCTTTCAATTTCAGAGCGTTTTTGAACCTCTATGCTCTGAAATGTATAAAAGTGAGAAAAAGCGCAAAGCTGCATTCCTCACGGCTGATCCGAATGGGAATGGCTTGTGTTCTTTGGCTGAATTGGAGACTTTTGTGCTGAAGTATCTAATTGCTGCATTTCCGAATTCGGGAAAAGGCAAAGATTTAGAGGAGCCTGGAAAAGACCTTTTCAAAGCTTTTCGGCCGTGCTACATGCGTGCTTTTACAGACGCTAAGGATTACAAGGCAGACACCGGTGAAATCATAGCAGGCACCGAGGATGCTACGGATGACGATTTCGTCTCTTGGGAAGAGTTCAGGTTGTTTTGCGTTTACCTCATAGTGTATGCAGCAATGTTTGATGCATTCGCTAAGATTGACGGGGGTGGAGCAGGCCGAGATGCTGGGGATGACCTAAGAATTGAACTCCGCGAATGGCTTATTGGCTACAAGTCGGTGTCGAATTATGGCTTCGTGGCGCTTGAGGACGTGCAAAGCCTCACGAAGAAGGAGGCAACGAAACTCTTCAATGAGAAAATCGATGACAACGGCGGTGGCATCGTGTTATTGGATGAGTGGTGCGAGTTTATCAAAGCTGCTGAAGCCAAGGCTGGGAGTGACGTAGGTCTTCTACTTAGCATGGACGAAGGTGGAGGTGTGGGTACCAACTTTCAATTGGCGGGTCCTGCGCAAGTTCTGGGCAAAGGCATTGAAGGCAAATCAGCTACGCCAGTGGCGCCAAAGCCAAGGAAGCGCAAACTCAAAAAGCAGAAGTTTGAGCCGCCTCCCAAATTAGAGGCAACGCCCAACGCATTCGGCCTCGCAGTGGCACAGAGCAAAAAATGGGGCGCGAGCAAGGAATTCTTTGACTTTCAGGCAGTATTTGAGCCATTGTGCGCTGAGACTCCCGAAGGTGAAGTGGAACGCATCGAAGGATTTCTCGCTGCAGACCCGAACGGCAACGGCCTATGCTCGCTAGCTGAGCTTGAAACTTTTGTGTTGAAAGCTTTGACTACCAAGTACCCCAAGTCAGGAAAAGGTCTCAAGCTGCAAGAGCCGGGAAAAGACTTGTTTAAGGCCTTCCGACCATGCTACATACGCGCGTTCACGGATGCCAAAGACTATAAGGCAGACAGTGGTGCAGTCATTGCAGGAACCAAAAACGCTACTGATGACGATTTTGTTTCCTGGGAGGAGTTTCGTATATTCTGTATCTACCTCATCGTGTACGCGGCCATGTACGACGCTTTTGCAAAGATTGACGGCGGTGGTTCAGGCCGTGATGCTGGGGATGATCTTCGCATCGAGATGAAGGAGTGGTTAAATGGCTACACCTTCGTTGCCAACCATGGTTTTATCGCGCTGCAAAACATCGGCCCCAAAAAGGAAGCGAGGGCCGTCTTCAATGAGAAAATTGATGACAATGGCGGCGGTATCGTGCTATTGGATGAATGGTGCGAGTTCATCAAGAAGGCTGAGATCGATGCGAGGACACAAATCGGCGTACTGCTGAATCTAGATGAAGAGGGCGGTGTGGGGACCAACTTCCAGTTGTCAGGTCCTGCGCAAGTTCTTGGTAAAGGCGTTAAAGGCAAGAAGAAAGGAGCCAAATAACAAGCCAAAGAACGGAGGAATAGGTGACAAAAAGATGCCAGATGGACATTAATGCACTAGCTGGTTCACCAACACGAGGAACTTGTTTGGATGCCAAGAAAGGAAGATATCAAAAACAAGAAATATAAACTAGTACCACACCAATTACATGTCATACGTAACAAAAATCACCAATCAACGAATTATTCATCTGAAAGGACACTTTTGACTAAATCAGATGATGTTTTTGTGAGCTATATATGAATTGAAGTACCTATCGCGTAACGCAAAGGCAAAGGTCCATAGCCAGAGCCAGAGCCTAGAACAAATAGCTCGCTCTACAGCTACAAGCTACAAGCCTAATGGACTGAAACATAATGTTTAATACTCGCTTACCTCTGATGCAGATGTTGACAAGCGAATGACATCAGCGACGGCTGCTTTTGGCGCCCTAAAAAACATTTTTGCTGACAAGTACCTTTCGGAAGAACTTAAGGGTGAAGTATAAAAGGCTCTTATCTTGCCTACTTTACTTTACGGTTGTGAAGCTTGGTCCTTGCGTGAAGATTTATTTAAGCGCCTTCGAAGTTTCCATAACAGGTGTGCTCGTAGCATGTGCCGTGTGAACCTCCATCATAACTTCCGCCACCATATCACTTCTGCGAGTCTCTTCCGTCGCTTGGGCATTCTTGACATCGACAGTTACTTTCATAATCGCATCCTTCGTTGGGCTGGCCACGTCGCACGTATGCCCATGAACCGGGCGCCACGGCAATTACTGACTGGCTGGGTACCGCATTCTCGACCGATTGGTTGTCCACAGATGACTTGGGGCAGGATGTTGGAGAACGCGCTCAAAAGTAAGGGCATTTCGAAGGATTTAGATGAGCGGATTGCCATTGCCAAGGACAGGTCGAAGTGGAGACAGCTGACTCACTCCATTCCCAAACCTCCTGATGCCTGATGGCTGAAGGACACCTCGAGAGTAAATGATTGCAATTGCATTACGCAAAAGGACACTCAGCCCAGTCAGACTTGTTCTGGAGGTTACATTTTTCTGTTGCTATTTGCCACAGTGGTGTTTCTTTGTATTTTTGGGGAGTATTAACTAGACTAGACTAGACTAATGTGCTTGCGGATCCCTATATCCCATAACCAGTATCCCATTCCTACGATTCCAGGGTTTCATCTTTAAGTGGCTAAAACCTTTATGCTAAGCTACACACGTATTCGCGTAAAAGGTCGTCAGATAATTCCCACAGGAGAAAGTGCCTCGCAATTAAGTGCATAAATCGGAATTACATACCGCACCCTACGGTATACCAATTCCAACCCAGTTTCACGAGGCCAAGTTTACACCTCTGAACGACAGCTTCATCGAGTAGTCGAGCATTGCTATACTAACGGTCCACTCTAAACGTTTTAAGGTCCTCCTTTCGCAGTGTTGCGAGCCCATCCATGCAAGCAATAATCTCTCGTATTTAGTCCTGACAATAGCTTCCACGTCATCATTAATCTTTCCTTCAGCAGAGTATCAGATCGACTGATGTGCTTTAAGATGATACATCGGAGCCCTTGGAACTCAATATAGTCTCCGTTATGCGAAGACCCGGAATAGTAGCTGCTCTGTTGTCCTTTTCAGCTTCGCCACTCCGATCGTTGCAGCTTGTGCTCTGTTCATCCAAGTGATACGTGCGCTCCTGCATGTGGATTGGCAGGCCCCCAGACTCGATGCGCAGCAGCGTGGTGCTCCTTGTACCGTAAACCTGTCCCCCTAATGAAGTCGGTTCTATGAATACAGACCCGAGAGCGCGTTCGATGGCTTCACCTACGCCAGTAGTCTGAAGGCACATGGGCAGAGGTGCTTCGAGCTCTAAGCCCAAAGTATCGCGCATGGCATCGAAGAATGCCTCGTCGCCGTCGGTGTCTCCGAGTTTTTCCATTGCTTTCGCAATTAGTGCTTCCAAACGCAACACCTTGGGCCACGGCGCGCCTAAAGGGCCGTTGCTCACAGCAAAGCACATACTTTCACCGGGCGAGATGCGCGCACGCACGGCATACGTGGCACCTTTGGGGCAATAGGAACAGGGTTCAAAGCGTGCAGGATCGGCCGTGTTCACGCCGCGGTTTGATGTGACGAAGACGCGTGGTAAAGCACCTTGCCCTACCAAACCGATGACTAGGTTGAGGCCATTGTGCACCGAAAGGTCTAAGCCCGCTAGATATTCTTCAGGACTGTCCTTGCTCTGCAGCCAGCCCAAGATTGCATCGCCGCGTGAAGGCGCACCATTACTCGAGGCCGGTTGCACCTCTCGATAGTTGGTCAAAAAGCCGAATCGAGTCCCTTGATCCGCTGGTGGTACAGTTGCTTCTGAGTGGGGTGTAGCTCCAAACCAAGTGCCACCGCGCTCAAGGTCTCGCCCACAGAAGACAGTAATCTCCTTTTGGTCGCTAGCGCAGACGGTCGAATCAAACGTTACACTGGCAAGGGCGGAGGTCGGCCGTGCGTAGAATTCGTCACGATTGTTGAGCACTAGTACAGGAGCAGATGGGTCTGGAGACAATACGATTAAGCCGATGCACATATTTCAATATGCCCTGAGCAAAGCAGGATCCAAATCGGACTTCGCCTGCTTCTGTGCTACACTTATAAGCGGTACAGCATTCAGTATATAATCAAGGAAGTTTGTACAGTAGAAGACTATTATAGAAATTCGCAGCCATCATAATAATCGCTGAGTGGACTAGTTTGCAATTGCGGTATTGTTATCTTGAGTATTTGAGGAAGGTACACTCGCAACTTGATCCTAGGTTATCCTACGCTTGCTTGAACACTACTGATAGACACTGGGCACTCCTCGCCCCTCGTAGGCAAAAAGGAAAGGAAAAGGCGAAAGAGAAGAACAGAACGCGAAGGATGCGAGAATGATGTGTTGGGGTTTGGGGTTTATGAAGAATGAAGGGGGTGCAATATTAGAGCGAGACTTACGTCGTCGCGCGCGTCCTCGTCACTTTTGCTGCTTGAGATCATCTCGACGCCGGCGGGACGCTAATAGAAGAGCTCTTGAAGCAAGCTAACTATCTTCGACCTGGCAGTCCGTTCAGACTGTCACTAGAAAGTACACATTAGCACCGCGCGGCGGATTTAGCAAGGTAGCGCCGCCATCAATCTTGTTATAAACAGGCGACGACAAAGCTACAACTACAACAGTACTCCAATTCGTTCGTCGATTTCGTCTTTCGAGGAACATTTCCTTCTTGTTTCGTGTTAACGCCATCATATTCGTAGCCGATACCCTTCATTAGAGTCCAGTAATGAAGGCTTCAACGGTAGTTGTGGTGGGGCTAGGTTGCTTGAACACGTTGGTGGCTGCCAGCTTACGACTGCCATCGCATTCAGCAGCTCGAATCTTGAAGCTCCGCGGCGGCGTCACGTTGGCAGCCTTGCAAAAGGATATGCAAACTGCTCTCTTGACTGAAGACTTCAAATGGGCGGCTGAAATAAAAGCTAAAATTTCGAAAATGAGCTCTGAACCTCAAATTGCGACTGCTGCTACGCCAACAACTCGAGTTCGCCCTGGGAATGTAGCGGCCCTGGAAGAGGAAAAACGAATCGCGGTGTTGTGCGAAGATTTCCAGCGTGCCAAAGAACTTAAGAATCAGATTGATGAGGCAACGCAAGCGAAGACAAGCTCTCCTCCTCCTGTTACACGCAATTATGACGACGTAAAAGCAGAGATCAACGCAGCACGCTCGGCAGCTGATAATGCGCGATTTTCTGCCTCTACCGAGGAAGCCCAGGATGCCACTGCTGCAGCAGCTGTTGAAACAAACACGGCATCAGAAGTGGAATCCGAGATGAGTGCTCCTCCTCCTCCTGCTACACGCAATTATGACGACGTAAAAGCAGAGATCAACGCAGCACGCTCGGCAGCTGATAATGCGCGATTTACTGCCTCTACCGAGGAAGCCCAGGATACCACTGCTGCAGCAGCTGTTGAAACAAACACGGCATCAGAAGTGGAAACCAAGATGAGTGCTCCTCCTCCTCCTTCTGCTACACGCAATTATGACGACGTAAAAGCAGAGATCAACGCAGCACGCTCGGCAGCAGATAATGCGCGATTTACTGCCTCTACCGAGGAAGCCCAGGATGCCACTGCTGCAGCAGCTGTTGAAACAAACACGGCATCAGAAGTGGAAACCAAGATGAGTGCTCCTCCTCCTCCTGCTACACGCAATTATGACGACGTAAAAGCAGAGATCAACGCAGCACGCTCGGCAGCAGATAATGCGCGATTTACTGCCTCCACCGAGGAAACTAAGGATGCCACTGCTGCAGCAGCTGTTGAAACAAACACGGCACCGTCCATTGAGAATGACGAGAAGGATTCTGCTCAAGCAAGTGTGGCACCATCAGCAGCACCAGCGTCGTCACCGCTGAACCCGTTGTCCGACGACCTCCTCAACGCTCCGCTTGCGGCAGACACTCTTTCGTCCGCGGCCCGGCTCAATTCTGCGCAGCGAGCCACTGCGCCTCTGCCGTGGGTGGACCGTGTCGCTGCGTTGGAGGAAGCCAAACGAGTCGCCGTTGAGGAAGAGGACTACGACAAGGCGGAAGCCCTCAAGCTTGACATTCTAGCCGTGCTCGAGGGGGCCTACGCGAAAGCGAAGGAACTTAGGGCGGAGGCGGCTGATAACTCGAATTGGACTGCGTCAGACCATCCGCCACCTGAGACAGCACCAGACTCCACTGCCGAAGTTGCCTCAGCTGCTCTTCCAGATGCCAATACTGGGGCAACAAAGGTAGCGGCAGAAGTAGCCGAAGCTGAGAAGGCCGCCGCGCAAGCAGAAGCAGCTCTGGAGGCGGCCTTAGCGCAGAAGGCGACCGCGGTGTCCTCTGCTCGTGCAGCGGCAGAGGCTGCCGCCGAGAGGGTGGCTGTTCTGCGGCGTGAGTTGTAACAATAAGTTTTTGATAACTTCCGTCATCAACCAGAGGTCACAGGCGCCATGTTTCCGGATTGACAAAACAGTACGTATGCACGGCGCATTGGGTTGAATTTGGGAGGGTGGTATTTTGATTCTAGTTGTTTACTGGGTAATTGGCACAGAAAAAGCCACAGGAAGGAGACCACACAAGTGAAAGTTCCACGCCGATAACACTCATATTTTCATTTAGTTCTTCGGATTTCCGCTACTTCAACACAAAAAAATAACGCCATATTATATCAATTGATATAATGAACCGTTATGGACATGAACCAGAAGTCGGGAAGTTCTAGTTTTGTATTGATTCTGAATGGGCCTTTGTGGAAATAAATGTCCGATTGCCACACGTAAAATACGATGAGACAGTGGAGTGCTAGAGCTTTTAAGGATAGTATTCTATGTCCCCTGATATGGATATGCCCTGGACTATTGTGCATTGTGGATATGCCCTGGACTATTGTGCATTGTAGCTGTACTGTACGTAGGCTGTTAGGAAGTTAGGAAGTACGAAGTAAGTTACTTCAACTTCAGACTTCAGAGTTTCTGTTGTTGAGCCGGGACTGGAAAAAAAGGGAGACCGTCGGGATCTCTTGTACGCGAGTCAGCATGACGTGACGAAGATGCACGTGTATCTTAGTTGCTAGAAGGGTAACCTAGCAACTTTCAGGGGCTCAAGTCATAGTGCCATCGTTGCGCTAGTCACCGATTTCAAAGCTTTACGTTGAGTTAAAGGAATCAAGAGGCTTTCAAACTACTTACAGTTCGAAGTCGCTACTAGGCACTTCGTACTATTGTGTCACTTGCTGTAGATCAAACATTCTTTGTTGACTGCGGCGTCCTGCTCATCGACAAGAATGCCGACGAGTGAATGGGTTGTGGTGGCGATGGCTATGATAGCTGTGGCTCAAGGCAGAGTTGAAGGTGGGTGCCGGCTCAGGAGAATTGGCGCAGGCCATTTGATGAGCCTACGCGGTGGTAGCACGGCCAATCCATCGGCTCTCGACGACATCGCCTCTCTGATGGAAGAAAAACGAGCAGCCGTGCAAATCCAAGACTTTAAGCGAGCCAAAGAGCTCAAGGCACAAATTGATCAGCTCAAAGAGCAAGATCGGCCGGCTGGGACAGTGGCCTCTCTTATGGAGGCGAAGCAAGCAGCAGTTGCGAAGGAAAACTTCCTGGAAGCGAAGGAACTCCAAACGAAAATCGTGTCCGCGCAAAAGCAAATGGAGCAAGAAGTTCCCAAATCGGCGACTATTGAAGTTCCGATTGACCAACCTCAAGAACTCCGACAGACGATTGCGGAGCCAACTGGTGATAATCAGGCTGGGAAAGCTCAGGCATCAGCGGAGGAAGCACAGAAGATTCAAAGGCTTGAAGATTCCCTAGCTGCTGCGCGAGCGCAGGAAGCCAAGCTTGAGGCAACGGTGGCCTCCTTGACGAGCAGCACCAACCAGGCGCAAGCCTGCGTGTCTACCCTGGAAGCAGAGTTGGGGGAAGCACGCAAGAGTGCAGCGGCAGCGGCAGCATCGGAGGCGACGTGGCGTGAGAAGCTGGCCGCGAGCGAAGGGCTGGTGGAGGGGGTGGTGTCTGCTGGGGCAGCGTCTCTGCAAGAGGCGGAAGCCTCAACCATCCGAGCGGTGGCGGCAGCGGCTCAGATTGCTAGCTTGGAAGAGGAGCTTGCGGCCACAAAGAGCGACGCGGATGATTTACGGGGGAAATACCGCACGGCCGCTGACGAGGCTGCTCAGGCGAAAAAGACTGCGGAAGAGGCTACAGTGGCACTTGAGGCCCGACTGCAAACAGCAGAAGCGGCGGCGAGCGAGGCATCTGCGGCTGCTAAAGCTGCTCAAGCCACTGCAGCCATGCTTGAGAAGATGACGCACGAGCTCGAAGGGCTTTTGGCTTCGGCGCAAGCTCGGGAGATGGATTTGAACGGTTCCTTAGCGGCGATGAGCGGGTTGCGCGACGACGCACAGGCGCGCGCGTTGGAACTGCAGGCAGCCCTCGATGCTTCCGTAGCTGCGGAGGCAGCACGAGCGCAGGAGGTGAGCGAAGCGCAGCTGTCCGCTGCCCGAGCAGCTGCCGTGGCTGACGCGGCGATGGACGAAGCAGCGCAAGAAAAGGCTGCACGAGCAGCTTCGGAGGAGATGCGGGACCTGGAGGTGGCAACCGCTCAGGAACAGGCCGCTGCCATCGTAGCTGCTGCAGAGCAAGCCACAGCAAGAGCGGAAGCAGCACTCAAAGACGCAGAAGAGCGCGCGAAAACAGAAGTCGCCGCGGCTCAGGTAGCGGCGGAGTCAGCCAAGGAAGCAATTTCCGCGGAAGCAGCTGCAGTGGTGGCGCAACATGTGGCGGCAGCTGAGGCATCTGCTGCTGAGACTGCATCGATGGTGGAGCTTTTGAAGACTAAGGAAGAAGAAAAGACGAACGAGTTAGCCATCGCTCAAGAGGCTATGAATGCAGCCTCCGCTAAAGCCGCGGCCGCCGAAGATCGGGCAGAGCAAGCCAAGACAGCAGCTGCCACAGCTGCCTCGGAGCTTGAGAAGACGAAAGCTGCATTGGAAGCACAGATGTCAGCAGCTCGCGCTGAAGGTAAAAGCGCTGTAGAAGCAGCTGAGAGAGCAGCGGCAGCAGCGGTCGCCGAGGCAGAAGCTTCTGCGCAAGCGTCCTTGGCTGAGGCCCATGAAGCGTGGAAAGCGGAGCGCGCGTCAGCAGAAGAGGCAGCTGCGGCTAAGGTCCAAGAAGTCGAGCGTGCGAAGCTGGCCGAAAAGGACCAGGAGCTCGCCATGGCACGTGACAGCGCGGAGGTGGCGATGCGCGAGGCAGTTGAAGCTGCCACAGCCAAGACTCAGGCCACCGCTAAGGCCAATTTAGAGGCAGCTATCGCAGCCGCTCGGGCCAGTGCAGAATCTGACCAGGCAGCGGCCGTGGCAGCTGCATCGGAGAGAGCTCGCCAAGAAGCTGCCACGGCTGAAAAGGTGGCAATTGCCGCGGCTGTAGCGACAGCCAAAGCAGAAGCAGAAGCAGCGGCCAAGAGGGAGGTGGAGGTAGCGGTGCGAGCGGCCCGGGAAGCGGCAGACTCGGAAAAAGCAGCGGCAGTGAAGGCAGCTGTCCGCGCTGCAGTGCGCTACGACTTTGCTTCCAAAGTGACGGCGAAGCATTGATGCCCCTTCAAGACTACATGAATTCTCCAGTAGTTTTAAAATCGAAACATTAGAAATGATGACGGACGACGCATTGAACAAATAAGACTGAGACTTTGGGAAAACTGAAAAATGTAGAACTATGAGCTATGAGGTCCTACTTCCGTGCTACGCAGCTAAGCAATAAACGCAAAAAGCCACTCGCCGTTCTTTGAGGACGTATACCCCAGGACAAAAAAGAAAGAATAACAGGGTTTAAGTCAGGTGTAGGTTTTCGTCGTGCGTAGTACGTGCATGCGTAGAAGTATGTGTACCCCACATGTAGTACGTAGAAGTAAGTGCTGCAGCAGGCAGGCGTAGGCGGTGCACTGCAGCAGGTATTACGAGTTACTATACTACATTAGTGCAGCATTTGAGCCCCTCCTCCTCCGTTGATTTCGAGTTTTAGAGTTTTGAGTTTTGAGGAGTTTTGAGGCCATGATGATGACTAACCTCGTCAAGCTCTTGATCCTCTCAGCGACTGCGCTGGTTTGTTCAGATAAGATAGTGACACGTCTTGAACTGCGTTGCGATATCAATTGTGCGTAACGCAACTTTTTGTAGGTTGCTTCGGCGGACTTTCGAGTCAAATTTGATGTGATCACGACAGCCGGTCCTGGAAGTTTTGTGTTCAAAGTCCACGACGAATGGGCGCCCATTGGAGCTGCACACTTCCGCAAGCTTGTTGAAAATGGCCACTACGACGATACACGCTTTTTCCGCGTGATTCCCAGCTTCATGGTGCAGTTTGGCATCTCAGGCGATCCGGCTGTGTCAGCGGTAGCCTCCAAGGATACCATCAAGGATGAGCCCGTGCTCAAGAATAACAAGGTACTTTATACTTCGAAATAAAATTCCTTATCTCTCTGAGTAATAAGTTCATAGTTGGCATTATTGCTCAATTAATTTGTGCAGCTCATCTTTCGATTTGGATATTCTAACCCTCGAGTTCACTCCTTGTTTTATCGCGTACCTCAGCCAGGATACGTGAGCTTTGCCAAAACCGGTGCTCCGAACTCCCGGTCGACTCAGCTCTTCATCAACTACGTTGACAACTCGCGCCTAGATGGCATGGGCTTTTCGCCTTTTGCTGAGGTATTGCGACGACTTGCAAATCAAAATTGATCCAATAGAGAGGGTGACCTGTTTGAGGTTTCTGAGCCATTCGATTTTCGAACCATCGATAGACATTGATTATGGCATTGTTGATTTTGATTCAGGCATAGATGTAAACCTCTTAATTTTCGTGTTTGTTTTCTTCATTTCAATGGGTTTTTTTAAGGTTGAAGCGGGCGGCATGGAGGTGGTGAAAAAGATCTACAACTGCGGCGAGAAGCCTCAGCAGGGCAGCATTCAGAGCCAAGGCAACGCCTATTTGGACAAGCAGTTCCCGGACCTCAGCCGCATTGTCACAGCCACCATCATTCCTGATGACGAGCTCTAAGGGTGTGCCCCTTTTGTGGCGCGCATTTGGCTGTGATTTTTTTTAAATGCTTTTTGTACGTCTATGATCTATACCTTTATCGTGAAGCAGCCCTCCGGTGCAGTAGAGCGCCGCGGCTATCTCGGAGCCTTCCGTCGAACATCCCACTTTTTCTGTAATAGGGCCGAAGCGGGCGCATAGGCGCTACGGGGCTTTGTAACTGGACTTCCAAACACAATTAATTGGGATATTTGTGGTCCTGTTGTGGTGGTGTTGTGTGATTTGTTCTCTTGTAAAAATTCCCGCTTAACTCTTAACTCTCCTAAAATTAATTATTATATCGCCACGTTAATTCGGATAATAAGGGGCAACTAAACCGGAAACCATACGAATTATGAAGCAAGAACTTGCATCTCGATTGGCAGACGGGTTGCCAACTGGCAGCTAAAGGGGGTTCACTTCTGAAAATTCGCCCTTTTTGGCCAATAGCATACGCAAATCGCAACCGCAACAGGATTCCCCTTTCCCCTTACTCGAGCTCGCAGGGTCAGGGCTGCTGGCCCCGAAGTCTTGACCGCACCGAAGGAGGAATTCTGCTACTGAGCTCTCCGATATTCAACTAAATTTAAGCTAAGAATTGGCCAAAATCGCTTGAAATTACTAGTGCAGCAAGCCTGAATCTGCTGCGTGAAAGGAGAACCGAAATTGTAAGTATCATATCCGAAGACTGACTTCGTTCTATTTGAAGAAAGGCCGTTTCTGACACAGGCCCCGAAGGGCCGGAATAAGAAGGCTAGCAGATTATGACAACAAGCAAAGCAGCTTAAACTTTTAGTTCTCCTACTAGCTAAGACCCTTAAACCAGTTAGTTCTCTACCAAAGCAAAGAATTTTTTGAGACAGGCCCCGAAGGGCCGGAATTAGAAGACTAACAGGTAGAGAAGAAAAGCAAAGCAGCGCAAACTAGACCTAAGAAGCTAATCAGGCGCACATGCCCGAGTGGCCATGGAAGTGTTTGGGAGAGTAACTAGACTAAACTAGACCTCCAACTGCCAACTGAACATTGATTCTAACGGACCCATGAGAGAGGAAGGTGGGATTCGCAGACATCGCAGGCAGGTCCAGATCTGGAGGATTCATCAATAGGAAACTTCGTGCTATTTGTTAATGTGTATAGGCATATACTACTTGCACAAAATACAAAACTGGAGCACATGGAACCTCGTCCTTATTTCTGATCTAGAAAGAGGCCCATATATATATTCTGGGTGGGCGATAGCACTCAAAAGGGCGATAGTATTTGAATTATTTGGCCTGTACTGGGCTTTATGCGCACAAACCCCAAACCCCGTAGACCGTAGGGACGGAATCGGAATCAGCGCGTAGCCTCATCAAGCCTAATGGCAACTGACGAGAAGGGAGTCAGACTCCCGTGGCAAATGCATTAATTTTGACAAGGGAATTTGAGTCGGATATTTACAACTAAATTTTCGAAATGAAAATAATACCTTTGCTCCGATAAAACACGCCATTAGTCATATTCCCCTCTAGTTGGGTTCAAGGCTGGTCGCACACCAGCTGTAGCCTCGATTCTTGGCATTGGAAACGGGGCTACTCCAGAAGCGCCAATAGTGTCGCAAGAAACAACTACAAGTACGCAAACCAGGAGAGCCGCCACGATATACGCAAGGATGTGCAGTAGAGTCGTGTCAATGTACATCTAAGTAGTCCTTGCGAGATCTGAACTAAGCAAGGATGCCCATTTACAACTAGCTATGGATTGAGTTTAAATACGGAGTGCGATTATTATTGATTGAAGATATTTCCCTTCGAACTATGTATGTACTCATTCAGCATGTGCTGAAGCGTGTGGCTCTCTCGGGCTGTCGTAAGGATGGCGCTGTCAACGAAATGTTGGCGCAACGTCTTGAGGATGAGGATTTTCGCGGTGCCCCCGAAATACCTATAAACATCAATCAAAAAGTCGAGCTCGGCTTTGAGCATAATCGACCATACGAAGTCAATCTTGAGTTTACATGGTCGATGTGAGTCAACATTGACTTACATGTAATTTATTAAGTCAGTACTGAGTTATCATTTTCATTATAACTCAGGGCAGAGTTGTACTAATCATACAAACCTCAATGCAGACTTTGATTAACCGTGATAACTCAACATTGACTTACATCAATTATAGTAAGTCAATGCAGAGTTATACTACGTACACAAACCTCAATGCAGACTTTGATTAACCGTAATAACTCAACATTGAGCCATATCA
>Ga0307982_1002947_pt1 | contig 13649 bp, 4 predicted proteins | sample OrgLakmetagen989_FD_201847 | JGI IMG/M metagenome (GOLD analysis project Ga0307982, IMG submission 201847) | Saline water microbial communities from Organic Lake, Antarctica - #989 | ecosystem: Environmental > Aquatic > Non-marine Saline and Alkaline > Saline | place: Antarctica: Organic Lake...
CGGTCCTTTTCTTTGTGTCCACGCGTGTCAAGATGCGTTGAGCTGACAAGAGGTGCCACAGCGCATGTAACTGCAAGCACCGCTGACAGAGTCAAAACTGGTAATCGGTGAACACTTGCGGCATCGGAAATGTTCGAGATCAAGAAGGCAACCCACACAGCAGTCAACCAACGTACAGAATCAGGGCGCCCTGCAAACAAATGCTCGTTTGCCCGCCTTGACACTGAAGGATCCATAAAAACCAAGCTGCCACCTGCGAATTTAGAAGACTCCCGATGGGGGTGCTGCATGCAATTGCGGCTACAATTGAAACTCCAAAATGCCACGCAACAGTGGAAGCCCATGCAAGGGTTGCCACCATCGTCCTGGTGGGTGAGTCCCAATGCACTGCACTTTTGATAGCTGCCTTTGCTGTTAGCCACAGAACGGGAGTTAGTTGAAGCATAATAACCTGCAAATAGCAGCTGGTTGCATGCAGCACTGTGACCACCTGGGCATGAGCAGGGCTGGCTGTTGCGCCGTTTCGCATGCGTACATCGCGCTGGCCAGGTACGCCCGACGGCCATCCAACGAGACCAGAGAGGTAGCAAATTGATGCGAAGAAGTAATATACTGCCGCTAGGATAAATTCCGAGGAATCCACCAGTCCGCATCGCACCCACTCAGCCATCCCCATTGGTCGATCAATTCGCCCCCTCCTTCAATTAATGACATTTCTACTGTGTTCTGCGAAGCCCACGGAACACCTGTTCATATGTGTGGTGGTCAGTACCGCAGCAGACCCCCCGCCCGACTATGGTAAGCTCACGCGCTGGGTTGCACACTTTGCAGCGTTATGCGAGGAACTGCCAGGCTTCCAGACACAACTACTTGGTGCGTGAAATGAGCTGAGAGGAAAAGACTACAAAGCCCACTAAGAACTTCGAATTGCCGACCAACTTGACCTCCATGCTCGGAAATAGCAGGAGTGGGCCTGTGGATGCGGCGATACCGCAGGTCACAACTTCCGCAACTCTTCTTGCTTTTTGCAGCTGCATGTTAGCAATGACAAAAGCCTGCCTGGTATAGGTGCTTGTTTCTGGAAAAGCTCATGCAACATATTCCAAGCGGAGCTCGAGCAGGCAGGGGCAGCCGAAATCGTCATGAATAACTTAGGCTGGCAGCTGATGTCTGCATTTTCGGTTGAATTTTTGCCCTGACTGCTGCTGTGATTTGCTGGTTCGGTGTATCGTTGTTGGGGATTGACCAAGACAGGCGCCGCTATTTTTAGGGGGGGGTGCGTGAGTGGCCCCTACAAGACGATAGGTGCTCAAATACATAACTTGTTACGTAACCTTCGACCGGCCCCCCTGACCTATACATATTCGCAGCTGCAAACCTTATCAAAGAGAATGGTATTGGAGCAAAACTAAATGCAATAAAGAACTGCCCGGGTGGCCGCCATCATATCGAGTTAGGCTTCAGTATCTGCATTGCACGAATGCCACTCATTCGTCCAATTTCTTTGCTCAACACGTGCACTGCTCAAGAGCAGTATGGCGATAACACAGGGATCGTGCATCAAAACCTCATCGCTGCAGACTGGGGCCACCCCAAGCGTTGAGTGCGCCGCCCGGCCAACATGCACGGCAGAAACTCGCGCTTCCATGTGACCGCACCCGGATGTTCCACTGGTCTCTGAAGCCAGTAAACCAAGTGCATGGAGTGCAGCGCTATGTTCTGCCTTATGTTCCCGCTTGAGCTTCTTGTCCTTGTCGTCAATGATTGACCTGGCCAGCGCTGACACTGCGGAGCCCCCTGCTTGGCCAGAGGCCGCCAGGCAATTCCCCCACTGCATTGAGAAGCTCTGCGACTGGCGATGCAGCACTGGCAGAAGCAGCTCAACTTGACCTCCAACGCCGATGTCATCTTGGGCAACTGCACTCAAAACTGCCCACACTGTGGCTGCTAATTCCCCACTGGGGCGCGGGATTGTCTCAAGTGAGCTCCCCAAGGGGATTGATGCAAGGCTTGTCAGCGATCCAGACACACGAGCAGAATTCTGCGCTAGGGGCAGCTCCATACCTGTTCCAGCTCGCTTGCGGTGCTTACCAACCCAGGGCGAGGCCCTGGACCCCTTCCCCTTTCTGCCCCGGGGCAACGCCTTGCGCTGTGCAGCCTCTTGCGCCCGCTTGCCTGCACCTTTGTCCCTGCGACCCCCCTTCTTCCCCCCGCGCTTGACCTGCTTGCCTGAATCTTGCCCATCTTCTGAGTCAGACGCGCCTTCGGAATCTGAGGCATCTGCTGCCGGGGGCGGGGTGGGCAATGCATGCAGGGTTGCGGCCTCCACAGCACTGAAAACAGCCATGACAGGCACGCGGGCAAAAGCCCGTTGCCGTGGTGATCCACTTGTTTCTGTTTCACCCTCCAACACTGACTCCGATGCCTGAAGTGTTAGGTGCAGCAGTCTCCGGCGCAGAGCAAGCAGATGGGCCAACTCACTGGCCCCACTTGCGTCCCCAGCCACCTCCCTGCCGTTTCCAGCAGCACGCAGGACAGGGGATAAGCCGGACTGCTGAAAGTCCCCTGCATCATCAGCCGCCGCTCCAGATGCCGGGGCTGATGCCGAGCTGTCTACCCGCGTAAGGTGGAGCATAGCGAGGCTGGCCGGGCTGCCGTCGTTGCTGGGCACTGGTCCGTAGGCATGCACAAACCAAGCCACTAACGCATCACGCTGGGGGGAAGATAACAGCTCTTCGGGCAGAGCTGGTGACATATCTGAGCTGGCCACACTCATTTGAGCCTGCAGTGCGACCAGCTTCGGCATGTAAGCTGCCAGCAGCGGCAGGCCGCTTGGAAAGACAAATGCCTGAGCACCACCAGGACTACCAGCATCTGCACCAGCAGAGCCGGGGAGTTGCACTTGCAGTTGGGCCAGTGCAAGCCCAAGAGAAGACAGGGCGAGTGCTGAAAGCGCTCCAGGTGCTGCCTTGCCTGCACACGCCACCGCCCGCAGGAGAAGGATGTCGGACACAAGAGTGGACAGGCCAAGGTTGAACTCCAAAGCACCTGCTTGGGCCACACATCGCTGCAAATTGTTGTGCACTGTTTGGACGAGGCCGTCACTGGGTGCTGCAGTTGTATCGGACCCTGCCACCCAAGGGTGTTGGGCTGCTAGCTTATGGGCCAAATCTTGTGCCTGCACAAGGTCGGTGCTCCAGTGGTCGTGAGGGATGCGTGGAAAGCTATCTGATACCGCCATCTCGGCACAGCCGCGGGCCAGAGGGGCAGCAGCATCCACACACGCCACCAGCGTCACGTGAGCTGCCCACAAGGCATGCTGCCGCTCAACGGGCGGGTGGCTGGGCAGTCCACCAAGCTGAGGAGACACCGTCACAGCCTCCTCCCCTGCCATCTTGTCCGCCTGTATCTTGGCGCTTACTTCAGCAAAGCTGGCCTGCACAGCCCGGGCAGCAGCTCTGCTTGCCCCATACACCACCTCAGCGGTCGCAAGCACCACTGGGTGCAGCACGGTGATCGCATCGGAGTCCATACCACCAGGGACACTCGTTCGTAGCACCTGCAGAAGGCTGTCAGCGGCAGCAGCTGCGCCGGCCGTGCCGCCGAACGTAGCCGGCCCCACACTCAACCCCTCTCCCTGAGTTAAGCCAAGGACAAGCAAGTCGCCTGACAGCTGGGACTGCACGGCATGAAACACACGTGCCATATTGCTGTTGGGTGCTACATGCAGACCCAGGAGCTCTTGCTGCAACACAGCAAGCGCAAGCGTTTCTGATGCGTCCTCAAAGCACAGGAGCGGCAGGTCGTCAGAGCAGCCCTCAATGGCCCGGGCATTGCAATACTTCTGGGCATTGAGCACAGATTTCATGCATGCGTCCCACACAGACAATGCGTTTTGCACGCCCTCCTGGCGAACTTTCATTGCTGCCAAGTGGGCAGCTGCGGCGGCACCCGCCTCGCTTTCAGATGGGCCAGCAGCCCGAGGGGACACCGCCGCCTCTGTGTGTGCCTCATCCACGTCCACCATCACAAATGAGCCGATGCTGTCATCGCGTGTGATGCTGCCTGTGCTGGCGCCTGCTGTGGGCGAGGATGCGTCGGTCAAGGAAAGCTGCGCAATAGACACTTGCGTGTCCGCTGCACGCAGTGAAGCAATGAGATCAGCCCGCACACGCCGATTCTCTTGGATGCTGTTGTCCAGCAATTGCTCAAGTGTGCCATGTGCTGCCAGGAACTGGGCTAGCTGCAGTGCCCATTCTCGTGACACATAGGCCGAACCCAGCAGATGCAGCACAAGCTCTTCGGTAGGGGGAGCACCAGTTGACCCCCCCCGGACCTGCCAAGCAGCCAGCTTGTCTGCATCCAGTCTGCCACACTTCTCAATGCCGAGCTGGGTGGCAATGGCAGCAGTGGTGTGCTCCATGAAGGCCTGCAGCACGGCTGGCGGGCATGAGCTGGGGAGGAATGCGGCCGCATCGCACCACACAGCGCCTTCAGATGGGTCCAGCTCCGCAATGACCGCGGTGGCAACTTGATCCACAGCAGAGGACAGAATCGCCCACTCGCCTGACACGCTGTGCTTCAGTGCTGGGTCAGCCTGCATGGCGTCCTGCAATTGCAGGCTGCGAACCTCAGCCAGGGGAAGGAACCCGCTGGTGCGCAGCTGCACGATAGCCGCTTGCTTCTGGCTGTCAGCGTGCGATGAGGGTACAAATAGCGAGGCGTCTTTTTCGAATGCCCCAGCGTGGCCTGCCTGCAGCTCGGGCAGTGCGGAGGCAAGTGCTTCAGCAAACGACGCCGTTTCAGCCTGCGTTTTCAGCGCCACTGACCCCCCTTGGCTGATAAAGGTAAGGGCTGCTTTCAACATCTCACCGCGGTGTACAAAGGCATCGCCGATTTGCATGGAGCGGGTGTCGACAGGCTCAGTAGCTGACGCCAGAGCGGAGTCCACCTCCTGCACCACCGAGGCCATGTACTCTGCTGTGGCAAGCATGGGAGCCCCACTGCTGCCAGCGATCACGGCACAGGGGGGCAAAGACGTCGATGGCATTTTCATGTGCTTGATTGTGCGCTGCTGCAGCAAGGTCACTGCCACGCCCTGTGCCTGCGGTAGCTCAGACGGCAGCAACAAGCATCCCTGCACAAATTCAAGTGATTCACGATGCATTTGCGTCATGTTGCCGCACAAACCTTGCTTGATAAAGAGAGAGCCAGGTCGTGCCAGATAGACACCCACATAGCGCCAGTGCAGAACTCTGTGGCGGACAGCCGCTCAAAGGACAATACGCGAGCTTTCTCCGAAACGTCAGAGAAGCAAGTTTCGTGCGGGCTCTCAAGGCTCATAGTGATGCGAGCAACTCCGGCCACAGCAACATCACGAGAAATGTTCAACAAATTACAGATGCTATCAAACGTATGCTTCTTTGCACAACCCTCGGCAGCGTCCTGCGGAAATTGACAACGTGCCAAGTGGAGTCCCGTCGAGCCGAATGATGGACACATGGCTGAAGCCACTTGGACAGCCCAGCACTTACAAGGATCTTCATTGCTAGTTCTGCACTGCTCCAAAGCTGTGCTTGTTCATGGTCGACAATGATACCCTGTGAAGTACAATGCGCTTGAGCCACACAAAAAAGTGACGCGCATGGCGTCTCTGGCATTTGCATGCAGCAACCCCAGGGGCGCGTCCCTCATCGTGCACAAACCTCAGAAGACAGCTGTGCTGCGAACGCCAGAACTGCAGTCGCATCCATGGTCTCTTGAATTGCCTCGGTCGCACGGAAGTAAGTAGACGAAGTAGTTTCGTGACTCTCAAGCTGAGATGTGCAGGTCAACAGTTCAAGAGCATGTGCCCAGAAGCCCAGGCAACGAAGAATTATTCGACAGTGTACGAGAAGTTCCAACGGAGTATGTTTTGTAGGAAAAAGAGTTGACATGCTGCACGAGGCGCGCTGTCCAAGAAACTTCTTGTGGAGCCCCCCACGCCAAGTGCGCAATGAATACTGGTGGATTTCCTGCATGTGTGAATTAATCATTAATTTCAAACTTGCACAACCACAGCGTGTACACTGTCGCTAAGTTGCTGCACTACCTGATGGTCGGTGGGGTTTTGGTTGGCGGGGCACCACGCCTTGGGGAGCTTGCTCAGGTTGCGGCTGGGACCTGGACACGCCACTGCGACTAGCAGGGGGGCCCCAAGGCATCCCTGCCACCACAGGAGGTGAAGCCACAAGTCCAATTGCGGGTGGAGGCGGGGGCATTTCATCTGTGGACACGCTGGGGGCACTGGGAGGCGGTCTGGCCCCCCGGCCCGCAAACCCCGCGCCGGGGGGGGCAGACGGGGCAAGCTTTCGCACCGGCACACGCCCACTGGCCCTGGAAGGCGCCCCGCGCATGCTGGGTATTTCAGGCTTCGCCATGGGGGGCCTGGGTGCATCTGGCACTGGCGTTTCTCCGGATTCTTCCACTGCCGCCTGCTTGCTAGGCGTGTGTGTTGGGGCGCTTACCGCTGATGAGGGGGGTGCCTGCAAGGGTGCTTGCCGAGCAGGCGCGGCTGCTGATGCTGCAACTTGAGCAGCGACTGCTGCAGCTTCAGGGGACCCCAGCAGGGGGTGAGGGGGGGGTGGCGTGCTGCTCCTGTCTGACGCAGTGCTGTCACGGGACGGACTTCGACCAGGCGTGGCCGCTGTGGGCGTGCCCGGACCAAGGCTCGCCGGGGTGGTGGCGCCGGGCTGACTCGCAGCACTGTGGAAGGCGGGCGAGTCTGCAGCCGCTGCACGGCGAGGCGATGTGACGTATGCCTGCACCGCTTGTAGCGCAGACGCCACCGCGTGATGTGCCATGATTGACACAGGTGTGGGCGCCTGTGCAGGCTCCTGGCGGCCGCGGGCAGGGGTGCCCTGCGAAGTGCCCCTGCCGGGGGACACACCTCCCCCCTGGGCGGGGGTGAGTTCCTGCCGGGGCTTAGACAGCACCAGCCACTCGCCATCGGCTGGTACAGCTTGTGTGCCCCCCCCTTCAGCGGCCCCAAGGGGCCCCAAGCTGCCCCCGTTGTCTCTTCTCGCTTCATCCCATGCAAACACTGGCTTGGTGGCTGGACTGCCGTGGCTGCTGCCACTGCCACCCCCCTGCCCCCCCTCCGGCAGGGGGTCACACTCCTCAACGTATGAGCCGGGAACGTACCCCTCCGCAGCATCTCTGATGCGTTTCACATACCACCAGCCGGAGTCTGTGCTCTGCAAGATGTCCACCCACCCACCCACATCCTCCTCCAGGAAACTCAGCTGGTGCTGTCCGGCGTCTCCCGTGAACTCAGCGAGGATCTCAGCTGGCCGTTCCACACCGGGCGGTGGCAGCGGCGCATACGAGTCAGTGTCGCTGCCTTCATCCGAATCGCTGCATTGTGCTTCATGTTGCAGCACGTCGCTGTAGTGAGCAGAGCTGGAGCCTGAGTTCCGCCCCCCCCGGTGCCCGCTTTGGGGGGGGCTACGTTGACCATCGCCAACTGCACTGCCTGGCGTCGGAACACTTATTGGAGTGTCGGCTGCAAGTGGTGTTCCACGCGCCACAGTTGTTCTTCCCTGGGCTGTTCCAACTGTGCGAGCGCTGGATGGTGTCTCGGCCTGCGTGGCAGCGGCTGCAGCGGCAGATGCCACCCTAGTGCCTTGCTCGGGATGCGCAGCCGCTTGCCCCTGGCCACCAGTGTGGAGAGGGGTCAGTTCGGGGGCCTGTTGCCGAGACAGCGCATGGTGCGATGGTCGAGACAGCCCTGGTGGCGCAAAGCCTGCAGGGGGTGGAGACACAGGGGGGGGTGCACTATGTGGAGGGGGGGGTGAAGTTGAATGCGCTGCCCCAGCAACATGGGCCCACCCTGCCTTTGTGCTCGACGCATTTGATGCCCTACCTGGCGCAATATGTGTGCTTTTCGTGTCGTTGGTGGGAGCAGCTGGCCCTCCAAGCTTTGCAATGCGACGCGCCCATTTCTGGGGAAGTGGTCCTTCGTCAAGCTGCTTAGGGGCTGCAGCCTGTCCGTGGCTTTCTGCAGGGAGAGGCTTGCCAACATAGCGCGAAGCGTGTTCCGTGTTCCTATCTTTCTGTTCTCGGCGAGCACGGGCTGGCTGGGGGGCTGCCCTCAAGGCGCCCTGCTGCTGGGAGGCCAGCTTGCCCACTGGCTCCTGAGGCTGTGCAGGGGCCCCCGAATTTTTCGCCGAGAGGGGGGTTGCACGCGGCTTGATCTCTGTGCGTTGGGCTCCTTCTGCCACGCTTGGGTTCAGCAGTGAGGACTCCAGCCCTTCCAGCGCCCGGGCAAAATCCAGCGCGGCTGGCAGCACAGCGGTACGCACATGATCTCCGGGGTGCACTGTGGCCACGCTGAGAGCGAGGCTGGACGAAGTAGCACTGCTCCGTGGCTGAGGCGGCCCACTGCGATCGTGGCTACCGCTGCTCGCGTCGCTTTTCCTTGGGGGGGACGCCTGATTTGGGCTGCTGTGCGCCGCGGCTGCAGCTGCGGCAGTGGTGTGTTGGATCAGCGACGCCGCGTGGCGCTTCAAGTGGCTCAGTGCGCTTGCCACCGCCGTCATGTTGCCCGGGGTTGCTGCTGCTTCATTTCGAGGCAGCAGGGGCCTGGTGGGAGGGGGGGTGTTCACTGCAGGCCGCACCCCCCTTTGACTGCCCTGGGGAGAGGCTGCTGAAGACACTGCAGGCACAATCCACCCATCAGCATCGTGCAGCTGCTTGGTAGGTCGCACATGGGGTACCGGTGCTGTCCGTTGGTGCTTCTCTTCGTCTGCTTCAGGCGAATGCACGTTGGATCTGTGGTGTGCCGCAGTTCTGCGCAGGGGCTTTGAGGGGGGCCCTGTATACTTTACACCCTCCACCGTACTTGCCTTGGTCTGGTGATTTCGCCTGGACTTGCCGCGATGGCTGGCGTCTTTGTTTAAGTTTCGTCTTGATTCGTTTGCGGTGTGGCCCCCTGCGCGGCGGGAGGCGGCAGCACCTGCCAGCGGCCGCCCTTGCGCCAGCCGAGATGCTGCAGCACGCTGTGCCTGTGACGCAGACACCACCGCCCCCTGCGCTGCCTTGGATCCCCCTCGCCCCCGGCCGCGGCCACGGCCGCCGTTTCTTCCAGGAGTGACCCCCCCAGAGCGGAACCGGCTGCTGGTGCCAAAGGTGCCCCCCTGCGACCCCCCCCCTCCAGCGGCGCGCTGCCCCTGGGAGCCGCTTCCAACAGAGCCGCTCTTGGAGGAGGGGGCGGCGCTTCCAGCGGGAAGGCCGTCCCCGAAGCTGACCCCGCCACGCGGCCCCGGGTACTCATATGGGCCCACTGAGGACAGCGGCGCCACACTCCCGACAGGCCGACTTCCTCTGGACAAAGGAGACCCCCCCTCTTCACTCTCAGCCTCCCAAGCAGAGCCTGGCACATAGAAGCCTGATTCACCACCGTCGCTGCGCCGAACTGTGGAGGGGGGGGGGCGGCTGCGGCTGGCAGTGGAGTCAAGCCCCCCTACACCACTTATCCAGCCTTCATCCACATCTAGGGTTGGCGAAGCAATGACTGGAGAGATTGGGCTGTGGGCGCCGTCTGCAAGCACTGAGGCGCCTCCTGTTGTTGGATGACCCGAGGGGGGTGCAGTGCCCCCCCCGCCCCCCCGCTGAGCAAAGCGCCCTTGTCCAGTGGCCATATCCATGCGATGCTGCTCCTTGAGAGGGGAGGATTGCTGGCTGGCGTGGCGCTGGGCCGTAGGGGACGGCGAGGCACTTGGGCGCAGGGGCTTGAAGTAGGCCAGGTCCCCGTCTGACAAAGAGCTGTCGGAGCCGCTGTCGGAGCCGGCATAGGCAGGCGAGTGCGGAGCAGTGCTCTGTGGCCTGTGTGACGCACGTGGGGGGGACTTCAGGTCAAGGTCTGCTGCAGTGGTGCGGGTCCCGGCAGCCCCCCCTGCCAGGGTTAGCTGCAGTAGAGACTGTGCGGCAGCAGAGCTGCATTGCGCACCCCCCGAACCAAGCTGTTTGCTGTGCATGCTTCGAGCGTTGTTGTCATCGTCGCTGCTACCACTGCTGCTGCTGCTGCTGCTGCTGCTGGAGATGGAGCTGCCGCCATGCCGTGCATGTTGGTGCCGCGGAGGGGTGTCCAGGGGGGGTACGTAATGGCCTTTGCTTCTCCGAGGTGATGCAGCATCTTCCTCGTCGGACGAGAACATGTCCGGTAGTACTGTGGCTGACCCGGCAGCACGAGAACTTGACGACACCGGGCGCACAGGGGGCCGCACTCCAGATGCTGATTTGAGAAAGTTTGGAGAAGCATGGTTGCGTGTGGAAGTTGGGGAAGCAGATCCGGATGGTGTTGCACTACTTGTGACACTGACAGCCGAACTGGCCGGTGTGTGGCTGCTACTTTGCTGGCTGTCCGAAGCAGCAGCATGTGCGGAAATAGAGTGCCCGATTGCTTTGCGCACATGGGCACGGGTACTCTCTATCACTCCATTCCGTGCAGCTCGCGCAACCGGAGTATCAGCTATTGGCCAATTTCCACGCTGTAGCATGTCTGATGTGGGCGACAATGCTGCATGCGTATAGCCGTTAACAATGCTGCCCGGGGTCGCTGCGGCCTCCTTGCGCAGCAGTTTGTGAGTGCTGGCAGCGTGGCCAATGCGAGCTGCCATCGCCGCAGGAGGCAGATGAGGCGCAAAGCCAGGGGGCATTTGTGACTGTATGACAGCTTGCCTTGCTGCGGGCTTGTTGGCTTTCAATCGCCCATCGATAGCTTCGATTTCAGCAAGCAACGCGGCCTCGTCCAAATCTGCTGCTTCGGTCTGCATGCTGGCACGAATCACAAGTGGCGACTCGCGCTCAGCTCCACAGCTGCAAAATGCATCTAAAAAGAATTGATTCAGCAGATTTTTTTTTCGAATGCACAGTTCAAGTGTGCCATCGTCTTGAGACGGGGCTGCCGCACTTGAGCAGGGGGGGTTCAGCTGAGCACCGGCGCGTGCCACTTCACTGCGACTGGCGCCCAATAAGGTGCTTGAAGCGCACAGCAGTGGGCAGCATCACCACCAGGGCAGTGATGTTGTCGCTGCTGCCCAGCTTCAAGGCCATCTCTGTCAGGTGGCGCGCTGCAGAAGCGGGGCTGCTCCCTGGGCGCTCGAGGGCCATACTGGCCACGAGCACCGCATCCCCAGCAGACATCACCTCCCATACGCCGTCGCATGCCAGGATCATGAACTCATCCCCTGCCTCCAGGGGGATCTCCGCCACGTCAGGCGTGGGCAGCACAAGGTCTGCTGAGAACTGTACGGCTGCGCCACCCCCTGCCGCCCGCGGCGCAGCGAAATGCTTGCGACGCCCCTTGTAGTTCAAGTCTCCCAAGGCGCGACTAACACCCAGCTCCGAGTTCACCCTGGAGATCTTGTGCCAGCTCACCTCTGCCTTGGCTCGGGCCCGCACGAAGGCGTCGTCCAGGTCCATGGCGTCCAGCTGGGAAAGCGCCATCTCCTCTTCGTAGTGCACCCAGCCACCAGCCACCTCGATGCGGCTGCGCTCAGAAGCGGGCGAGTGCTCCACACAGGCAGCCACGCCCACTTTGGCCTGCTGTCGGGCCAGCACCACCATCGTGTCGCCCACATTGCCCGTGACCAACACGTTGCGCCGCAGGTCCAGCAACACAGCCAGGGCAGTGGTGCCGCTGTTGTATGCACGCGTGAGCTGCTCCTTGCGACACATGGCATCGAACGCCGCCTGGGGCAGAGCACCAGGCGGCAGCAGTGCTGCAGGATCAAATGTGCAGGAATGGTCACACGTGTTGCCGCCAAGCACACTGCGGTCCTGCGCGGGAGTGGTGAACGACGTCACACGTACGCTGCGTGCCACCTCAGTGGAAACGCCACCAAACTCCTCGCTGGCAGCTGCTTCGTCAGCAGCTGATGGGGACGTGTCAGTGGCTTGACTGGTGCCACCTCGCTTACCCCCCCCCATGACCCCCTCAGTGTGCCCGGGCGGCTGCAGGTCGCGCTGGGACGTTGTGCCTAGCATCGAAGGGAAGGCTTCGTGCGAGGGGCCCCCTTCACCACCCCATGCATTCAGCGTGCTGATGGACGCCGAAGCGGCTGCAGGGGAGTGATCATCGATGCGGCTGAGTCGAGGGCGTTCGCCCCACTTCGCAGGGGGCAAGGGCCCGTGAATAGACATTTGAACCTCGTCAGCAGCGGTGAAGGCCACAGCTGCCCTCAGGAAATGCGCATCCGTGGCGTGAAAGCTCTGCATGAGTGCAAGGGGGGTGTCTTGCAGCAGCAGGGGGTGGCTCCGCAGTAGAGTTGGCAAGTGAGACGCTGCAAATGCACTGGCCACATTCCCGGCGTGCCCATCAAATAAACAGAACAACGCAAAGCAGCCCGCCTCAACTGCTGCACTTGGTGGCGGCATGTAGGTCGCGTGTGCGTCCTCCATGGAGGAGCGCGGGCCTTGGGCGCTGCACAGGCCATACACTTGCCAACCACTGCTCCAGAAGGCGCTATCAACGCCCCCTGCACGCCCCCCAGCGGGCTCGGGGAAGCCCCCCTGTTCATGCTCCGCTGCGCTCATGTAACGTGCAATCTTTCTGGCAGATCTTGACAGCGTGCTGTCGTCCACGCTCTGGCTGACTGGTTGGCATGAGGGCTGGTGTGATGAGGTTCCGGCAGAGCCACTGGCACTGCCCCCCCCAGCTGCAGCCGCGACTGCACGTGCCGCAGCGCGCCGTGCTTCCGTTTCGGGGTCTTCAGGGGGCGGAGGAAAGTCGTCTGCATCCCGCTCCGCCGCTTGCCGTGCACGCATGGCTGGGGACCTCCACTTGGCGCCTGAGGCCTTGGCAGCCCCGGCACCGGGCGTTGCGGAGGAATCGCTGCTTTGACGCTGCATGGTGGGGGCAGCCACCGCGCTCTGGGCGGACGCTCCTAGGCTTGAATTGGACACTCTGGCCAGGGTGGGCACGGAAGCATGTGTAGGGGGGGTGGTTTCAGCAAGGGTGTCCCCGCCCAACTTGCCTGCTCGTCGCATGCCCCCGCCAAAGCCCATCCCATTGGACGCCCCGCTGCCCAGCGTCGCCGGCTGTGCGGAAGTAGGCGTTGTTGCTTTGTCTGTACAATCAGCAGTTTCAGTGCGCTGATGATGCCGTGGGGAGGGAGGCGACGCTGCCCCCCCCCCACCCCCCCCCTCCTCCTCCTCCCCACTGTCCCAATCTGTTGTGGAGGAGGCGTACCCAGCGGCAGTCGAGCCAGCCGCGGCGTCAAATGCAGCTCTGGGGGCAGACACAGTCACATCTCGCCCAAAGGCACGGGAAGTGAGGGCGCCTGTGTTGGGGGCAGCCTGGGCTGGGGCGGGCAGGGGCTCGTGTGAGGGGCTCTCGGGACTCGAATCGCCGTGCTTCTTGGTACTGCCTTGCTCTGGGCTCAGCCGGAACATGCCTCCATCCTCCTCCCCCGTCTCACTGTCGGTGGCTGCGCTGTGCTCCGGTGACCCCCCCCCAAACACCCCAGACGAAGGGCCAGCCGAGTGCGTCATCGGGTTGAACTGGCGGGATGGAGCGTGCACCGCAGAAGATTCTGGAACAACTGGCGGAACAGTGCGCAGACCATGGCGACCTGGGAGGGATCCCACCAGTGCAGCAGCAGACCGGC
>Ga0307982_1002949_pt1 | contig 13642 bp, 9 predicted proteins | sample OrgLakmetagen989_FD_201847 | JGI IMG/M metagenome (GOLD analysis project Ga0307982, IMG submission 201847) | Saline water microbial communities from Organic Lake, Antarctica - #989 | ecosystem: Environmental > Aquatic > Non-marine Saline and Alkaline > Saline | place: Antarctica: Organic Lake...
TAACCACCACAATTCAGACAGCAGAGACGACAAACCAAGAAGGATCTGCTAGTGAAGGCGACGAAGCAGATGTCGCAGGTGAATCTGTCGCAGCTGAAGAGGCGCCGTTGGAGGAGGAAGATTTAAAAAATAAGGATACAGAAGCTCCATCAGAGAAAGAGATTGAGGAGGTAGTTGAGGAAGAGGAAGAGGCTCAAGACGACGAAATTGCGGCAAAGGCTTTGGAAAGCGAAGAAAGAGATATTGTAGAAGCAGAAGCCGGAGATAGCGTGTCTCCTCTTTCACCTCTGTCTCCAGGGTCTACTTCGGGTGGTATGGCTGTTGACTCACAACCTACAACGGCTACAACAGCTCAGGCTATTGATGTTGCCGCTGTGAACCCGCCCTCAATTTCGACGCCAAGCCAGTCGCACAAGTCTACTGATTCAAAAGGTGCAGGCTCGGCTCCAAGGAGCCCTACGCCTAGTGGGTCGAACTACTCGGACGAGGACTCGTGCGACACTTTGGCCATGGAGGCGGAGTTACTGCGGCTGAAAGCAGCCAGCGAACAGGCCCGAAACAAGCTCATAACCTCTCCATAAGGAAGTTGCAGGTTCTCGCCTTTCAAATAGAGCCATGCCCCCGAAAGGCTTATTTGTAAAATCCAAATTCCTTAGTCGACATTTTTTCCTTTTAGTTTTAGGTTATCTAATCTCTTGTGTGTAATGGTAATTAGGTTCGAGCAATGCTATGGTAGCAGGTCTGGTATATCTTTTTGGTACTTGTCTTCGTGGCATTTTGTTGCTCCATTATACTCGGCAAAGACCAAAACAAAACCAATTTTATGAATCCTTTATGTCTAGATGAGGCTATAGTAATGCTCCTGTTGCCACATGTCCACTCCTCATTGGCCTTTAAAGTAATTGGAGAACGCGCTCAAAAGTAAGGGCCTTTCCCATGCATAGCCAGGGAGTTCGGTGAGTGGTTCGCTGTTGCCAAGGGCAGGCTGAAGTGGAGACAGCAGGCATACTCCAATTCGTAACCTCCTGATGCCTGGTGGCTGAAGGATAGCACTAGAGTAAACGATTACTCAGTACTCAGCCCAGTCAGACTCGCTCTGAGGTTACGCTTCTCTCTTGCTTCATTTGTCAAAGACATGTTTCTTTGTATTTGGGGAGTATAAATAAGACAACTGTATACTAGACTAGGCCTGAATTGGCCTTCTGAAGCAAATTTGCTGGCGCATAAGCGGCATAAGTACATTTTTTGTGTGCCTCTGTGACTACTGTGTACTTGTTTTTCTTTGTTATTGGGAGAGTATTAACTAGACTAGACCAGACTAGGATAAACAACAACGTACTGTTGTGAAATTTAGGCTGGTAGCTTACATAGTATACCACAATACTGCAATATGCGCAGCTACGCGTGAACCATATCGCTCTTGCGGACCTGGATGCGTTCCCAGATTGCAACCAAGACCCATGCATCAATGGCAGCATACTCCATTTGACTTTGCCGGAGTGGTCGAATCGACCAGTTGCTGCACTGCTCAGATTTATCAACTGGCTTTCCCAGGAACTCCAAGGAGTACTCCTTCAGTCCACGGTCTTTGAGCTGAGGAAATATCTTTGGGCCCTCTACTTGGAGGTCAACTAAATTCCTCGGTGAACCCGTGCAAAATAACTGGTATGGAAGTGTTGCTCGCGCGAGGACTGATAAATCGTTCGATGCACCAAATCCCAGCTTGATCACATTCACATCGTCAAAAAATGAACCAAGAGAAGTAAATAGTGCCTCGCGGCCTAGTGAACTTTCGGAAAGTGTCGCCATGTCAATAAGAAAGATATCATTGCGAGACGCAAGCTGCAAAAGAGCAGCAGTTGGCTTGGACTTCGAGTTTTTGCTGCCGTTATCGTTGTCCTGACTTTCGGTAGCACTCCTACTTCCAGTAGAAGCCAATCTTGAGCGCTTTTTGCTGCTTCGCGTGTGAAGTTCTGAGGCCCACTCAACATCAAAGCCCACAACAATTTGGCTCGTTGAATGTTCCTCAGGTACACTACTCAAAGTCGCGATGGCTTCTGCTAAGCCGCTCGGGGTATCTACCACCGATCGAGGGGCAATAATTGGTCTCAAGGATGCTAGACGTAGACTTTCTGGCCTTGCAATGTCGTCAAATGAAAGGTGCCGCTCTCGCCTAGCCACACGCGCAGACTCTAGCCTTGCTTCTAAAGCCTCGTGCGAATCGTTGGCTGTGTCGAGAAGTCCCCAACGATGCGAAAGCTCGAGCGCTAAGGCAAACTGCGCACGATCAAATCACACGACTATGTTAATCATCACAAATCATTTGGATCGAACTCAAGAGAATAGATTTTCATTTTTTAAAATTACCTCGCCTGTTTCGCCTAAGCATTCTATTGCATATGCACGCAGGTCGGCAATGCGCTCCGAATTCATAAATGGAGACGCATCATCTACTACGCTTTCAACCAAGTTGATTTGAGATTTCTTCGACAACTTCGAAATCTATTGCAGGGGAAATAAATTTGCCAAATCATAACCACAGACTTTTAGTTAGGTATCAACGTTTCCCATTCGATCAAAGATGTGAAAATACTTACGGTATCACGAGCATGGAGGAGCGACGCATCAGGGAACTGCTCGGATATACCGAAACGGCGTGCGCACAGGTCAGCTTGGCGATATCGCAATGCTTCTAAAGCCGCTGACACGAGCGCCGTCGCCGCGGCTGTGTAGTCAATAGTACTCCTGTCCCCATCTTGAGCCTGCTCTAATCGTCGTGCAACGTCCACAACATCCTCAGCAGTTTCCCACATGCCCCTTCGCGTAGCTATTTCCACCAGACGTCTTGCGGGAATTTCATCGAGCAGTTGCAACTGACTCACAAGTGCGATGCATGCGCCAATTGAACTGTTCTCAGTATTATCGCGGTCCTGAAGGAGCATATTGGCAAGGAGCTGCAGCGCCGCTGTACGTAAGCTGGCACTATCATCATGCCCTTTTCTAGCTTGCAGATTCAATGATCGAGCCAGGATACTCGCACACTTTACGTCGAGCGATCCTTCAATGCTACCTGAAGGTGGAATGAGAGCCACTGCTAGAATATCAGCAATGACCCAAGAAATGCCATCGCCGTCTATTTTTCCTCTTGGCATGGTAAGGGTCAGAACGGAAGCTGCAGCCCTCGCGTGCTTCAATTCCTCGTCTGTAGCCTCCGTGGTGGCCAGTGCAGCAACCGAGCACGCTGTCGCTAGCGCGAAACTCCCATCGCAAGAAGATGAAGCATCCCACGCTGAGGCTAAAGCAGTGCGCAATACAGGAAACTTAGCGTGCTGAGTTGCAATGCAGACACTCTTTGCGGTCAGCAATGCGGCACACGCGAGGGCCTCATCGTCGGATAACACTTGAGTATCTGTAGCAGGATGCAGCGGTGCGGCTCCATGCGGAATCGGGCTAAAGGATTGCGCCGCTAGAGAAAGTGCTTCGAGATGTTGCCTGAGATGAAAATAAGGCGCGTAGTTTACAAGTATAGATTGTCGTTCGTCTATGCAATCAAAATGTATGACTTACCGAGCAGCGACAACTTCGCCCACTGGCGCCCCACGAACTGCTGCCTGGGCAACAGCTACAGCAAACCTCATGGATGCCGACAGCATCACCTGAGAAAAGGGTACGAGTCGTGTGCCTTCTTTTCTAGATTATTTCTAGCTTTAGCCACTATGCCCTACTACTCTTCCAGCACTTTGAGCCTAGCTAGTAGCTAGACACTAGACACCAAGACTGATGACCTGATGAGAAGCTCGTGATTCTCAGAGACGAAAATTATCGTTCTGGCTGTGTATGTACTGTACGTACTATTCCTACTAGCTAGCTCTCGCCGCTCGCGCATTATTGGTATATTGGTGACACTGAAGCCAAGGGTTGTAGATACCCTTGCTGAAGCTAACAAACTTTAACTTACTTGACTTACAGTACCTTTCTCATGTGAATAAGAAAAGCTTTCGTAGCCGAATAGTCAACCTACTGTTGCAAGGTGAGGTCCATTTCATTCTTAGTAGCATTCCGAACAAAAGTGAACGGCACACGCTTAATAGCCCTATTTGCTTTGTTTGCAACGAGTGGCTGTGCCGTACGCTTCTCTACAGTAGCTAGAGTGCCTTGGATTGTACAAGATTCAGGGAAGGATTACGCAATAGCAGCGAGCTAGTAAGAAGCTACTGAGCTGGGCTCTATCACGGCATGTCTTCTGTTGCCTCACCTTTGGGCCCTGAAAGTCCCTTTCCGTGCTTGCGCGGCGGGGCTCTCTTTGATACTTTGAGGCGGCGGCACGATGGGCGACTGCCAGTGCTCCATGTGACAACATGCCCAGGGCATGTGGCAGTTCGCTTTCGATTGAATGCTCAGTCTACACGTCAGAAAGAGTCTACTGTATGCAGGGTGACGTCGATTAGCTTAGGGTCTACTGAACACGGCCTCGGACGAGATTGCATCGTCACTTTACTCTTTGACAGCGGACACGGCAGGCGGTGGGCGATGCCCTCAACTCGAAATTTACACGCTTTTATCGACAATATTTGCACTGAGGACGATGAGAAATTTTGTAATGCTAGCGATTCTTTGAGGTCTAAACGTGACGTAGACTCGCAACTTGACTCACCGCTACTTGCAGTACCGTATGCATCTGAGAATGTTCTTCTGGAAGTTTTTCAAGGCGAACCTTGGATGCCACACCTGAAAACGGTATGGTAACAACAAATGCTTTCTAGGGATTACATATTAACTAATCAATTGAGCACTGCTTTTTGGCGAACAGTTGAACTTTTTGGCGGTGGACGGCGGTGGCTTTGCTCGACTGCACTCTTTTAGCGGCGATTCCTGGCGCCTCGACTGCACTTTCAGCTTGCTCCCCTCTGCGGTGAGTACAGAGTACTTCATAGATTGAGCTCCTCTCTGCGTTGAAAACATTGCGCCCCCTTCTTGCAGGCGAGCTATGCATGTATATCGGGCAACATGGCATACTGGGTTGAAGCGGGGGTTGGAGTGCTAGCTCGGCCTTTTAGCATTACTTCCGATGGGAAAGGCCGCAGCAAGATGGCTGCAGCAGATGATAGCAGCTCCGATAGTGATGATAACGAGGAGACAATTTGGAATGAAAACACGAATGTGTCGCTCGGTTTGACTTCAACCAAGCTTCCGGTAAAGAGTGAACTCGCATTAATCCCACACTTCTGTTGCCCTCAACCCCACTAATCATAATGCTAACTTTTTCTTCTTCATGATTCAATTTCTTAGGCTCCGCATGTTATGGCGCTCTTCCCATGCCGCGACGGTATTTTCACTCTTTACGCGGATCCTGATGTAGCATCGAGCGCATCGCACGCGCCTAATGGTGTTGCACCGGTCGACCTTGAGGGTGCGAGGTTGTGGGCTTGCCTGGATCGCCAGGGCTACCCTCGAGCCTCGATAGCTATGCCTTGGCGTTACCGAAAGCCTGAAACTCCTCCAAATACTATCCATGAAGTTGGCACCGGTATTACAGCTTGGCTTGACCTCGATGGAGAGAGCCCCACAGTGGAACTGGCAGCGGCAGCTCATGAAGAACAAAATCAAGCATCAGTTCCAGTTCAGCTCTTTTGGTCGTGTCGCCCGGCTACAGCAGAGCTTGTGGTATTGGAGATGACGGTGAACAAGTGCGCTAATAGTAGCGGCGCTGATTGGACTGACACCGAAGTATCAGCGCAATCCACGAAAGCTAGCAACACAACAGGAGTTCCATTACTTTCAGACACACTACCTCGTAATCCTCGACTTTTGGCCTTTGGAATTTCATCAAAAGGCTCGTCCTCAAATACTTCAGGTACCCTCGCGTACCGATCCCTTTGTGCACTCACCAATTTTTGGAACCCTTCAGCATCAGAGCGCTCAATTCCTGTGAGCGTGGCGGTGTATCGGCATTTTGTGCTCATCCTCTCGGCCGATAATGGTAGGAGTAAGGGAGGCGACAGTAGCAGTAGCAATAGCAGTAGCAATAGCAGTAGCAGTAACATGAGCAGTAGCAGCAGACAGAGCAACGAAATTCAAGATACTGACCACCATGGACTTGATACAAATAGTGATAGGGACATTGTAAATTGGCATTTGGAAGCATTTGATTTAAGGGCAGGGATGCGCTTGGGCAGCCAAAGTTTAGTATTGAGCGATGCTCAAGATCTCAAAAGCACCAATCGTAGTCAGCCCTATCAAAACTCGCCTATGCCGAGATTTTGGGTGCCCCAATGTTATCCAGCACCTCCTTCAGTGGTCACGGGAGTCACCATACCAGGAGTTGATGCTGCTACTCTCCATGTTACACGTTTCACCTCTCTCAGCCAAGGAGAACCGCACTCCTTAGCTAATGCGATGGCTTCAGCACGATGTGCAGCATCGTGCCCTGGCTTAGGTGCTACAAGCTATGGGGCTAATGCAACAGCTATGACGCTAGCCAAGGTGGCGCTAGAAGCGGGTACTGACCCTGTAAGAGCGCTGCATCAGGCAGGCTTTCGCGGACCTGGAGCGCTTCCGCCTGCCGCTGTCAAGGCCCTCCTGGCGATGGCTACTGGCAGCACTTGCCCTACCACAACGACCACTACGACGAAATCTCTCAGCGCACGTAAACCTCGCATGCCGCGGTGTCTTCTTGAAAGGCGTTTTCGAGAAGCTGGCTGGTTGCCTGAACTATCAGAACCTGACGCAGACTCTTCTGCGGAAACGGTCAATCACAATCATGGTGATGCACATGCATCGGCAGAGGCAGATGGATTTGGGTCAGCTTATGATGGATCAGGCTCGGCTGAACGATCTTCGCTTGGTTTGCGGTGTCGTGCGGCTCTTGGGACTCGCCACCGCTTTATGCACCGAGCAAACAATGCTGCATCACCTCCTCCATCGAGTGTTACACAGCGTAGTAGTAGGGCATCTCCCATTTCAGACCTCCAGCAGCAGTTGCAGTCGCACGCCACGTCGACAGAAACAAGCTACGACCAGGATTATGCCAGCGGAACACTCGAATCAGTCCTAATGAATGATGCTGTAGCTTTCCTTGGAGCTGTGCAACAATTGGAGCAGCACCAGAAAAAACACCAGCCATCAAGCCAGCACATGGACACAGAGGAGGCAACACGCACACACAAATCTGAACCTCCACTCTCACCTGAAGGCACATTGATATCAACCGTCGATGCCCTGAGAATTTGCCTCGATGGTTTTGTTCGATATCGGCCTTCAGCGAATACGTCAGAAAGTACTGGATTGTGCAGCGACAGGATCACATCAGAAAATGCGATGCTACAAGGCATAGAGGAGACTTTTGAAGTGACCTGTCGAGTTCTCTTTACGTCGAAGCCAAAAATGTTGCCTCCCTTTGTGGCTGCGCTGCAAAGAGGACCATCGGCTTTATCTACTTTACCTGTATCGCCTCAACAACATCCGAGGGACAGTACGACTGGCTATGCCACCCGCGCACTAGCTTGCTTAGATAGAAGGGTCAATGACGAGGAGCAGGTACAGGCTTTGTCCGGAATTCTTCAAATGGCATCTTTGCCTGAGAGATAGAGATAGCCGCATTTATGGCAAAGACCTTGATTTTTAGTTGGTCTAGTCTAGTTAATACTCCCCAAATACAAAGAAACCATATAGAAACAGAAAAGTGTAACCTTCAGAACAAGTCTGATTGGGCTGAGTGTCCTTTTGTATAAAGCAGTTGTAATCGTTTACTCTCGTGGTGTCCGTCAGCCATCAGGCATCAGGAGTTTTGAGATTGGTGTGAGTCAGAAAGAGGACAGGCGATGCTGAGATCGGCTGGCGCCCGACGCCTGAGAAAAACATTGAGACGATGCCCTGCTGGGGCAAAAATAGCCCGGAGAAATGCCTCGTGGACCTTGGACGTGACACACGAACGAGCACTCAGTCCCGCCGAATTGTTCGGAGGAAAGACGCCAGCTGGAGCCTGAAATGGCCTTCTGGAGCAAATTTGCTAGCGCGAAAGCAGCACATGTACTTTTTTTGGTGCCTCTGTGACTACTGTGTGCTTGTTTTTCTTTGTTATTGGGAGAGTATTATCTAGACTTGACTAGCATCAGGAGTTTTGAGATTGGAGTGAGTCAGCTGTCTCCACTTTGTTTAGTTGGCGCAATGTATCATATTTTTTCATGTTATCTAATAAAAAATATATCGAATCGCGGGCAAGAATTTAAACTTAAATTTTAACTCCATAGTTCTAATTTTCATTGGCCGAAAGCGCGAAGTGGTGGCGGTAGTAGTCAGGTAGTAGTAGTCGCATCGCACTCGAAATTTTGTTTTATGAGATATGCTATATGGCCTAGCTAGCCCCGCTATCGATGAGGTAAATTTTGAAGTTCTACGTTCTAGGTCATAACACCTATCCATGAGGTGAAATTACGAAGTTCTAGGCTATAACTTCGAGGGGCGTCCATCTGGAGTTCTACTATCATATTCCTATTTGCCCTGTGGGTTCATATCAAACAACAAACAAATTCACGCGTTTCATGTTTCAAGCAATTTACCTGGTTTGAATTGCATTCGAATGCATCCTAACTCCTAACTCCAGTGCAAATCCAGGCACGTTTCTCAAAGCAACGAAGGGCCTAGGAGAGAAATACACCTCGCGCTTATACAGTGCCGGTGCGTCGGTCGCTGCGCGCAATGGACGCAGAAATGCGCGCAACGGATTCCGAAACGCGGGCCTCGACCCCGGGCCGCGCCAAGCTCGCAGTAATGGCTCGCCCGAGCGACGAGCGGCCCATCGACGCGCGCGCCATGGACGACCTGGTCATCGAGGACCTCCCCACGCTGCCTGCACGTCCACCGGTCGTCAAGCTCAGCCATTCCTCGCCACACACGCGCCGGGTCCCGATGCTGCTTCGAGCTTTGAACCACTCATCTTTGTCATTGTTGTTGTTACTCTTCTTCTTGCTTCCTCCTCCTCCACTTAGCGAAGAAGAAGAGCTCGACGAAGGACGACTTGTTGTGTCATGGCGCATGAGGGCGTCACGAGGCGATTCCCGCCGAAGGTGAGCGCAGCGCGAGCCGCCAAACACGAAATGCGCGCCGCCGTCGTGCAACGCACCTCCGAGGCGCTTCCGCATCGACAAAGTCATGTCTTCAAACCGCAAGCGGTGAGGTGGCCGCAGGCAATCCGTTGCATTGGCGCCTTGACCAGTGCTAGGGGTAACGGTGGCGCTTGTGCCAAGTACCTTGCTAGCAGTTTCAGAGGGATCATTTGCGGCCTCGTTTTTGTTGCTCTTCTTGTCAGAAAACACACCCAATTCATCGTCTTCCTCAGCTGAATGAATGCTTCCGTCGTCGTCGTCGTCGTCTTCTTCATCACTCTCTGATTCGTCTGTGCTTTCATTGTCTTCGTCTTCCTCATCCTCGCTTGAGCGTTTTGTCTCTTCGCCATTTTCCTGGTCTTCCTCCTCCTCATCTTCGTCGTCGACACTCTTCTTCTTTCTGCTCTTTGAGGCTTGGTTCTGACTATTGTTACCGGCCAGTCGCACGTCCCGCAAAATGAACAATTGATTCAAAAACAGCGCCGTGCGGCGATCCGCCTGTAAGAAGGGAAAAAAATGAGGGTAAGTTAGAATTTGCGTATTAGCACGCAAGCACCCATTTTTTGTAGAGGCTAGTGGTAGAAATCCAGATGTACTGTACTGTACCAACCGAAAAGAAGTGGCCATAAAAGTATCTACTCACTCCCCAAACGTACACCCACTCTCTTTCCCACCTGCGCAGCGGACTCTTCTCGATAGGCCATGCCATTGGCCTGCGCCGCCACCGCTCCTTTAGCGTTTTGAAACAGCGGATTTACCGTAAAGCCGGACGTAAAATTACCACCATCGCTGCTACTATTACCAACTCCACCACTGCTGTTTTCCTTATCGTCTTGACCGCCACCACTATTATTGCCGTTGCTATGGTAGTTGCTGCTCGTCGTTCCGAGCTGTGCTCCTAGGAACATTTGCCTCAAGTGCTGGGCATTCGAAGAAGCCATGTCCGCGAGTCCACCTTGGCCTGAACGCCACTTCGCAAACTCAACTTCCGCGGCCTGTGAAGGGTCACAGGGAATTTAAGATTACGTGTGACATCATCATTGCAACAGCAGATACTACCATCTCCGAATACAAATCGAATATACAAATGAAAAGAAAAATTTGTATGTTCCGCCGTGACACAACTTGTATACCTTCAATTGCTTGGTGAGCTTCGCGATACGGTGCAGCTCCTTGTTGGCCTCTTCTGCATGCATCGCGGCTGCCCCCGCGAGATTGACCAAAGCTTCTGCCCCCAAGAGGCGACGAGCCAGCATGTCGAGTAACTTGCTCGCAGCTGCCATCAAAGGGCGCCTCAGGAGACTGACCACCTCGTCTGGATCGTCAGGAAGGCTGCCACCAAGACTCTCAGATGACGACGAGGACGACACAGCAGCAGCAGCAGCAGCAGCAGCACTAGGAGGGCCTTTGCCATGGCTCCCACTGCTGATAAGAGATGCGCCACGGGTCTTTTTCTTGGGCGCTGCGCGTGCGGCTGCTCGAGTGACCACTCCCTTGAGGGTGTGGGGGGAGGCCAGAGGAGCACCGGGAGTCGCCAAGCGAAGCTTGGTAGCCCGGCACAGGGCAGAAGCGCTATCGTGGGCTTGGCGCAACTGCAAGAGTGGTAGAAGGAGGACAAGGAAGAATAAGAGTGCATATATACACACACGCATGCATACACGGCTCACACGAAAAGCAAGTTGAGTGCAAGGCGTGTACATTCATAAGTGAGAGAATAAGAAACTTCGAAATCAACGTAAGAAGAGCAATCACCGCTTGCGTTGTTCTAGCCACTTCTTCGGTCAGCCTCCCTAACTCCAGCTCTAGCCCTAAACGCTGGCTTTTTAAGGCCGCAATCTTGCCCGCAGATGCGTTTGTACTTGCAGTGCTCGTAGCAGCAGGGGTACTCGAGCTGCGCCCTGGTTTCGCTTCCCAGCTTTTCAGCTTCGCGAGTTCACCATTGCCACTGCCACCGCTAGAAGCGACAGCACTCGCGTTGGGTAAAGAGCCAGCAGTGTTTGTGTGAGGTTTTGGGACCGCGGCGAGGCGAGCTCGCGCGATGATGGCGTGCAAGCGTGCGATTTGCTTGTGCACACTATTGGCTTTCACTAGCAGTTGGCCCAGTTTTTCGAGCTACATGTGCAGAATTATCGCGCACACACAAAAAAGGTGGAATGAACAAACACATCAGATAATGGTTCAAGTGCATGAAATCGCACACTAAAGAAAAAGACGTAAAGAACGAATTCAGACTTCTTCCTCTGATATTTGACACACAACTTCCTACAATCGGGTGCATTGAGAATAGACTAGGTCAAACCCACCTCCGCGATGAAGCCTCCTTCTTTCAAGCACGCCATGCACTCATCCGCGCCTGAGAGTACTTCCAATCCAGCGCGCCACACCTTATTAGATGAGAGAGAGACGGGGAATCATAGTGTGTGAGGGCAAGTTCAATCAGGCTATGCAAGACGGGGCAACGAACATTGCTAGGAACTAAACAACCGCGCACAGTACACAATGAAAGAAAAAGGTAGCGTAGGCTACACAAGTAAAGTGCAAGCACCTCTTCCGCACGCAAAGAAGACGACGACGACCCTCCGCCTTTTTCGTTTCCAGCTCCATTGTCTTGGCTGTGCCAGCTGGCGGCCGTCCACAGCTGCTCCTTGAGAGCCACTGAAGGGTCGCGCAGCACCGGCAAGAGGCGAAGCATTGCGAGCACACTGGCCGCACAGCCTCCTGCGTCTCCGGATGGCAGCTTGTCGTCTTCAACCAGGCCTACAGTAAGGGGCGAGAGAGTTCAAAAGGATTAAATACGAATGCACATACCAGAGAGCAAAATCTGACAAGAATCTTTTCTACTCAAGTCTTTTTGCCGCTACTGCGAGGTTCTGTGTTCTAAGAACCCTTATACTAAAACATTCATTTCCATTGTCACAGCAAACCTGGAGTATCTTCAAAGAGGCCATCTCCGTCTCCAGCGGCCAGTAAAGCTAGAGCAGCCTCCGACTTCGCTTGCGTAGCAATGGCTTGCTCCGTGTCTGCCCGTGCTCGCCACTAATATAGTGTGATGGAAGAGAGAATTTAAGGTGTTTTGAAAAGGCAGAGCAATCAGGAAAAAAAGATGTAGCGAGACAACAACAGAAGCACGAAGAGGCGCAGTTGTAGCAGCCTCGCCACGGCATTCTCGTATTCTATTCTATTCTATTCTACTTCACTCAAGAAGCCATTACCTGGTCATCGAGGGCGAGGAGCACTCGCTGCGCTTGGTGGGTGGGCAACGGGCGGTGGCCCACGGAATCGCGCAAGAGACCCGTAGATTCCATCATCTGAACCGTAAACGCACAATTTTGACCGCACACATACTTTACAACAAGAAAATGATTAAAGTACTGGGTAAATATCACGAATAAGCGATAGCCTCAAAATATCCATCAGATTTCTTTACCTGATCAATTGGGGCTAGTGGGTCCCCATATCGCAAAGCCACCTATTGGATTCAAAAGAACACACAAGGCACGACAACAACGCGGTAAGAAAGCAGAGAGGTCTGTCGAGAGACTCGAAGTCACATGCTTTCCGCGTGGTATAGCCCTTACTGTACCTGCGGCTCCACATGTAGCCCCGCCGCCAGCGCTTGCGCGGTGGCTGTGGCGCGGTCGCGGGCTTCTTTCTCGGCTTTGCTTCCTGATTTGGGGGCCAGGTTGGACTCCTAGGTGAAGGTAGGGTGATGAAGGTGGGGGTTACTCGTGGTCATGACGTAGTGACTCTAAAGCTTTAGTACGCACATGAATGTGAGCACATCCATAAGGAAAAATCGAGAGAGAAAAAGAGTTGAGGTGAGAGAAAAAAAATAGACCCCGCGGAGCACCAGCAATAAAAAAGAGAAAAAGTGCGCATGCGGTGCCTGTGTATATCACCTTGCATTGTTTGGCAAAATTCGTGACGGCAGTGCCCAGGACAGTGCGAGTTTGCGACGCAGACGACTTTCCGCCGCTGCCTCCTTGGCCTTTTCCAAAACGCTTCTTCGGTTCAATAAGCCCAACACTGGCGCTGCTACCGTCGGTGCCCTTGCCACCTTCCTTCACTTCGTTGCGTACAAGTGGTTCTCCCTGTGTCGCTGCAACTATACCACCACCACCCTCGTCATCAATGCCATCTTGTTTGCTTTCTCCAACTCCTTTGCCAGTGGCATCCGCAACGCCGGCGTCATTTGCGGTGTTGGCTGAAACAGGAGGAGCAGCACTGGGGATCGCTTCGGGTGGCAAAGTAGTGGAAAGGCGGTCGTTTTCGTCCAGAGTCCGGGAGCAATGGTCACCCGCCGACGATAAGGATCCAGTCAGGTGCTTTTCAACGAGGAAAACGCAGTTCAAAGTGTGAAGAATGAACAAGGTTAGTATACATTTGGGTCTTTCTATCAAGATATAGAGAGAATTGAAGTAAGGAGAGGAGACATACTACAGATAGTACAAATATGCCAAGCCAGAACCAAAGGGCCTTCTCTAGCACCTCAAGCCGACTCCACGCACGGTTTTCCGCCACTTTCAAGCTTCTCAAAT
>Ga0307982_1002952_pt1 | contig 13637 bp, 11 predicted proteins | sample OrgLakmetagen989_FD_201847 | JGI IMG/M metagenome (GOLD analysis project Ga0307982, IMG submission 201847) | Saline water microbial communities from Organic Lake, Antarctica - #989 | ecosystem: Environmental > Aquatic > Non-marine Saline and Alkaline > Saline | place: Antarctica: Organic Lake...
CGTTTGAGGCTTCCTGGTCTTTCAAGGAGGTGTAACATCGCGATAATTGAATTAAATTATCACTGCTGTTCAGGGCACCCGACAAAGAGAACTTACCAAGCAAAACAACGTAAGTGCAAATAATGCGCATTTTGAAGCGAAATATTTCTGCGAAAGATGGCGCTGGTTCCGTGAGATTACGAGCCGAAGAAGCCGAAGACATGTGGCACACTTACCATTTAGTAGCTCCTGGGGACCGAATAAGGGCATCCACACTTCGTAAAGTAGTCAAGGAAGGCAGCACGGGCAGCGTGACATCAGCGAAAGTGAAACTGACCCTAACCTTGTCCGTGAATCGCGTCGAGTTTGATGCTGAGTCGTGCACCTTACATGTGTGTGGCCCCAACGTGGAAGAGTCGGAGCACGTGAGGCTAGGTGCTTTTCACACCATCCACTTGGAGCTTAACCGAGACTTCACCATCGAAAAAGTTCGTGAAAGACTATCTAAGACTGTGTAGAAACAAGAGGAATATGCAACTCAGTCATCAATTTCTCAACGGTTGCTTTATTTACTTGATACCCATAGATCTAGTGTGAGTCCTGAAGTTATCTTTTCTTCTCTCCTATCAATGAACATAACCATGCGACCAGGACTGTTGGGATGTGGTGTGCCTCGAACGGCTCACGGAAGCGGCTGACCCAGAGCGGGGAGCGGAAGTGGCGGCAATTGCGATGGAACCGGGCATGGCAATCTTGTGCCTCATTTCAGGGTCCCTCACCATCACCAAGGCCAAACTAGACGTGAACATTCCCAAGAAACGCAGCGGTGGGCCCTCACAGCACGGCAAAGCACTGGAGCGCTTCTATTCGCAGGTTCCGTTTATTTGGGCATGCTAATTTATTATTATGTTGTACCAAATAGTGGAAAGAGCATGCATGGTATTCATGTAGAGTTCGAATCGTTAAGAGAGCAAGGGCTTCAAATGTGTGTCTTCGCCGAATGTCAACTCAGGTGCATGCAGCGGTGAGCAAGCACATCGATTTGAGCGTGATCAAAGTGGTGCTGGTGGGGTCACCAGGCTTCGTGGCGGCAGACTTTTGCAAGCACATGTACGAAGCCGCAGTGCGTAACGACGAGCGGGTAGGTGCAGTGCGCGCGCGTGTATGTCATCATTGGTGGCGACTCAATGTAAATCTTTTTTTATATGGTACATAAAGAGTACGTGCACCTTTGCGTATGTGCTTGTATTATAATTCAGGCGCTGATCGAGAACAAGGCCAAGTTTGTGGTGTGCAAAGCGAGCTGTGGGCACAAGCGCGCCATTCAGGAAATGTTGGCTACGCCGGAAATCGCATCGCAGCTCACGGAAACCAAGGTAAAGAGCCTTGCTTTGAGTGCCGAAGTCCACTTAAGATAGTCATTGAGTGCCACTATCTCTTCAGAAGGAATTCTGCCTTGGATGGATATCGTATCAACCATATAACTATGCGATGATTGTGACTGCCTTCACAGGTGGTCGAGGACGTGCGTGAGTTTGAGCGTTTCACGCAAATGTTGAAGGATGACCCAGACCGAGCGTACTACGGCTTCAAGCACGTGTGCTGCGCCGACGAGAATCTGGCGATCGACACCTTGATGGTGACGGACACCTTGTTCAAGAGCTGCGACGTCGCCACTCGAAAAGCCTACGTGGCCCTCTGCGAGTCGGTAAAAGAGCACGGGGGCGCGGTGAAAGTGTTCAGCAGTTTGCATGTGAGCGGCGAGCAGCTGAGCCAGGTGAGCGGCATTGCGGCCGTGCTGCGCTTTCCCATGCCCGACGACCTCTTTGGCCTGGCGAATGACGATGCAGATGGTTATGACCGTGGTGACGAGAGCGCAGACGACGATTTCTACGCTTTTGGTAACGGCGACAGCGGGAGCAATAACCGGGTCTTTTCAGCCGGAGCAGCACCCTCCATGGCAGAGGCAGAGGATTACTTGTAAAAGTGCTCGAAGTTGATAGAGAAGACGCGGCATCTGCCTTTGCGTTACGAAGCCTGAAGCCCTCAGCACTCCCTTCAATTAGAAGACACTTATTGTTTAAAGGGATAATATGGCCGTATCGCCGAATTTAATGGTTACTAAGGTATTGCACTGGCGTATTGAGAATGGTCCGTCTTTTATCTTCTTTACCACAAAGTCCAAAGTCCAAAGCGAGCACAAAACGATTTATTCGCTCGCTTCCACTGCAACTGCAATTAGACGTCTAATAACTTCAAGTATTAATAAGGTTCTTTCATTCAGAGGAAATTGGGGCTTTTTCGAACCACTACTATCACCGATCACCGATCACAGCCCCAGATAAAAGTTAAAAGCCCGTAAGGATTATACTATCGTAGTGAAGCTGAAGCTCAGAATATGCCATTTGGCTTCGAAAATGAATTATATATCGCAATAAAATAGACCAGAGCATCCCGACATCAGCGAAATCAAGGAAAGCCCTACACGGCGATGCTTTCCCCTTATCTTTGGCTCTAGCCTCTGGGGCTCCGGGGCACTTCATTGCCACCCCGGCTGCTCACGCTGGTGGATCGGGAGCGCCCCCCTCCCCCTGTATTGTTGTTGGCGCTGCTGTTGCGCGAGCTGTCCCGGCGGGTGCCTAGACCGGGTCCCATCCCGTTGGCCGACTTGAGCTCCACGTTGCGGCACCGCGCCGCAAACTTGAGGGAGCACAAGGTCTCGTCGGCGTGCACCGCGGCTGGGGACGCGTTGCACAGCATGGCTACCCGCGCGTTCCCACTCAGAGACCCTTTCAAGAAATAGGTCAGCTTCGAGTCGCGAAAGGGAACGTGGTTGCTGGCACTGGTGTTGCCGTTGGAGTTGGAAGTCATTTTGCGGCTCAGAGCGCCAATGACGTCACCCAAGCAAGCGAGGGACTTGTTGATCGCCTGGGCTTCTTTCAAGCGATCGCCCACCACCTCTGATTTGGCCACGCGCTCGCTGCCAGCCAGATCCACCAATTGCAAGCGGGACACAGTGACAACTGCTTGCTTGTCAAGCCCCATGCCACTGCTGTCGTAGCCTCCTCCGCCTCCACCACCATTAAATACGCCTTGGCTGCGTCTGTGATGAGACTGGTGGCCGCTGCCGTATTTGCCCATGCCATTGTTGCTGGTCCGGCGCTTCGGTCTACCTGCGGACCCATCGGTGACGCTGCTGAGCTCTGAATCGTGGCTGGTGATGGACAGCGCATCGGACTGCATGTTGTCGGGCGATTCCGGAAATGCCGAGAGCCGAGGACCACCTTTGGGGGTGCTGTAACCACCGCCTCCACCACCCAAATGACCACTGTGGTGATGAGGCCGATGGCCGTTGCTGCTGCTGCCCATGCCACTGCTCCCGCTGCTGGTACCGCGGCGGAAGTCGTTTGGGGGGGCAGCGTTGAGTAAAGCGCTGTAGGAAGAACGGTCGGTGCGGGTACAGACGAAGGTTAAGATGGCGTGGCTGCGGCTGGACTGGTCGTTCATGGCGTGGCCGCTCACCTGATGACAGGAGATGAGAACAACATGAGAAACGAGTTGAGATGGAAGGAAAGGGAATCAGAAACAAGATTGGCCTCAGGTCAAAGAACAGGGAAGGTTTCAACGACTGCACCCTTCACATTCATGGTATCAAGAAAGAACATGTATCGAAAAGGGCGCATTGATTTCGAATGACAGATATAAACACGAACTCTGTCATTTCACTCCTACACTCACCATGCGTCGCGCGTCTCCGAACGCCACGAGGGCCGCGACTTCGCCTGCTGACGTCACTACATGTTTGGAGAGGCCGGGCACGAAGGTGGCCCCGTTGGAGGTGTCTTGCCTAATATAGTAATGTCGGTTTATTTGAAATATACAAGTCGCGTGAGGAGGTAGAAAAGAGAGAGCGCGAGTACATGTGTTTTCAAACGATAAATGTCGAGGATAAAAAGGAACTTTCAAAAATATGCAACGTGTATTACCGTATGTCGAGGGAAGCTCGGCGATTGAGAGTTGGTTTCACTGAATTGCTGCGACGAGGAGTGCTCGGTGGGGAAGCAAAGGACATTCCTCCTTCGGCATTGCTTTCAGGGTTCACGCCAGCGAGCAAGTCACGCACCTGCCGAGCACATGTGCAAGAATAATCACACCAAGAGAACGTGGAATGGAGGAGGGTGAGCGAAAAGGTCCTTACTCCGAGATGACTACCCCTCAAACACACTCATAAAAACACAAAAACAAGCACCGTACCGTTTCGTTGTAAATTTCCACGTATTCCACGGCAAAGGCGTACGTGGCGCCACTCGTGACATCATCATTGGCGATCGCAAAGGCCTCTCGCAAAGCGCGCATGCTCAGGCCCGTCCACTCGTCGTCGTCTGCAGCGGCGGCCTCCCGCGCGCTTTTCCCAATCAACCGCCCGGAGGGGGAGTGCGTCGGGCCACCGTTCTGTTCTAGGCTAGAAGACGACTGCGGGAAATCGAGCGGCTCTGGCGAAAAATTCGCGTCAGAGGCTAGCAGCTGCGCGGCCGTTAAAGTGGGCTTCCCAGTAGGGCTCGTGGCATCGCCATTGCCATGGTTCCCGTGGGCTGCCGACGGTGTTTTCGCGCTCGTCATTAAATTAGGGACTTTCCCAAACCCTCCCCTCTCAGCACTCCTTTTCCCACTCATGGTGTAGGTTTTTCCGCTCCCCGTTTGGCCGTAGGCGAAGACGCACACGTCCGTGCCTCTCAGCACGAATTGGGGCAGCAACGGTCGCACAGTTTCGCTGAACACGTCTTCTTGGGTGGAGGAAGGCGAAAAGACGGTGTCAAACTCGAACTTCTGAGAAGCCCCACTGTGCGCTCGCCCGTACTGTTTGGCGGCAGTTACCTGGATAAAAAGATACGAGGCATTCGAACTTTGAAACAATGGAATAAGAGCAACAGAGGCTATATACTAGATGGATAAGTAACCATGCGCTTCTGATATTTTTTAGAAAAAAAAACAAGGAATAGAACGGCACCACTACCGCGCAGGTCATTAAAATGAGTAGTCAGCGCACCTCAATGAGCTCTGGCTCGTCGTCAAAGAAAGACGTGGCCAAGCGCACGTGGGACGGGCCGTTGTTTCCGGTATTATATTCGGGCGCCACCACTTTGGCTTCGGCAACTGCGTCTTCGATCGTGGGCGGCCGCACGCGCACGTAGACCCGAATGTTGCCCTAAGTTGAAAATACATGTGCGTTTATTAGGAACAGAAATAATATGAGGTGTTAGGAACAGAAATAAACAGATGAGTAGGTTACGAGTACAGCAAGCCAAGAGCTGATCGACCGTCAACCTGACCTGCAGCGCTACGAGCTTCTCGTACAGGGCGCGGCGCCGCAATCGCTCTTCTCGGAAGCGCACCTATACACAAAATAAGGACAAGATCAACCGAGAAGATCCAATGAGTGGTTGAAAGATGAGAAGAATGGCAAACGTCACCAACTAGTCTAGTCTAGTTAATACTCCCCAAAAACAAAGAAACACCCCTGTACAATGCAGTACACACTGACATAAAACGCAAAAATTGCATACATAAGACTCAAATTCTACTCTATACTCATTTGATCCTGCTGAATGACCACTACGCCTGCACCCACACTCTCTCGCTTACCATGGCTCGGTCATGCTCGGATCGCAACCGCCGCATTTCCCCTTCTGACTGAGCCTGCCTCGCTGCCAGCAGTGCCTCTCGCTCCGCCGCCAGTGCCTCTCTCGCAAATGCAGCCATTTCAGCCGCTTCGCTCCTGGCCGCTGCTGCTTGCGCGGACGAAGCTGCTTGCTCGGCTGCCGCAGAGGCCTGGGCCTTGGCAGCAGCGGCGGCTGCCGAAGATGAGGAAGATGACGAATGACTTCGGCTGCTGTGGCGGCGTTCTTCGGCCACCATATTCGAGACGCCCGCGCGAGCCAGCTCCAGCGCCCTCAATCTTGCCTCCATGGACTTCACTTCGGGCACCAGTGTATCCGCCAGGCCGCGATCTTTGTTGTCGTAATCGTCGTCATCCAGGTTTAACGCTTTCGGCGATGCGAATTGCACCGGTGGCAAACCTCGTGGAGAGGTCGTGGAGTGCTGGGACTGCGACGATTGAGACGACGAGCGCTGCTTCTGATCAGCGGCCTGTGCATCGAAGAGCAACGACCCGCCAGAGGAGCTGGCTAAACTTAACCCACTCGAAGCGCTGGCGCGCGGCAAAAGCGGTGGGGGTTGCTTCTTTTTCTTTGACGAGTCAACTGCCGCAAGACCAGCTGCCTCTAATGCGGCCTCGTTGCCTTGATTGCTTTTCTTGCCTGCTTGCTCCACAAGTCCTTTCAAACCAAACGCCCCTGCTGCCCCGGTCATTTTCGAAAGCCTGGCCACTGCTTTCACGGTCTTCATGGCGCTTTTCAGTCGGCGCTTCGCTTGCCACTTCTTGAGGCGACCCACGGCCCCGGACAAGTCCGCCGGAGAGCCTCCTTCTCCCCCTTGGCGGTCGTCTTTGATCCATGGGTGCTGCAGCAGGGTGGTTGCGGATGGGCGGTGGTTCGGGTCCATGGTCAGCATTTGCCGAATGAGATCTTTCGCGGACTCCGAGACTGAGTCCCAAAACGGCGAATCAAACACAAAAGTGCCCTTCACGATCTTGCGAAACAACTTCCCCTGATCGTCGCTTTCGTCGTAAAAAGGTGGATACCCACCCAGCAAAATATAGGTGATAATCCCGAGCGCCCAAATGTCCACGGACGACCCATGCGGCTTGTGCAGCAAGACTTCAGGAGCAATGTAATCGGGGGTGCCGCACAGGGCCAAGTCTCCCTTGAGATCGGAGATGTGCTTGGCAAACCCAAAGTCGGCGAGCTTGATGTTCGTGTCGTCGCTTGACGACACCAGCAAAATATTTTCGGGCTGTGTAGAAGAAGGAAACGAGAAGAAGCAAAGCGAAAGGTGAGCCTGCGTGATTTGTTCAGATTTCTCTCAGACCAATTGAGTATGTACAATTATGTAAGTAATATACTAAAATTGAAACGTTACAATAAGGTAGGAAAGGAGAACACATCGTTGAATGTGCACACCGCAGCGTTCCAAGGTAATAAACACAGGCCATAGATAGTACCTTGAGATCTCGATGCACCACGTGGCGGCTGTGCAGGTGCGCGAGAGTCGAGAGCATCAGTTCCACCACTACTCTAGCCTCGGCTTCGGTGTACACCGTCTTGGCTTGAATGCGGTCGAACAATTCGCCCCCTTCCACGAAGTCCTGCACCAAGTAAATGGTGTCCTTTTCCTTCTCGAACACGTCCACCAGGCCCACTACATGAGGGTGGTGCATGTCGCGCATGATGTCGATCTCGCGCTGCAAGTTGGCGCTCTCCAGCGCGCTCAGTTGCGACCGTTGAATGCATTTTACGGCAAAGACCGCGCCGTCCGAGTTGCGTTTGGCTTTTCGGACCACGGAAAAGGACCCTTCCCCCAGCACGTTCTCGAGCGTGTATTTCTCCGAGAACGGCCGCGCATCGAGTCGCACCAACGCGCCAGGCACTTTGACCTCCTCGTCCCCGTCGTCGTAGAGTATATCGTAGCGCCCATCCGGCCACACTTTGGTGATCTTCCCGGGAAACCACTCGTCCCCTTCGTCAAAGAGTCCTTCCACGCGCGCGCCCACCGGGAAGCGTTCAGGAGCGGCCTGAGGTTTGGCCGAATCAGAGTCAGAAGGTTCGTACGCGGAGGATACCGCAGTTGCACTGTCCTTTCCAGCGGTCTCTTCTTCTTCGTCGTCTTCGTCGTCTTCGTCGTCTTCGTCCTCTTCTTCTTCTTCCTCGTCATCATCGTCATCTTCTTCATCGTCTTCGTCCTCTTCTTCATCACCAGTGCGCTCCTCATCTTTCTCATCTCTAGCGATATTGTCCTTCAGCGCCTTCAGCAATTCCTGATAGTCTAACTTGCCATCTCCATCACAGTCAATGCTTGCCATGATATCTTTGGCATCTTGTAACGTTACATTCTCAATCCCCATGAGAATCATAGCCGCTCTGAATTCACGTATCTCGATCGTTCCATTTTTATCTTTGTCAAATGTTTCGAAAAGTTCAGTAGCGCGCATCCCTCCGTGTTCTCGAGCATACAGTCGCATTCGTCTCAAGATGTCCTGTGCGGCTGCTTCCTTGGAAGTCTCGACCTCAGATTCGTCTTCTGCTTCCTCATCCTGCTCCTTTGCAATGTTGTCTTTCAGTGCCTTCAGCAGTTCATGGTAGTCTAACTTGCCATCTCCATCACAGTCAATGATTGCAAGAATATCTTTAGCGTCTTGGATGGTTGCATCCTCGATGCCCATCAGAAGCATGGCTGCTCGAAGTTCACGAATTTCTATTTTTCCACTTTTGTCTTTGTCGAATGTTTCGAAAAGCTCAGTGGCGCGCATTCCGCCGTTTTCTTTAGCGTACAGGCGCATTCGTCTCAAGATGTCCTGGGTCGCTTCTTCTTTAGTAGATTCGCCCTCTTCTTCTTCTTCTTCTTCGTTTTCTTCGTCATCTTCTCCTTCGACATCATCATCTTCGACGTCACTGTCTCCGTCTTTATCATTCTCTTCTTCGGCATCCACTTCGTCTTTATCTTCGTCATCTGATGATTTGCTTCTCGCTTCTTCGCTTTGTGCGATTGCAGCTTCAGATGTGACCTGGATTTCTAGGTCTGGCGTCTTTGTGGACGAGTTATCACGAGCGCTCGACTTGAGCGCCCAACTAAACCACCCTTTCTTCTTCGGAGCAGCTCCCTCGGACTCGGGCAAAGAAGCCGCTGTTGACGAGGCTTGGCTTCCTTCGTCGCCTTCCTTGGAGGCATCTGGCATGGCTCGGCAGTGGTCCCATAGATAAGCCGAATCGTAACCGTCTTTTTGTACGCGCGGTTTATCTTCATCTTCATCAACAGCAACGACAGTACCAACTTCCCATTCCGCACCGGTATCCTTCACCTCCACGCGCTGCCCCACATGCCACGTACTTTCATTGGTCTCGATACCACCTTCTTCGTCGGTACGGACGGTGGCAACCGCTGAGGAACCACCCGCTCTTGAAGAAGCAGCTGAGTTACTTTCAACGGTGGCCAAACGACGGCACTCGTCCCAAATATAAGCTTTGTCGTAGCCATCTTTGGTGATCCGAGGAGCACCATCTGACTCTATGCTTGACACAACACCTTGCTCCCACTCATCGTCACAGTCGTCTTTGACCTCTACTTTTTCTCCAACCTGCCAAGGCTGTTCCGCAATATTCAGCACTGGCGAAGGCTCCTCTGGTGGCGCTTCTGGCGGCGGTCCTCTGGGCGAATCCGACAAAAGAGGTTCGCCAGGGGAAAGCATGCCGTTCACCAACCCAAGAAGATTGTCTTCATCGGCTTCTTTAACAGGTCCTGGTTCTGCCGATGTTTGACGAGTGAGCGAAGAACTTGGCCGATCGGGAGTACGCATACGGCCAGAGTCGTCGTATTTGAATAATGTCGGCGCAGGCTTCTTTTTGAACTGACGAAGAGAAGTCAAAAGAGAATAAAATATTACCCGAGCTGCAAGCAAAAAAAACAAGGAGTCTACAATGGCAACTTAGAATAAGACCACTGCTGCGGCGGCACTATCACAACCTCTATGTATCAATTAAAACATATCCATGCAATCTACAAACCTCTTTGAGTTTGGCGAGCAGATCTTTGTACTCGAGCTTTCCGTCCCCGTTCGAGTCAGCAGTGCGAATGGCGACTTTCACGATAGACGGTGGACAATCGAGACCCATACGCTTTAAAGCACTGCCGAATTCAGCACACGACACTTTCCCGTTGCGATCTTTGTCAAATTCCCGGAAAAGCTCTAGCGTTCTCAGAGGGCCATTCCTTTTCGCGTACTCTTCGATGCGATGCCACACCACTGCTACTGCGTCATTGACAGGCATCGCAAACAGAGCAGCGTGCTCTGCAGACGCTTCGCCGCGATGGTCTTGCTCATGTAGGTGCTGCCTCAGAGGCCGCGGCGGTGTAGTGGGGCTTGTGGAGCGCGCATCCCTGTGAGAGCGAGGCAACGTGTCTCTGAAATGAGTGCTTCCCGAATGAGGCGCATCGTCATTGGTGGAAGTTTGGCGGTTGTTCGGAGGCGAGCCTTGGGGTGGGGTTTTGGAGCCATAGCGAAGAGGCGACGGTGATCGACTTCTTTGGCGATACTGCTGATCGTCGATGTGGTGCCCGTGGTTGTCGTAGTGAAAGACAGGCTTCGCCGGGCGTGCGCGAACGTCTTTCAGTTTTGGCAGCAGCTCTTTGTACTCCAGTTTCCCGTCTCCATTTGGATCTGCCGTTTTGATGACTGCTTTAATCGCTTTCTTGCTTGCGCCTAAGACATGCAGCCGTTGCAATGCTTTCGCAAACTCAATGTGGTCGACTTTCCCACTGCGGTCTTTGTCCATTTCTCGAAAGAGTTCCAGAGGACGAAGCCCGCCTTCGTGCTTGGCAAAAGCTTGCATGCGCTCCCAGATTAAGTGTGCAGCTTCCTCAGTGCTGAAGTTCTCTAAATGCAAGGAAACGAACTCGCCAGTAGATGGATCAACTGCAGATGCCACTTCAGAGAGTGGTTGCGGGCCTCTACGACCTTGGTTTTCTCGGTAATGGCCACGGCTGTAAGCATCGGAATTCTCCGCAGCACCAGCATCATGCGCACCTCGATGGGTATGTGATCCTGAGCGACTCTCAACGTGATGCAGAGGCAACTCTGGAACTAGAGTTGGGCGATTGGTGCTTCCACCGTAGCTTGGAAGGCGCCTGTTGCCATCATCGCGCTTGTGCGCCATTTCTAAGCTGTTCTCGTGGGCAGCAGCCGTGTCGTGCCGGCTCTCGCGGGGAGCGCACAAATCAATCAATTTCATGTAGTCGAATTTCTCCCTCTTGGCTAAGGCAAAATTGTGCTTCGAAGTAGAAGTGTCTGCCAAGCGCATGATTGCGATGGCCACTTCAAGTGACACGACGCTGCCTTTCGACCCAAAGCACAAGTCCAGTGCGTTGCATAGTTGTTTGCCGTTGATACAACCCGTGCCATCTTCACAAGCGCGGAAGTGCCTCAATGCAGGCACCCGTCCCTCGCGGCTGATGAGCGCTCGCAGTCGCCCCACAATCGCCTGCGCCGCGGCTTGCACTTCAGGCGTCATCGTTACCACTGCCGCCATTGATGTTGATGCTTCTGATGCTGATGTTTGCGTTGCGCAATCATCGTCATCGTCGGCAATATCCTCGCCATCGATAGCATCACCGCCAGCTTCAGACGAAAGAGTCCAATGCGTGTTATCCAGGTCGAAGGACCCATTGGGCTCGTCTTCCGCAGCGTTAAGACCCGCCAAATAGTTTGGTTTCTCATTAGAGTTACCAGCGTGATGTTGTTTGGGTGGTGCTGCATGGGGCACATCTTGGCTCGAATGAAGCTTGGGTGGCGAATAGCTGGCTTTGTGAGGCGAAGGACTCTTCGCCTTGGGTGCCACCAACAAACCAAGTCCATTGAAGTCAAGCCCTTTACCCGTGTCAGTACTGCTGGCTGCCTGCAGCAACTGAGCTGCAAGCTTGGTCGACACACCACGCACATTCAAACTCGCAAGTGCAGCCGCAAATTCGTCGGCACGCAGTGTATCAGCAGGGTGCAACGCTGCGTCAGCAAACAGCATGGCGAGAAACCGCTGACTCTTGCGGCCGCCGGGATCCTCATCCTTGCTTGGGCTTCTAGTGGAGCCCACAGGACTCCTGGAAGAACCAAGAGGCCCGTTGGCGGCAAATGATCGAAGACGGTCCCAAATCAAGTAAGATGCCTGATCTAACGGCCGTGTGCTCACGTCTATGGCTGGGAACCCAAACCCTGCTGCAGACGTAGTTGCAGCATGCTGGTTACTCGATTCCGATTCCGCCGCAGCCTCTCCAGTCACAGTCCTTGCAGCATGCGCTAGCACGCTGCCAGATGCGCGGACGCGCTCAAAAGTGTTGTAGGAACGGTGGCTTTCGTCCAGACTGCCACTACGACTGCTCGATTTGACCGTCGCTGGTACTTGCAGAAGAGCTGGCGCAGCTTTTGCGGCAACACCTTGGCGTGGCACGTCGTCGTTGTCGACTGAAATGGTATCGTTGCCGTCGTCGTTGTCGTCATCATTGTCGACTGATACTGTTTCATTCAACGACATTTCACGCCACTCACTGCGCGCTTTTGCTTGATGTGACGTCTGCTGATGCCCTGAACTGCCCTTGAGCGCCTTCAGCATCTCTTTGTAGTTCACTTTATCCGAGAAATCGGCATCGACAGATCTTATCACAGCGTGGGCCATACCAACTGACACACCTGTCATGCCCATGAGCATAAGCGCAGCCCTAAATTCAGCAACATCAATGGTTCCAGTGCCCTGTTTATCGAACTTCTCAAAAAGTGATACGACACGCAAACCACTTTCCTCAGCCGCAAAGTCGCGCATCCGCTTCCAAATCAGCTTCGCAGCGTTTTCAGTGCGTTGCGACGCCACATCAATTGACACATCGAGCGCATTTGCATGGCCGCTAACACTGCCATCGGCGTCCACTTCTGGCTTCGATATTGATGTCTTAATTTTAGACGGCGAAGAATAGGATAGCATGTGGGCCTTCGAGGTGTTCAGCTCTTTGACAAAGCTCTCAAACCGAAGTCTTCCTTTCGTGTCGATGAAATCGTCAATTACTTCCGAGCGGAACACCAACTTCACAATCTGCGGCGTCGTTTTAATCCCCATCAGCTTCAGAGCACCTCCAAATTCTTGCAAGCCAAGACTGCCGCTTTGCTCTTTGTCAAACTTCCGAAAGACTGAGATAGCTCGAGCGCCGTCCTCTTGACGACAAAATTTTCGGATCAAGTCCCAGGCAGTTTCTTCAGTAGGCGCAAGCGTGCTGGTTACCACTTCTTCAGAGCTACGGTTCTGAGAATGCGCTGTGGTATCAATTGCAACAGGCTCGAACACGGAAGTCTTGAAGTAAATTGAATTGGACGGAGATTCGTCAACCTTTGAACGCACATCCTTTGTTCGGATAAGCCCGCCGACAGAAGATGGTGTTTCATCCGCAAAAGGTGACTCAGGGCCAGCTGGGTCCGCTGCAAAAGAAATAGTGCCCAGCATGTCTGGAGAGCCGCGCCCGCCACCTTCGCCTCGAATGGTTGAGAACCACGTTTCTTTGAAGACCTTAGACTCGCTAAAAGATGGGTGGTCTTCACTCAACAGAATCGCCTGCGGGTACTTCTGTTTCAGAAGATCCACGTTCTCTGCGTGGCACGAAGCTTCCTCTTCGAGCTTGTCCTTCAACATCACGATGGTCTGATCCAGCAAGTCTACGAGCTGGGCATGCTCATCATCAAGCTCCTCTTTTGCCGCATCGTAATCACTCAGAACCTGTCTCAAGTGATCTTCTGCTTCCTCAATTTCGTTCGAAAAGCGACTCTCCACCTCGTTTATCGTCGCTTGGAGGTGTTCAGTGCCTTTCATCAGTTCCTCTGTTGCCGTTGCGGCACGATCTTCAAGATCTTGAATAAAGTGTCGGTACCTTTCTTCTTCTACGGTCAAGAGCTCAGCACCCTGCTCCTCGGCAGCGAGTATTTCGTTCTCCAGCTCACCTGCTCGGTGCTTGAA
>Ga0307982_1002955_pt1 | contig 13627 bp, 9 predicted proteins | sample OrgLakmetagen989_FD_201847 | JGI IMG/M metagenome (GOLD analysis project Ga0307982, IMG submission 201847) | Saline water microbial communities from Organic Lake, Antarctica - #989 | ecosystem: Environmental > Aquatic > Non-marine Saline and Alkaline > Saline | place: Antarctica: Organic Lake...
AACTGAGAGCTTCGGTGTCTTTGGCATCCCTCTTGCGTGCCGCGGCCGCTGTGGCCAGCCGCCTGCGTGCCGCGGTCGCGTGGGCTTCCTTCTTCGAGGTCAGTTTGCGACGACCCATTCCGGCACCTTTTTTGCCCCTGGCTGAATTCTTTTCCTCGTTCGCACCACCAGAAGGAGAAGATGAAGCCGTTGTTGCTTTCTCTGCGGACACTGCTTCCAAGCGCGCCGTTGCGTCCGCCATGTACGACGCGTGCAGCAAATGCACCCCGCCAGCGCCCATGGCGTTGCCCTTGAGGTTGAGGGCCACGAGCCAACGGTCGTGCACCAGCTGGCGCCACAGCGTGCGCGCGGCACGGTCGTCGAAGCCTGCACGAATATATATATAAATATACTTTAAGAGAGGGCGTGAGGTTCGCATCTCGACAGGAAGAGTTAAAGGAGTACATAACGCACTCAGCGAGCACCACTTCAATCAGAAGTCCTTTACCAAGGTATCAACTTTATTCATCGCAGTGAAAGTACGACTGCAAATGTAAAAAGTTCAAACGCGGATAGGCTTCAAGCATGTGAAAAACGCACCGTTGCACGACAAGTCGAGCACTAGGACCCCGGTGGCGGCAATGGCGCGCATGGCGTCCACGGGACTCGTGGAGTGGCTCCCACCGGGCCCTGCGTCGCTTGCCACCGCGCCCGTGGCCCCACCGCGCAAAGCTTTAGTCCACAGCAAATCATCCCGCTTCCGCAGGTGCCGCCGCAGCAGGCTGATCACCGCGTCGCAGTCCGACCCTCCCTGTAAATCGCAGCCCACCACGCCCAGGCAGTTCACGTGGCTGCCCCCAAGGGCGGCGGCCACGCGCGGCCACGCCCCGCTGTTGCCGCCCAAGGTAGGCAAATCGCGCAGCGTGACTTGCCGGAGCGACTGGTTGCCGTCGAGGCCCACCGCCAAAGTCTCAAACTGTGGCTTGGTCAGCTCAACTCCGCTCAGCTCGAAGCTCAGCACGTGGCTTGGCGCCCGCGCAACCACAGGCCGGCAAGGTGGAGAAGTCAACGGGTGGGCTGAGTCTGCAGTGCGCTGGCCATGCAAAGAATCGTCGGCCGCTGCTTTGGTAGCAGCTCTGCGCGCTTGAGCCGGTGGGACCGCTCCTAGCATTTGAGCTACAGCGCTGCAGAGTTGAGTGATGACTTTGGTGCTTCCTGCACTGGCGTCCATGTGCTTCGGGACTGACCCCACATGATGCACTATTAATGCCTCCAACTGTTGTAATCAATGAGGCATCGTAACTAGAATTAGACTTAAAACTAAAAGAAAGATGTTAATCCACGGGTTCAACGGTTAAAGCAGTAGTCGAAGTAAAGTCATTTGTGAAATAAGCATTGCTGGGGATTCACCTCGCGTGTCGCTACACGGTCTTTAATCACTTTGCTGACGGTCTCGACATAGTCGGCTTCGTTGGGAATTTCAATTTCACATCGTTTGGCTCGAAGTGCGCTCAGGAAGCGCTGCTCGGGTTTGTGGGTTGACCGTGAGCACACATCGAGGTACTTCGACTCTGCTGCGGTGCGTTGGCCGGACCGCGACATTGATTTCGGGTAGGTCTCCTGTCAACCGAGACTATCTGCAAACCTTCTTCTCAAGGGTTCAACGATTTTCTTGTCTGAGGTAGAGCTGGAGAGGAGCTTGTAATACAATGCTACTCTTCCAGTGCCCAATGCCAAACGCCAGTGCCAAAGGTGAAGTAGTGTGAACAAACAAACGAACAAAAATTGAACAGTTATAGGTTTACGGTACGAAAAATACGGTTAATGGATCAAACGAAATTTTGCTCCAGTTAACCTCACATTTGAAACAAAAAATTTGCTGCAGAGTGTGCAGTAGTGTGCAGATCTACAGTAGCTCGCCATTTTTGACGTCACATACAAATGACAAGGATGATGAATTGCCATCTGATTACCGGCTGTAGAATCTGCGCTCAAACGCCCGAAGTAATATATCTTGCTTTGCTGTGCTCATTTTCACTTAACTTCCCCGAACACCCAACAGCAGCATTGAAATCATCGAACAATCCCCGGAATCCTTATCCAGATATGAAGATCGTTGCCCTGGTCATGACTCTCTTTGCGTCGACTGTTTCAGCTGTTTATACCAAAGTTTCCACGTTTCCTGCAAGCGCGACTTGCGATGGTAATCTAGCATTGATTTCGAGTTCGAGTTCGAGTTCGATTTCTGCGTTAACCATTAATTGTTCAAGCCAAGAGCTCAGCAGGTGTTAAACATGAAGTATGAATAGGTTAGATCTTCCCCTGCCTCAATTTTATGGAATTGAACTTGGCTTGTGCGCGCATCGCATGCGCGTGCCCAGTGCACTTCTGCGTTCTGCCCGCAGCACTGGCCTCTGCTTCTGCGCCATCTGGGTTTATATTAGTTATTAGTTCGACTTCGACTTCACCTAATCATAAATAAACTCGCCTTTGTTTAAGTTGCTGTACAAAACCTTTCGTGTACTTCATTTCTTGTCTTTGCCGATATTGCTATTGTCTGTTGTAAGCTGCTTTGCAATTCCCCTCTGTCATTGCTTTTCTCCGTTTTTTTATCGGTTTCTGTTCGAATTTAAAGTACTTGGATCAATAACTCATTGGCCATTTACCTCTGATGCACCTCAGATGCTGCGTTGGCACACCTCGCGAATTAAATCATTTAGAACAGAGGCATTACTGGCAAAATTGCGTCCTGGCGCTGGGCAGCACGGCGGCGGCTCACAAGCGTGTGCATGGACTGCACCCAGTTAACAACGAGCGGCAAAGCGCGGCTGAGCAATACTTTCCACCGCCGTGGCAACTTCGCCCAAGCTCCACGCAGACCTCTCCGCGTCAAAGCACGTTGACCTGATGCTGTTCTGCCAGAGTCGTCTACTTCGTCCTCCTCATCGTCCGAAGCACTACCGAAGGCACTGCCCTCAGCACGGCGGTCAGTTACTTTTCCCTGCAACTCCTCTAGAAGAGCCGCCCGCGTGCTGCTGCGGCTACTGCCCGAGTGGTGCTTCTTGCGATTCACCATCTTATCTTGAAAATCTGGAGCACGCTCGACCGCCGCTGCGGCAGCGTCAAAGGTGGCAAGAGCATCGGCAATCAAGGCGTCAGCTCTCAGGGCGAAGTCCGACCCTTTCCCGCACGGTATGCCAGGCACGCACAGAAGCGAGCTGAATTCGTCGTCAAAAGTGAGCAGTGCGTAAGCAGCGCACGAAGCCAAATAGCGAGCCATTGTTGGCTCCAAGCATCGCAGCACGTCATGCCGCAGGCGGCGAGCAGCCACTGGCACCACAGGTGCTACTCGGGTTGCGGCAGTGGCTGATGCAGCAGAATCAGTGCCATAGGGGCTGGGCACTGGTGCAGCTACGGTGAACAGACCCATTTCGGTAGCTAAATTTTGCATGGCAGTATCTGCTTGCGACATAATCTTCCGCACTGAAGACCCAAATTCAAGGCAAGGTGGGCCCGTTCTGCAGTCAACGGCTGCGGCAGAGGTGCGCACTTTGTCATCGAGAGCCGACACCTTTTAAGAAGGATTAAAAGGAAGTTAATCTGCAAAGACATTTTCGCGGAAAACTACAGTGTTGAAATTCCATCCAAAGGCGACTACGCAAACGTAAACGACTTCACGTTAAGAAAGTTGAAGATAAAAGGAAAATAACAAAAGATAAAAAACTTTTGGGGTGCATGCATGCAATGGATACCTGCAGAAGAAGCGGAGCCAAACAAAGGCTTGCAAGGCTTGCACCAAGATATGACAACTCATCTAGTTCGTGGCCAGCGTGTGACATGTGAGGTAAAGGATCCAAATTTAAGCCTCGCTGCTTACGAGCAGCCGAATTTGAGAGAACAGCGCTGGTGGTGCTAGTGGTGCTGCTCCTGCGAGAAGTGCCACACGTGTTCTGATCTTCATTTTGAGCTACGATGGAATCCCACAACGCCTCAGAAAAGAGTCCAAATTCACCCAGGGGCATACGAGGTTGGATAGGAAGCGTGCTCTCGCCACTGACGCTGCCAGTATCTCCTTCACGTTTTATTTCGCTCATCTGCTTTCTGTGACTATTTGAGCTACCTAGCTCATTGTCAGTAAGACCTACATGGTCACGAGTAATGCCAAAACCTCGTGTAGCCTCGAGGAATCCAAGCAAGCACTTTCGCAATTCTAATGCTGAGGACTCAAATGATATTGGGCCCGGTGTCCTTGAATCAAGACCGCAAGGAAGGGCGTGAAAACTCACCGTAAATTGACAAGCATGCTGCCACTTCGCACCTCCTGGTAAGTGGCGTGCCTGACTCCAATCGGTGCTGCTCGCTACATCTGCGCTTCCATCTGTTCTTGTTGATTCTATGTCACTTTTCATCTTTGCTATGCCAGTATTTAAAGAATCCGAGCCGATTGCTGCCAAGCAAAGCCGTCTCCATAGCTCCGCTGCAATCTTCGCAAATGCACCGCCTCCTTCCGGACCGCCTTCAACGTCACGAATTACCACTGCAATATGCTTCTTTGGTACAGCCAGAACTGCTGGTGGCACCATAATAGTAGTATTATATTTTCCTCTCGCATCTCTTCCATTTCGCTTCAAGAAGCGAAGCGGGCCTGGCCGCCACCGCTGCATACCTCTCAACGCTCGGCTCATTTTGCCAAGGGCGCCTCTTACACCGCCGCTACGGATACGATTCCTGCCGTTGCCGCTGCTCGTCCATGCACCAGAGGCAGTAGTTGCTGCAAAGTGCTCGAAGGCCAACGCGAGCACAGCTGGATCGAGGCAGTCCGTTGCTTCGTCGTCGCCAACGGTTTGATCTAGGAAGTCGCGGGCCTTCACGTTGAGCACTACTACGTCTGCAAGTGCGAGCGCAAGCAAGATCGTCCGCGCATCTAGACTCCTATTCGTATTAAGCTGGTGGTTGCGGCCAGCTGAATCCATGTCCATCAACACCAGGCGGTAGTCTAATACGTTGCTATCTTCCCACAAGTCCAGCCAGGCGCTTTGCGATTTGCGCCGCCTATTTGAAGCTTCCGCTCCCGACTCACCAAAAGCACTTTCCTTGACAGGAAATGTAGTACCGAAGGCAGCATTCATCAAAGTGCTCTTGCCGCTCTTCTGCGAGCCAATCACAGCTAGCACACTGTACGAGATGTCGCGCACTTTCTCAGACTCGTCATCGCAGGCGGAATCAGTCGCCGATGCAGTCCTCTCCGAAGCTAGTTCTTGAAAGTCAAACCCGGGCTGCGTCATCACGAAAGAACGTGAAATTGCTCGTGCACTAGCAACATGCGGGCTATTTGAGCTCAAGGTACTCGCGACTAAGCTCAGTATGCCATATACATGCGCAGAGGATGTCAATCGCCCCATTTTTCCCATCAACTAACTGACCAACATCATGACCCTTCATGTAATTATAGTACTACATTAGAACTGAAATACGCACTCGCGTACTAAAGTAAAAAAAATCCTCTCGTCATGATTCTTTCCTCTCGCTCTTCTCTCGAATGTTGTCGATTGTTGACTTTTGAGTGGGGAGGGAAAACACGCGGCGTACTTATCATCTCCGGCGATGCTGGGAGTGCGCGCCACTCGGTCAGCAGATCGTAGTACCAGGAGCCGAAGGCCGCTGATACGTGAGGTGTCCGTGTCCCCACCACGCGTCGCTGCAAAAAAGAAATCGCCAGCCCGTGAGCCTGAAGAGGCCTTGAGGATCGAAGAGAAACTAGAGGAAAGGCGAACGCAGCTATATGATATCTTACGCTCGGAGGAATGGTCACACGCCGCCGCTGTAGAGGAAGTTTCACAATGGCATATGATGGCGTGTGTAAGGCGTTCTGGAGCATGGAAAGGTGGCATAGACCTTTCCTACCGTCATCAGGTAAGAAGGAGAGACCGTCGCCAACTTTTCATACTTGCTTACAAATGGGCATCAGAGCACTTCAGAATCCCAGCTTTGGGCTCTGACTGTTGTGTTGTTTTCTGAGTAGTGCTGAAACCACGCTACTACAGATATTATGTCTCAGCAACCTGTGATTGTAGGCTAAGCAGGACTCTGCCTGTATTCTCGGTCATAATTTTGGCGCGCTACTTAATTCCGGAAGTCTTTCTTATACATGAGGAGCGTGAACGTGGTTGCTGTACTTGCTTTCGTGCAGTTGCTTCTGCTGGTTTCTCAAGCTGTTTACGTATGGAGCATCATTTCGATCATCTGTGTGTGTGCTAGTGCCCGCTGTTTGTTTGCGAACCTTTCCCGCCTTTTTTTGTAGACACTTGTGGGTGGTGGTGGTGGTGGTGCTCACTCCAGTTCTTTGTTTCTTTGCTTGCATGGCCCACAGGACGGCACTGTGAAAACAGCCTGGCGCGAAGTAGAGCGGCGTTACCTCAGTCCAACGGCTACTGCGCCGCGCCCCAAACGAAAACGCCTCACTGCGCCGTCGCCGCCTGCGCCTTCGTCGTCGTCGTCGTCGTCCACTCTCGCAGCTGAAGCGGTTCCACATGTAGCTTCTTCGACTTCGTCGCCGACAGTAGCAGAGCCGAGTCCAACGCCCTCTTCGGCACCGTTCATGCCAGCGCGTGTTGGTAGCGGGATGCGGCGTCCGCGCGGTGAGCCAAGGGAAGGCGACGACAACCACCTTAGTGGCTCCTCTTCTCGAGGACATTCACACCTGCTGCCGCCGCCGCCTCCACCGCCCGCTTACATCCCATTGCCAGGCCCTGACACCTCGAGCCGAGACCCTAATAGCAAAGTGCTAGAGCGCCACCGCTGGCGCCTGGCAGCTGTGCTCATATCTCTGGGTTGCGCACCCGCTGACATCAAACAGTGGAGCGTTAGTGTAGTAGGAAACCGCAATGGCAGCAGCAGTGGAGGGTCAACCAAAGCCAGTCAGCTCCGATACGCCAGCCCACACGGAGGCAACGTGTACGCTACCTTGAATGAAGTCAAATCTGACGTGTTGCGTGCAGCAGCAGCAGCGCGTAATAGTGGATCTGTAAGCTCCTCATTGGGCAGCCATAGCAGTGATAGCAACAGCAGTGGAGGTGCAGCAGCAGCGCCTGCGCACCATCAGCAATCCACGCCAAAGTCGAAGCGCGTCTCCACCTCCGCAGCTGGGTTTGCGGCACTGGCCGCGGCTGCCGCGAAAGCTGCTGCGTTAGAGGGCGCAAGCGTGAACAAGGTTGGGACTCGCCGCTCGAACAGTGAGACCGCTGGGCGATGGGCCGTTAGTGCCACCAATGCCTTGTACGCTCCACAGCCGGCAAACAACAGCCGGAATCTCTCGGGTGTAGCCTCCACTGTGCCACCAGTGACAGAGTCAGCGAACCACGGCGATAGTTCACACCAGCGTGGCGGCAGTAGCAACCATGGCGGCGAGAGCGCTAATAATGAAGAGGACACCGCTTCGGCAGAGACGGACCAAGTCTCCAGCAGTGACGACGAGAGCGACGATGACGACGACGACGATGACGACGACGAGAGGAACGACGCGCGGGCACTTGCAGCCTTGCGCTTGGCAGTGCTTGAGGCCCGACTCAAAGTATTATCATCAAACAATGACGACAACCAGAGTGGAGAAAGCGCTGACGAGGAGTCAGGAGGGGGTGCAGCCGTTGGTAGCAGCAGCAGTAGCAGCAATAGTAGGAATAGTAGTAGTAGCGCTAACGGCAGCGGGGGTAGCAGCAGCGGCGGTGGAGGCGGAGGTGGGACACCGTCACCGGAACACGCGCGCTACGGCAGCGCTGGCGCGGGGCCCGTAGTTTCAGCCTCGGACCGTAAACGGCTGGCGGAGCTCCGCGCGCACGGAGACGGGTCCCTCTTCGCAGAGTGCGTGAAGATCGCGAGGCTTCTCGCGAGGTCTCGGCATGCGGTGTGCTACACGGGCGCTGGCATCAGCACCGGCGAAGGCGCGAATTTGCCGACCATTCGCGGCAAGCTCGGCATTTCTGCGTCGCAGCTGAAGGAAGAAGACTTTGACCCGGCCTCGATCTCCACGCTGCGGCCCACGCGGGCGCACATGGCGCTGGTGGCGCTGCACGCGAGCGGCGTGGTACGGTTTGTGGCCACGCAAAACATCGAAAACTTGCACCGGTTGTCGGGCTTGCCCGATGCCGCGCTGTGGGAAGCCCACGGCAACGTGTGCGCGGCCACCTGCCCCAACTGCGGGAAGCGCTTCTTGCGGCCGCCCGCGTCCAAAATGTGCGACGCCGGCTGCTGGAACCCGGCCGCCAACGCTGGCGCCGCGCGGCGGTCGTGGCGCACGGGCATGCTCAAGCGCAATGTGCTGTCGCACTACGGCGCTCGCGTCTCGAAGCCGGCCATGGCACTGGCCCACGTAGACGCTGCTGACGTCAGCTTGATTGTCGGGAGCTCGCTCTCCGTGCAACCCTTTGCGAAATACGCCGCGCAGCCTCGCAAACTGGCGATCGTGAACCTGGAGCGCACCAAGCTGCACGAAGCCGAAGAGCGCGCGAAGAAGTTCGGCGCTCGAGTGTTGGGCGAGCCTTGTGACATCGTGCTGGACGCGATTTTGCTGCTCTTGGGGGTCCCCTATGCGTGGTCGTCGTCGTCGCAGGGAGAAGGCCGCTGCGCTGGGGACATGCCCGCGGTGCCTGCCAATCTGCCTGCTTTCTTAGAGCATGGTGAAGACTCTCTGGACGTCGCTGCGATTTTCATGGGGGGGCGCCGCGCTTACAACAAGCCTCGCAGCGAGGACGGCCAAGACGGCGCCGGCGGCGGTGGAGGTGGGAGCGCGAGGAAGCCCAACCGAGGGCGGGCGCCGCGGGTGCGGCTAACGGCGGAAGTGCGGCAAGCCGGGAGCGATTCCGGGCGAAGTCGGCGAGCAAGGTGGGCAGCTCTGGCAGGAGAAGGCAAAGAGGACGAAGAAATCGACGCCCTTTCGTCCGTCGATGAAGGCGAAGAGGACGAGGTGGAAGATGCCGAAGAAGATGAGGATGTAGATGATGATGTAGGTGACGGTCCTCGGCAAAGTCATTCTCGCCGTGATTTGCAACGTTTAGAAGAGTTCGAGTCATCGACAGAGGAAGAAGACGACGATGTCCTCCTGATCGGAGACGATGACGAAGAGGTGGACGACGATGTAGAAGACGAGGAAGTTGGTGAAGACGAAGAGGTTGTAGAAGAAGGCGAAGACAGTGAAAGAAAAGATTGGAATCGCCAGAGTAGTAGAAACCGGCGCCGGCCCCGGAGTTCTCCTCGGCAGCAGCCACGCTCGGGTAATTCAGCCACTGGTGTTGAGGGGCGCAGCCGGTCCTCAACGCGCGGAATGGCAAGCGTGCGAGGCCACAGCAGCAGCAGCAGCAGCAGCAGAGCCAACAACAGCAGCCACCATAGCGAGCTGATGTCAGATACCGCGCAACCTGCTGCGTCAGTGTCGTCCTCGACTGGAGGTTTCGTCGGTTTTGTGAAGTCTGTAATGCCTTGGGGCTGATGGAGATATAGCGAGGTGCTCGAAATCGATATCGTATTCAAAGAGCTCATTTGAATTTCATTTATTTGAATTTGAAGCCCGAGCGCCGATCCTTCTTAAGCGAGCACGTTTTGTTTTCCCTTGGCAAATAAAATTGAGTACTTGGTACTTAAGAGCTAGTTTGGTCCATGCATTATGATATGATAACAGCATTCCCAACACAGAGAATTTATATGGAGGAAGGGGAAGAGGGCACAATAAATAATCTAATGGACTTGAGTAATTATATACTTAATACTAATACTAATACTTTTTGAAGTCCGTTTGGAAAGGGAAAGCAGAGCAGCAGAGCAGCAGAGCAGCCTCGCGGCGTAAGACGTAAGACGCTGTGATGTCGATATGTGAGCAGTGGGGTTTGCAGGCTCCTTTGGGAGCTGCAGAGCTATACAGGGAGGGTTCCTGTTGTTGGCGATGCTTGTCTCCTACCTCGTAAATGATACGTGGTCACTGCCCAGTCTTTCCAGATCAACAAATTGATCGACGGGTCGTAGGCGACCGGCGATGCTCTAAACACTTTGCCTCACTAAGTTTGGGATCCCGGTTGCACTCGAAGCGTTTATAGCTTCCGAATTTGAACCCTCACTCTCTTAACGTGACTACCTCTCATCACCTGGGACTGGCTGTATGGCACCCTGTCTGGAATTTACTATCCACCCCCCCCTCGGGGGGCTCAGAAAAAAGGCTAGTCCGGTCTAGTTAATACTCCCCAAATACAATGAAAAATCCCTGTGACATATAGACACAGAAAAAGCTGTCTGTTCGTTACCAAATCCAGTCCCCCCTCGGGGGGGGGCTCAGAAAAAGCATAGTGATCAGAGCGAGTATCATTGGGCTGAATGCAGCTGTTATCCCCCCCCAAAGCTGCTTGTTAGCCAATCGTCCAAAGTGTTCTCGAAGTTGTATGTTTGTACTTTGGACGATACACTCGCTGTGTTGGCCTTTTTTCCTAGTATGCTTTTTTTCCATTTTTATTCTAACACGAACCCCGAGGGGCCGGAATTATTCTGGTCGGGCTGATTGTGGCCTCTGCCATTCCGAACAAGAAAGACATTTTGCTACTCACAAAACGAAGAACCGCATTCTTCGTACGACTAAGAAGGTTCACAAGAATATACGCAAAGTCGGGATGCAAGTGAGGTGGTAATGCAGGAGGCAAGCAGAACTTCCGCCTCTTTTCTTTAAATCGCAATTGGCATATCGGAATGACTTTTGCTACAGGCCCCGAAGGACCGACATTAGAAGGCTAGCACAAAGGAATTCGACTTAAAGAACCCCTAAGGAAAAAAGCAAGAGCCCACCAGCTCGCGCTTCCAGCCATAAAAAGCCGCCCCACCGCCCTAATTGTGTACATTTTGAACATGGCGAAATGCCATAGCAGACTTCATACAGCGGCACATGGAGCAGTCGACGAGTCGACGAGGACTGAAGGCTCGAAGATGCAGGAGCTCGCCCCGTCGCCCCGTGCTAGGCCGCCGGCGCCCGGAGTTCGCACCTCAGGACTACCTTCAATACCCCCGAGCTCGCAACAGTTACAACGCCGAGGTCGCTGCTAACGCCTATTAGATGGCACCCTTTCTGTTAGTTACTAAAACCAGTCCCCCCTCGGGAGGGAGGCTCAGAAAAACTCCCAAAGGGGCCTTGGGAGTCGCAAAGAGGGGGCGTAAAGCAAGTGCCAATAGACCTTCTCAATCGGATTTCACCGGGGTCGAAGTCCGAGGGGAAAGGGGCGGTTTTGGCTTGCGTGCATCGCATGTGCGTACACTTCTGCCCGCAGAATAATTGGCTTCTGTGTCATTTGCCACTGGCCCCGAGGAGCCGGAATCAGGAGGCTAGCAGACAGAGAATTTAGAGCAGCTCTGTGTCATTTGGGTTTGTGTTAGTTCGAGTTCGAGATCGCAATTAGAGAGGGTGCTGCTATCCTGCTCTACTGGTTATTATCTCCAGTCCCTCTCGGAGGAGGCTATAGCTTCTTGCTTGCCCACCACCCAACCTTAACCTTTGTTCCCAGTCAAGTGCACCCAGTCCTCCTGTAAAATCAATTCAATTGCCAACTCGACAACACCACAAGACCACGAGCACCCGCTGGACACCTGTCCGTCAAAACAAGAAGTACTGTACATAATTAGTTGTAGACTCCGTAACAAGAAGTAAATCCTGTGGTGGGAGGAGAAGGCAATGAAGTCTACCGCCGCAAGCATGCTGGCGTGGGCGGCGCGGCTCTACATTGCCCGGATGGTTCGTTTGTAATTGGAATGTCGAACTGTGGAGAGCAAATCTTTGTTGCTCTCTTTTCGAAGTGCTGGATCAGCACTGTGAAAGACTCGTTGGATCTATAAGTAAGGCTTGCCTTGTTTTGTTTCTGCTGACAGATTTTGATCAGCGCCTATGAGATTCGCTTATACGCGATTGAGAGCTACGGCTACGTAATTCACGAGTTTGACCCGTGGTTCAACTTTCGCGCGACGCAGTACCTCGCTGACAATGGCTGGACAGCTTTCTTTCACTGGTTTGACCATCGATCATGGTATCCTCTCGGGCGGCCTGTGGGGACGACTATATTCCCAGGAATGCAGATTGTTTCTGTGGCCATTTGGAAATTACTGCAATCCGTTGGAATGGTTCGTGCAATCCATGAGTTCATTCCTCTTATTATTTGTCGCGATTCTTTGCTATGTCGTGTCGTGGCTAGGACGCAATACTCATGACCTTGCCTTCAACAATCACGTCCACAATATAACGCACTCAAACACCACAACCCACGTCAGAAAAGTTACCATGTACCAAATTTAAATTCAACTCCTCTGTTTTCCCAGAACTGGTCATTGAATGACGTGTGCTGCTTGGTGCCGGCGTGGTTCGGCGCCCTCGCCACCTTCTTTCTCATGATGCTCACCTGGGAGTGCAGCGGGTCTCCTAACGCAGGTGTAGCAGCGGGTGCCGTTATGGCCATTATTCCTGCTCATATTATGCGGTCCGTCGGCGGTGGCTACGACAACGAGTCTGTTGCGATGACAGCCATGCTTCTCACCTTTTACCTGTGGAACCGCTCCCTTCGTACCCAAGCATCGAAGTTTTGGGCCTTTCTTGCGGCCATGGCTTACGTTTTCATGGTGGCAGCATGGGGCGGTTACATCTTCGTGATCAACATGATTGGTGTACACGCTGCAGTTTTGGTTGCTATGGGGTATTTCAACGACGATTTGTACTGGACTTACACGATCTTCTACGCGCTTGGGACCATGGGTGCTACCTTCGTGCCGGTGGTGGGTTGGTCCCCGCTCCGGTCTCTGGAGCAGCTGGCCCCATGTGCTGTCTTCATCGTTTACCAAACTCTTCAAGTGAGCGAGGTGCAGCGCCGCCAGCTCGCTGTGCCGTTTCACTCTTCCAAAGCGTGGCAAATTCGCGTGCGCAATTTCGGAGTGGTGGCGACGGCGAGCGCCGTGCTCGTTGCAGCGCTTTTCCCCATGGGCCACTTTGGCCCGCTCTCGTCGCGCGTGCGGGGCTTGTTTGTGAAGCACACGCGTACAGGGAACCCTCTGGTCGACAGCGTGGCCGAGCACCAGCCTGCGAACGAGCAGGCCTACAAAACCTACCTGCACCACGCTTACGCGATCGCACCTTATGGCCTCGCCCTCGCCATGCTTCGCAACCGCCCCAGCGCTCGGTTTCTGGGTCTCTGGACGGTGGTCGTTTCCTTTTTTGCCAACAAGGTTTGATGATGAATTATCTGCCACCCTGTCGTCTTGCCAGGTGTTGCGTTCTTGCACGATCTATCGCTCGCGTGATCACCTCAAATTACCCCTCAGTCGTCTTGTGCTACAACACGAAGTAATCTTGTGTGCTCCATCGTGCTTTTTGAAATACAGATGATGCGATTGATTCTCCTTACGGGACCTGTGGCTTCTTCCCTTGTTGGCGTACTCATCGGATACCTAGTCGACTGGTGCCTGAGCCAATTTGCCGAATTCATTCCATCTTCCGATTCTAGCCCTTCGTCGACAGAGGAAGCAGCAGCCAAGAAGTCAACTAAGAAGGCTCCTGCAGCACCAAGCTCTTCTTCAGCAGTTAAGCCGAGCAGCTCAACCTCAGACGACCTCTTGTGGCCCATCAAGAAGGTGCTGCTTGAGC
>Ga0307982_1002956_pt1 | contig 13626 bp, 15 predicted proteins | sample OrgLakmetagen989_FD_201847 | JGI IMG/M metagenome (GOLD analysis project Ga0307982, IMG submission 201847) | Saline water microbial communities from Organic Lake, Antarctica - #989 | ecosystem: Environmental > Aquatic > Non-marine Saline and Alkaline > Saline | place: Antarctica: Organic Lake...
GACCAGTTGAGCTCGAGTCCTATACGTCCCACAACACCGAGCGACTAGATGTCGAAGCAACCAAACAGCTTCTCCTGAATATCCCTGAGCTGCGACAGGAAATAGTGCTTTGAAAAAACTAAAAGTTGTCACAATCGTTGGAACTAGGCCGGAAATAATCCGCCTTTCAAGGCTTATTCCTAAGCTCGATGAATACACGGACCACATCTTCGTACACACCGGTCAGAACAGCGACCCAAAGCTCAACGAAGTTTTCTTTGAAGTCCTAGAACTCCGACAGCCTGACTACTTTCTAAACGTTGACACTTCCTCAATGGGTTCAGTCATGGGGGACACTCTAAAAAAAGCAGAGGAGGTTTTTCTAAAAGAGAAACCCGATGCGGTGATGATTCTCGGTGACACCAACTCCGCCATCGCTGCCATTGTTGCAGAGAGAATGCACATACCCGTATATCACATGGAGGCAGGTAACCGCTCCTTTGACAACAATGTTCCTGAGGAACTGAACCGCAAGATGGTCGACCATGTTGCGAGCTTCAACCTTCCCTACAACGACTATTCCATGCGGAATCTTCTGGCCGAGGGTATTCACCCCAGGTTTATCCAGAAGACCGGATCTCCGATCCGGGAAATATATGAGCACTACAAAGACAAAATCGCCGCCTCTACTGCCGTCACAGATCTGGGACTAAGTCCCGGTGGCTACTTTCTCGTCTCGGTACATAGACAAGAAAATGTAGATCTGCCTGAGAGGCTTGAAAAAATTCTCGACTGCCTGGTTGCAGTTCGCGACAAGTGGAACATGCCGGTAATGGTGTCGACCCACCCAAGGACCAGAGTGCGACTCGAGGCTCTCTCGCGGAATGACCTGTCAGGAATTACTTTCCACGAGCCATTCGGATACCTCGACTACAACAAACTTCAGCTGGATGCAAAGTGTGTGATTTCGGACTCTGGCACGATTAGTGAGGAATCCTCATTAATCGGCTTTTCAGCGGTTACCCTGAGGGAATCCATGGAGAGGCCTGAGGCCCTTGAAACTGGATCCGTCATCATGACAGGATTGGACCCAGTTAACTTGATCCGCTCAATTACTCTCGAGAATTCGGTTGACAGGGCCAGCAGTCTTCCAGAGGGATATTCATCTAATGATTTCTCTCTACGTGTGCTGAAGTTCCTGCTTTCCACTGCTACGGTCACCCAGCAGTGGAAGGGCAAGTTATAATGCGACCAAGTTTCACTAAATTCCTTAAGCTCTTTCAGTTACTCCGCAAGCCAGACCTAGTTATTATGTCCCCTTACTCCAGCGCAGACTTTTATTCGGTGACAAAGACGATGGCCGGCCCGTCTCGAGCAGCACTTGTAGGCTTTCAGACAAGTCTTTACAGAATCGAAAAGATACCAACAGCGGATTGTTTGCTCCCTCGTGATACAGTTTTTTTGACGGAGGCCTTTGCAAAAGACGGTCGTTCGCTTCTGACTTAGGTGAACTTGGGAGCTGGTGCAAAATTTCTGAGCCCTTGGAGAACGAAGTAGACACCGAGAGAAAAATGTGACAGTGACTGAAGGGAAGTGGAGTCATCGCAGCTAAGGGTCCGTTGGTAGTTATGAACGACACAGGAGGAATTTTACATCACGGCTGCAGAGTGGTGATGGGCAGGCTGCTAGAAATGCTCTCGGGCAGGGATTATGAGATAAAAACCATACCAATCGGAAGAGACTGGGAGCCTCAAAAAGGCGTCATCGACAATGCCTCTGCGGTTTTTATAAATGGCGAAGGAACAATGCACCACTGCAGCCCAGTGGCTAAGAGGCTTTTGGCGATCGTACCGTATTGCACCGCTCGGGGCATCCCGGTATTTCTAATCAACTCCATCTGGCAGGGGAATGATGATGAGATGAAGAACCTAGCAGCAGATTTCAGCCTCAGGTACGTGAGAGAGAGTGAGAGTCAAAAGCAATTTTTGCGTGAAGGCCTGGCTGCATACGTAGTACCGGATCTCACTTTAGGGTGGGAGGTTCGGCCTGTAGACTCCGCGCGTCCAAGGTCTGGTCGTATCTACACCGACTCAGTCGACCCTAAAACCTCAGAGTTCCTCATTCGACAGCATCGGGCGGACGCTGCATCGCACTTTGTATTGCTGGAGCCGCCAGCGGGTGATGCTGAGCATTGGTCTTCTACAGAGCTGGCTGAAAATCTTTTCCACGGAACATCTAACCTGCAGAGAATAAAAAATTTTAGGCTGAAAGACCATGTTGCCGCATGCCTCCTCCACTTGAAACCTGGAGCGAGGGTTCCTCGAATTAAATTCAAGAGCGGTAATGTCCGCTTGCCGCTGGCCCGATTCCTCGAAGCCCTCGAGTCCGCAGATCTGGTAGTGACTGGACGATTTCATGCCGTTTGCTTTTGCCTCTTAACTGGAACCCCGTTCTTGGCTACAGCCACGAATAGCCACAAAATTTATGGCATGCTGCGAGATGCTGGACTGGAGCACAGACTAGTGGAACCAGAGGACCTAGCCGCAGTGTTGCTACAACCGCCGGTATGGACAGCTGAGGACTCTCAAAAATCTGCGAAATTCGTGCTGCACGCCAAACTCTCGCAGGAAAAAATGATGCGAAATATATTCAGCGCTATCGGGGCAAGCGGTAAAGTCTAAGCTCTCAAGACTTAACGTGTCTGAGTTTGGGCCGCTGTAAGCACTCCCGTCGGATTTGCAAGAATTATGAGCCGACTAAAAGCAATTCACAAACCCTGCCAGCAAACTGACCCCGATGTTGGTTGACACCTATTCGAAGATTTGGGTCGACTAGGTATAGTCAGCGGTTTGAGTGCGAGTAGATCATTCGATTCTCAGACTCAAAGATGCATCGTTTTTCAAGGGCAACAATTCCGGGCTTCAGGGCTCCAAATTTCCTGACAGTTTTACCGACACCCCGGCATGGGTGTTCATTTTTAGGAGGTAAGCTCAAGGATAAGGAGACTAATTGTGACGGACATAATCGCCGGGATTCCGGCTCGCTTGGGGTCTAAGAGGCTTCCGGGAAAAGTTTTATTGGAGCTGAACGGGCAACCGATTTTGTGGCATGTCTGGAAAGCTGCAGCGGAATCTCTGGGGCGAGACAATGTTTTTGTGTGTTCGGAAGACGAGGAGATACTGGGGATTGCCAGAGATTTTGGTGCCAAAACCTTCAAAAATGAGCGGGTGGCCAGGAACGGGACTGAACGAATGCATGAGCTTTCTTCCGCCACGGGTGCCCGGGAAATCATAAACATTCAGGGCGATGACCCCACCTTGAACAGTCAAGCGATAACGGAACTTGTTTTAGAAAAGATGACCGAACATGAAATTCTTACACCGATTTTTAAGATTCCAGAAGACGTCGATCTCTACAACCCGAGTTTAGTGAAAGTTGTAACCGACAACGAAGCGAATGCCATCTACTTTAGTAGATCGTTAATACCCCACCCAAGAGATGACCTATCCGTCGAAGCCTGGGGCCATGTTGGGTTGTATCGATACACGACTAAGGCTCTAGAGACTTACATGCAAGGAGGTGAAGCCTACGCTGAAAAGATTGAAAAACTTGAGCAACTAAGGTTCCTGGCGCTAGGGGTAAAAATAGGCACGATTGTGACAGAATTTGTTCCCAGTCCCATCGACACTCCGAAGGACCTCGACGAGCTGAATGGCAGGGCATGAACAACCCGGATGAATTGCTAGTCAGAACGGTGCTTCTGCTAGAGGCCCAATCTATCTTGGATGCTGTACCGACTGTAGCCCCCCAAATAGTAGACGCTGCCAAAGCGTTGGTCCTAACTACTGGAACAGTCGTTTGCTCGGGAGTTGGCAAGTCAGGTTTCGTGGCAAATAAGTTTTCGTCAGTACTGAGGAGCGTAGGTATACCCAGCCTATTTCTGCAGGCAACCGAGGCCCTTCATGGGGACCTGGGTTTTCTGCGACCCAACGATTCACTGGTCCTGGTCAGTAAGTCCGCAAGAACTTCGGAACTACAGATCCTCCACCAGCGCGCAAAAGAGCTTGGATGCAAAACTATCGGGGTTTTCTCCTCTCGAACTGCGCCCCTGTCTGCGGAGGTCGACTATTTCATCAACGCTCACACCGACTCGGAGGCGGACCAGTTGGGCCTTTTGCCGACTGCATCCTCAACGTTGGCCCTTGCGAGCTTGGATGCCCTTGCCTCTCAAATGGCCTCTTTGACTGGTTATACAGAGCAAATATTCGCACGTAACCACCCCGGCGGCTCCCTGGGCAGAGAGACTTCAATCTCTGTTTCTGACACGATGGTACAAGTCGATTTGGTGGGAAGAGTGTCACCAACGGAGGATCTCTCGCAGGCCGCAGCGCAGCTGACGAAATACCCTCACGGGCTGGTTTTGGTCGAAGAGGCGAGGGGGGGGGAGGTTTTAGGGGTTCTGACAGATGGAGACTTGAGACGGGCCATCCAGGTTCCAGGCTTTTCTTCCTCCTCACTCGTTCGAGACTTCATGACAACGACGCCTTTCTTTGTTGAGGCACATGACAGCATTAGGATTGCGCGAGATAAACTCGAATCACACAACCCATTACCTGTTTTTGTAGCACCAGTCCTCCGTTGCGGCGAGGTAGTGGGTCTAATTACACTCCATCTAATTTCTCAGATAGGAACAAAAAGATGAAAAAATTTCTAAACCCGGTGCAAATTTCTGAAAGAGTTACGCTAGGCAACGGCAAACTCGTAATTTTCGCCGGACCGTGCTCCATTGAGAGCGAGGCCATGGTGATGGAAGTTGCGAATTACCTGGCCGAAATCTCTTCTGACCTGGGCGTCCAGTTAGTGTTCAAGAGCTCCTTCGACAAAGCCAACCGTACCTCTGCGACATCTTTTCGCTCCGCCGGGATCGATGAGGGGCTGAGAATTCTGTCGCGGGTAAAGAGTGAGTTTGGTCTTCCCATCGTGACTGATGTGCATGAAACCGCGCAGATTGCTGCTGTATCGCAGGTCGTCGACGTGATTCAGATACCCGCTTTTTTGAGTCGCCAAACTGACTTGCTCGTCGCGGCAGGGGAAACTGGACTGGCCGTAAATATAAAAAAGGGTCAGTTTCTTTCTCCTTACGACATGGAGTACGCTGCCGCCAAAGTGAATGCTGTTTCGAAGAGCAGAGTGTTTTTGACGGAAAGAGGTACGACTTTCGGCTATGGGGATCTCGTCGTCGACTTTCGTTCCTTGCCGATTATGAGGAGCTTTGCTCCCGTCGTTTACGACGTGACTCACAGTATCCAGCAGCCTGGTTCATTGGGGGGGAAGTCCGGGGGCCAGAGCTGGCTGGCTCCACCCCTGGCCCGAGCTGCGGTGGCAGTGGGAATAGACGGATTATTTATCGAGACCCACCCCGATCCCGAGAGCGCCTTGAGTGACGGGCCCAACATGATAAGGACTTCGAAGCTTGCAGACGTTCTGAAATCGCTACTCGAGATACACGCGTTGGCAAGTTAGTAACTTTAGGCTTGGCCAACGCGTTGTCGGTAGTTAGCTAAGTAAATGCCTCGTATCTGGAATGCAGCACCTAAAATAAGAGGCTTGGTGGAAGTTGTACTTCAAAAGTGCAGCGACCTAATTAGGGCTCACGGGGCACGTGATTTTGACGATAGAGGATAGAGAGGTCAACAGTTGGCGACACTCTCTAGTGCCGAACATAAGGTAAAATCCGAATATCTCTGCGAGATCAGGAAATTAAACCTAAGCCTATCCAAAATTATGTCCGATTTTCCTGCTATCGAAGAAGAAGTGTCAGTTAGTTTCCCTTCACTTGACAACAACATATGGGTTAGCTACCCGCAAGTCGAGGCTCTAATTCAAACGCGTCTAGGAAATTTATCGACGGAAGACGTCGATCCTGTTTTTCGTCCAGGTAGCTCCTGGAGGAGGAGCTTTTTTGGGATTACGGCGGAGCTGATTTTAAAAGTGTTTTCCTCTCGTTTTCGAGTCAGATCGATGCGGAAACCCGTTAGGGATTATGGGGGCGGAGCTACGCTGTGTCTTACCTACTCAGACTTCGACCCCTTGAGCGATAAGTTCTTTGAGAGATCCACCTACTGGGGCCCCCTACCGGGTTGGTTTGCAAATGATTCAAAGTTCACCTGGGTAGGAGTTGGGTTTAAGAAAACCACGACCCGATTTAAGTGGGCCAAACCAGCATCCACTTCGGGGACAATTAAGTTACTGTCGCGATTTCTCTTCAGTATCCCCATTCGTATCAAAGTCTGGAGACGACTCCAGGTTGCGCTGCGGCGGGAACCCCTGTTTGCACTGCTCAGAAAAGAGTTTTTTCGAGGAATCTTTGGAGCACCCGCTCTCGAGGCGTACTTTCTCAAAACAGAGTTCGACATTTTGTTGTCACAAACAAAACCTAAGGCAGTTCTTATCCCCCATGAAAATCAAATGTGGGAACGTATTCTCAGCCTTGAATGCGGACGAAAAGGGATTACATTGGCCGGAGTCGCTCACACGACGCCTAAATTTTGGGACCTCAGGTTTTTTGACTTTGGATCATTTTCGCACCTTCAGCCTTCAGTATTTATTGACAATGGCTCATCGTCGCGTGAACTACTAGTGGCGTCCGGAATTAGTCCAGTTCGCATCTTTTCGGGAAGCGCCCTAAGGTTTGAAACTCAGCCAACAACTAAGGCCTTCGCACCAGAGAAAGAGCTGACCTTGAGTGGGGCCACTGCGCTTTTGATTAGCGGCGGGAACCGAAGGGTTGTAAAAGAAATGACCGATGCCGTGATATCGTTCGACTCGCTGAAAGACTACTCGCTGGTGTTTCGGCCCCACCCGTCCATGACAAGGTGGTTTCGTAAGCATTTTCACGGGAAACCAACTGACCAACGAAAAGTGAGCCTTTTGCTGAGTGATTACGATGTGTTTATCGTTGACTCCATGTCGTCGATGGCACTCGAGCTGGCGGCTCAAGGCGCAAAGGTATGCGTGTACCTGCCAAAATCAAGCCTCAACTTCAGCCCCCTTGCATCGATACCAAACTTCGATGCTTACTTCAAAGATGACCGGTCCCTATGCAAAATACTCAAGGCTCCAGTTTCCAGCTTCGACATGGCAGACTTAATGGAAATTGTTAGTGTGAAAAAGGTCTGGGTCACGCTCCTGGAAGGAATTGAGTCCTATGAAAGAAACTGATGCGAACTTTGCGGTCTTTGAGGGGCGTCAGGTGCTGGTCACAGGCAATACTGGGTTCAAGGGCGCGTGGCTAACCACTTGGCTAAAGGAACTAGGCGCTCACGTTTCTGGTCTTTCTCTAAATGTCCCAACCGAACCCTCCTTATTTGAAGATGTTGGGGGTGAGAGAAATCAGGTTACGTCTTGGGTAGACGTTTGTAACACACAGAGGATCATAGAGGCACTTGAGTCCGAGAAACCAGATTTCGTATTTCACCTAGCTGCTCAGCCAATTGTCGCAACTTCATTTGCTGACCCATTGGAGACATGGAGAACCAACACTCTAGGAACAGCCTCGGTGCTAGAGGCACTTCGTAGGAGCTCTCTGACGAACGTTAGTGTTGTACTGGTAACCAGTGACAAGGTGTACAGAAACCACGAGTGGCCTTGGGGGTACCGAGAAACGGATGAGCTGGGCGGGTCATGACCCCTACAGCGCTTCGAAGGCTGGTGCAGAGTTGGCAATACGTTCCTACGTAAATTCGGGTTTCTTCGAAGATAGAAATATAAAAATAGCATCTGTTCGAGCGGGTAACGTGATTGGTGGCGGTGACTGGGCACCAGGCCGTGTTGTTCCCGATGCCGTGCGGGCTTGGTTGGAAAATAAGCCGCTGGTTCTAAGAAACCCCTCCGCAACTCGGCCGTGGCAGCACGTCCTAGAGCCACTGGGTGGATACCTATTGACGGCCGCCGCTCTAGATAAAAACGTGTTAAATTCTGGAGAATCTTTCAACTTTGGCCCTTCCGAAGAGGCATCTAAGACTGTTGGCGATCTGGTTGCAGGGCTGGGATCAAGACTAGGAGGAGGCTCCCCTCTCAGGGTCGAATATAAAGAAAGCACCCTCTCAGAGAGTGGGCTGTTGAGGCTTTCCAGCGAAAAAGCACAGCAGATACTTTCTTGGCAACCAGTCTTGGAATTTGACCGCAACCTCAACTGGACTACCGACTGGTATTCCCAGCAAGCCGTGGGTGCTGATGCGCTTGCGCTTACTCTCGAGCAAATCAGGAACTATCAAGACCTGCTTAGCTCCACCCCTAATTGGGGGCAAACTTGAAAGCTGAATTGATCGACCTTGCGTTTGTCACGGCAGAGGGCGGAGGCATTCTGAAAATAATCAGGAAAAGCTCCGATCACTTTCAAGGTTTTGGAGAGTTGTACTTTTCGCAAATTTCCTACGGTGCCTTCCGTGGGTGGAAGACGCATCAAGAAATGGAGTCTTTTGTCTTCGTTTTGGAAGGTGGTGTCTCATTCCACTTTTTCGACGATTATGGTGCATGTTATTCGGTGACCATGCACCGAGCACTTGAATCCCAAGAGGCACTTCGAATACCCGCTGGAGTCAATTTTGGCTTCAAGAGCAATACCCCTGATGGCGCAGTGCTAGCTAATTTCGCAAACATTGAACACAGACCGGATGAGGCAATCAGGCCTCCATTAAAAACGCACGCATGTGGATGGGAAAAATGAAGGCAGTGATATTGGCCGGGGGCTTTGGTACCCGGATGGCAGAGTACACTGAGGCAATCCCTAAGCCGATGGTGACTATTGGCGGAAAGCCCATCCTGATACACATAATGGACTACTACTCGAAATTCGGAGTGACCGATTTTGTAATTGCGGCCGGGTATAAATCAGAGATCATCAAGGAATTTTTCTTAGATTTCTCACTAACAAATGCGGATTTTCGAATTAACACCACCACAGGCATCACAGAACGGCTAGGAGGCACGCCTTCCAGGAATTGGACCGTCACAGTCGTTGACACGGGCCTAGACAGTATGACCGGTGGCAGATTATTGCGCTTGAGACCTTATATCGGTGATGAAACTTTCTTGCTCACTTACGGAGACGGACTCTCCAACGTCGATATCCAAAATGTTGTAGAGGCTCACAAAGTCGAAAGCAACCTCGTAACTGTTACTGCTGTTAGGCCCGCGGCTCGGTTCGGAGAACTAGAGCTAGATGGGAAGAAGGTAAAGGCCTTTAAGGAAAAGCCCCAGCTCCAGCAAGGTTGGATAAACGGCGGGTTCTTTGTAGTTGAGCCAAGTTTTTTGGACTACATATCTGGTGATGACTCGGTTCTCGAGAAAGCACCTTTGGAGAAAGTGGCGTCGGATGGTTTGCTTGGCGCTCATCTACATGATGGCTTTTGGCAATGTATGGATACTAAACGGGACCGAGACTACTTAGACCAACTCTGGGCAAGTCAGCAGGCTCCTTGGGCTTGAACACAGAAAAACCATAGAAGTCATGGATGCGAGAGCGCTTGAAGCCCGGTGGCTACTGATTCAGCTGCACTTTACCTTGTACCTTTCTGTTTAAAAGTTCATGTCATTTCAAGACCAGCAATCGAAGCAATCAAGCTAATCTGTTCGCCACATCGGCCATTTGAGTGAAAGGATAGTGGAATGCAAAAGCTCGCGATTAGGTCCATCATGGTTGCATCGTGACTAGACACGTTTTAGTGGTTGGCTCATCAGGATATTTAGGGGGAAGGGTGCTGTCATCTCTCGAACAAAAAGCGAGCGTGCATGTTTCTACCCTGAATAGAGTTCAGGGCGATAACCCTTTCGAATTCGTGATGTGCCGCGCAGGTAACGAGTTAGTTGGAGACATCAGGGATGAGTCTTTTTTTTCTGAGGCGCGGAACGACGATGTCGTTCTCTCGCTAGCGGCCGACGTGACCAAGAAGCAAAACGCCCGAGATGTCTCGGGGTTGATTCTCGCGAATTGCTTGCTCCCCGGCATCTTGGGCGCGCATTACTCAAACTCGACCACTCACCTGATCCACATCGGAACTTACTATCACAAATCTGACGCTGAGGAATATGACCCACAGACATTTTATGCCGCAACCAAAAGGGCGGGCGAGCAATTTCTTAAATACTTTGTTTCTACGAATCGTCCGTCGGTAACGGTCCTTCACACTTACGACATTTACGGCCCAGCTCAGCCTCATAAAAGACTCGTCCCTTTGATAATCGAGAGCCTAAAGGCTGGCGAACAGATCATAACTTCGCCTGGGGAGCAGGAATTTAGGCCAGTCTTCGTCGAAGACATCGTCAAGCTTTTAGTACAAATGTCCTTGGACGATGACGCTGGTTGTGCCAATTTTAGGGAGTTTGATGTCTATGGGCCTGAGCTATTCCTGGTTAAGGACATGCCCCGAGCTATTGCGGAAATGCTCGACATCAAGGTCGGCTCCGAGCAAGTCAAACGAACCAGCTCCTATTCTGGGCGCGAAATAATGAAGTTTAATCCCTGCCATGACCTGCCCAACTTCCAAGGGGAATGGACCACGCTGTCAGAAGGGGTGAAACAAATTGAAAAAAGCCACGGTTAAGTAGTGCCGTAATAAGGAACTGGGTGGCCTTCTCACTTCGCAACCGACAGGAGTTCAGGGAACATAATGGGGGCCAGATGCCCCACGAACGATTTCCTCGGGGGTTCTATGACTGCAGTTGTCTCTATTCCGTTCTAAGAACCGTGATGCAAAAAGAGTGGCTAGGACGCGTAATAAGGTCCTTAAGTTGCGAAGAATCATATTTGAAAGGCAGGGCCGTGAACAAGGATTCGCCTTTATTCAGCGTAATAATTAATGTCCACAACGGAGAAGCTTTCCTCCAAGATGCTATTAATTCGGCGATTGGGCAAACTTACGGGAATTTTGAATTGTTAATTTGGGACAACTATTCGGACGACCGCACGCCGGAAATAGCTCAGAGGGCGAGTACGTCAGACGAGAGGGTCCAGGTCATAAGGTCTGAGGTAAAAACATCGCTATACGAGGCTCGCAACCTCGCACTTAGGAGCGCAAAAGGCGAGCTCGTTGCCTTTCTTGACTCAGATGACTTGTGGCTGAACGACAAACTGTCAATCTCAGCTTCAGCACTTGCAAATAAGGACGTTGGAGTCTTCTATTCAAACTTTGAAATTTGGGACTTCAACAAAGACACTAAGCGAATTGCTTACAGGGCAAAGCTTCCGGAGGGGTATCTTTTGGAGCACTTGGTTTGCAACTACACGGTGGCTCTCTCGACTATTGTCTTCCGCAAGACAGTCCTAGATACTTTTGAGGGTCCTTTCAATGGGAAGTACTCAATAATCGGGGATTATGACTTGGTTCTGAGAATGGCAACCGAACACAAGTTTGCCAGCTCAAATCTTCCACTGACCGTTTATAGAGTGCATGGTCAGAACCTATCGACTCTGGCGATTAAGGAGCGAAAATCGGAGATCGCAGCATGGTCCGCTAACGCCTCATTGAAACAGTTACTCAATAAAAGGCTTTTTCGCAGGGCCCGTGTATCTCTTCTCCTTGATGCTACGTTGGCAGAGAGCAAGCAGCCCCACAAGCTCTATAGGCTTCTAGGGATGCTGCTTGGCAGGGGGTTGATAGTTGTCGTGCCGTCTAAGTTAAGGTGGCGAGCGGCCAACATGTGGAAAAGTTGAGTCACAGTCCTCAATGTATTTTTTATAAATCTGTTTTTCTCAAGGCACGCAACATTAGGTCCTTGGTTCTAACAATCTTTACGGTGCGCATGCTACTCAGAGCACTGGCTAAGCCGACTTGAGGCTAAAAGCATCGCATTTTTGCTTTTTGTCAACTCACCCCATACAAAAGTGCACCCTGAATTATTGGAGCTGCTGACAAGGACTCGAAGAACCAAGTACCGCCTTGTTCTGCTGGCCCGCTACTTCGCTATTCCTCTCTGAGTCCTCGATAACTTTTCCAATGGCTTGTCAGAGAGTCGCCTTTGAGAGCCGCCATCGGAGGCCCGCAGCCACCCATTATTCAATCTTTCGGGGCTGCAGAACTCGGGCCATGTGAGGCTCAGTGACAACTAGAACCTCCGGATTAACAGGACGAGCTATGCCGGTTATTCCGAATGTAGGTTCTTTCTCTCGGACTGATCTCGCGGCTCCTTGGCTCGAACAAAGAAAATTTGGCACCTTTGCCCTGTAGGGTGACCAGAGCCTGGTAGACAGAGTAAGAGTACTTTAGGGATCTGCCCGAGGAGCTTAATGACTAACAAATAGTTGCCTGTTCGGCCATTAGGCCGGGTTGAAGCGAGTCAGACAACTGTCCAACTGAACTAGTCTCGAGATTGAATCTTTTGAGAAGCGGCTTTGATTTAGGAACAGATTTTGAGATTTTGCACAGGAAAAAATCTACTTTGGCCCGTCTCAGAGAGACGGAATCAGCACCTCTATGCTGCAAACCATAGAAATGAGAAATCCCAGTTCAGCCTTTAACTGCTCCTTAGGACGATTGATTTGGAGTCATTGGCCTAGGTATGATTCATATTACAATCCTGGATGTTAGGAATGCGATTAAACAAGGCTTCGAGTTAATAGAGGTCCGACCACCGGAGAGGTGGTGGCGTTACGTGGTCAAATCTTGCTTCTCACGCCGCCTTTCCAGCCGCGCTGCGGAAGCTGGGTCGCGAGTCAGCGAAGATAGGGTGCGCTTTGCTATGTTACGCCGCGGGCCACTTATCGGATAGCATCATTTCCATGGCCTCGAAGCAAAGCGCACGCAATAGAGTGCTGGCAATTGGCATGGTGGATAGCATCCACTTTGCTCGTTGGCTAGTCTCTGCTGACGGCGTGAATGCTGATATCACGATTTTTCCATCTGGCCCAAATCGAAGAGTTCGCCAAATAATTGCTACTTTGTTATCTACGAATTCACGACGGTTCACGCTGAGCAAATCAATGACGAGGTTATCTCTTCCAGTTTGGCTCATAGACAGGATCCTCGGGGGGGGAACTTAGGGCCTTGATCCTTCGGGTCCTCTTAAAGTCAAAGCATTTCGACATCGTGCACTTTCACGAGATGCAGTCTGGTGGATACCCGCTCACTCGGCTTCCAGCTCAATTACTATCCCAGTCAAAGGTGTTTTACACCCCTTACGGAAGCGACTTATTCTGGTTTCAGAACGATGCTAAGCATCTAGCTAAAATTCGTCAGACACTGCTGCTTGTCGACGGTATCTTCCCTGAATGCGAAAGAGACGGCAAACTCGCCCGCCAATACGGCTTTCAGGGTGAGCTGCTGACAAGCATGCCTGCTGCCGGTACTCTGCAGTTCGCTGTTGCAGAGTCTATGCCTGTTTCGGGCCGCTCAAAGATAACCGTGAAAGGCTACGGAGGAACCTGGGGCAGGGTAATCCCTGTTTTACATGCTCTCGAGGCAATTCAAGACCATCTTGTTGGTTACGAAATTCACCTTACCTCCGTGACAAAAGACGTTACAAAAGAAATCAGAAGATTGCAGTCATCTTCCAAGCTGAATCTTGTACCCCACCCCAAGTTTTCCCTGTCTTCTGGGGAGATGAGAGCTCTCCTGATAGCGTCGAAGTTCCACATAGCTCTCTCAGCGT
>Ga0307982_1002957_pt1 | contig 13626 bp, 13 predicted proteins | sample OrgLakmetagen989_FD_201847 | JGI IMG/M metagenome (GOLD analysis project Ga0307982, IMG submission 201847) | Saline water microbial communities from Organic Lake, Antarctica - #989 | ecosystem: Environmental > Aquatic > Non-marine Saline and Alkaline > Saline | place: Antarctica: Organic Lake...
TCCTGCCCTCTACACACTATCCTCTTTACGATTTTGACTTGCGCGCAACGCACGCGCGTACACTTCTGCCCGCAGCATTGGCTTCTGTGTCATTTGGGTTTGTATTAGTTCGAGTTCGAGTTCGAGTGCGAAAAATGGTAGCCGTAGGCCATTTGGTGCATAAATATGATGAAATTATATGCTCCGTTCATCGGGGAGGCCACCCTGCGAGTCAACATGACCCTCCGGTCGGAGGGCCATGGCGGGGATCCTTCGCCAAAACTACAGGGGGTATCTCCCAGGCGCAATCGCAATCCAATTCGATTGTTCGGAATTGTTCGTTGTTACCGTTGTCGCTCTTGTTCTTGGGTACGAACTTGGGTCTTAAGTTCCTTATTTATGACTTCCAGCTATCTCTAAAAAAGGCAAGAAGCCAGCTCGGGTTGCGAGTTCAGTAGTAGTTCCCTTTGTATTTTCTGGCTAGTAGCCTCCTTATTTCATTACCGCGGATCCCATATTGTGATTGGCCATTACTTGGCATAGTCATCTGAAAATCAAATAAAATTCCCATTTACATAAAACTTCAGAGGAACTGGACGAATTTGATTCCTGATTGCAGCTGAAATATCTAACCGAGCGAAATCCTTGAGCAAAACATTCGCATGGCGAGCTGGCTGTGAGCTGTGAGATGCGAGCCACACAAAACATAAGTGGCCTCTATCTATTCCTTTTGATACAGGCCCCGAAGGGCCGGAATTAGAAGGCTAGCACAAAGGAATTCAACAAGTGTGTGCCTTAAGCACCCCTAAGGAGAAAACTCCCACGGCGGCCTTGAGAGCCGCGAAGAGGGGGCGTACACCAATTGCCAATAGACCCTACCAACCGGAATTCACCGGGATTAAAGCCTGAGGGAAGAGGAACGAGGAACCCCAAATCCAAATCCCGACTGTCTATTCCTTTTCATTTAAGGGAGGTCACTGTTGTTACCTCCTGTTCCTACTTAAGTGGCTTCTTTGGAGACCAAAAAAGAATTTTTTAGTTTGAAACTTGTTCCTAAGCCTGACCTTTCTATCCGTTTGTCCGACTTCGACTTCCTCCATCCACTCTCGTTCCTCTTAAATCAGTTTAAGTCCTCAGTCCTCAGGAACCAGCCCGTAAGGGCGTTTCGGCGTTTCCAAGAAACACAAACAACACAAACGTTGCATATCCCAGAAAGATCCTTATCCTGACTTCCTAACCGTGTAACCGTCCATGGTCCATTGGGCATGATGCCATGGTATAATCAAGGCTTGTCTTGATTGGCAATGATCCAAACTTTGGCGCTAAATGAGCCGAGCCTCTATAAATTGCATAGTCCTCGCGCTCAGGATTAATCAAATGCTAGATCCAATAGCGTGTGAAGGCACGGCCACGAAATCTCAATCCATGAAAGGTTGAATGCCATAAGACTTTGTTTGGAGCTGGCCATGGAGATAAGAGTAATGGTCATCTTACGCATACAATATCAGGCCAGCATCTCAACATGAATTGAGTGGCTGCTTTGACTACTAGTATGTTTCAGAACCTAGTGTTGCTCTTTCTCTGCAAGAAAGGTGACTTTCAGAATGTGCCACACACATGTACACCAGCTGCTGGTCAAATGATGCAGAAGTTTTGCCTGAGATATGCGCTTTTCGATATTTCTACTCTGCGTCAAGCTTTTATTGCACGAGCTAGTATATGGCGAAGTTCTCTCATCCGACTCAGCTTCTTCATATTCCGATGCCCAGTCTGGCCCGGTGTCGGCCCTGGTGACTTTGGAGCAGCTTCGTGAGCGGCTCGATTTTCATCAGCGCTCTAGTTGCCACGCTGCTGCTCGGCAAGCGCTTTTTGCAACTCAGCACGACTCATCTTCGTCGCCATCACCTTGGTCGAGCGATATAAAATTGGGGGCATCTACACAAGGCCAATTAGGTAGCGGGTTCAGCAGCGGCCTTGGCAATGACCACGGAGTTAAAGCAGTGCCGTTGCAGTGCAGTGGTGAGTGCTCAAAACTCCACATTGCGCTGGCTTTAGCGCAATGTGTGCTCAAACACACCAGCCAGTCGCCCATTCCTTGTGGTAGCGATGCCATCGTCAGCACGAGTAGCAGTCGTGGAGTCAGCGGCGGCACCAGTTGCATTCTTCGCCCAGGATGTTTGACTGCTGCATCCGCTGCTGACGTTGCTGCCACACCACCACCATCGTATGCGAGCAAAAGTCAGGAAAAATTGGCGTCATTTTTCAGTGGTGGCACTGAGCACGTCCATCACAATCAACAGCCACAAGACAATATTCCTCATTTCAACGTTCCGACTCAGCAAAGCATCGTTTTCTCCGAAGTATGGCCACTGCTTTATGCTTTTGCCTCGCAAAATTCCTTCCATTCCTTGTCATGTCTCTAACCTAATAAGTATGCGCGCATGCCATTTTTTTAAATACCGCTCCTTCTGTTTTTAGCTCTCACCAGTAAACGATTGCTCATTTTGTTCAAAAATAAATCAGGCCTATCAGCATGTGGAATCACTTTGCTCTTACCTCGCCCTGTCGAGCCTTATGAACGCCAACGTGAGTGGTTTCTTACATTGCAAGCATTTCAAACCTGTTTGCTATGAAACAGTCCACGGCTTTCATAGAGTGCCTTCGTATGGGCTGCTTATCTCACGTACTTGTCCTGGCTGTGCTTTTGTACGCAGGTGGACCTCGCACGCGCGTCGCGAGGAGCTGCGCTCGAGACCTTGACGGTCGCGAAAGCTGCGGCTGCTTACGGACAAGAAGAGCGCGCGGCCATGCGTGAGCTAGGCTTGCGTGTTGGGGATACCCTAACGGCTGCCGAGGGAGCCAAGCAAGTAGCTCAACAAACGCTGCAAACTTCGAGCCAAACGCTGGTGGCTACCGAGAGGTCGGCAGCGGTACTCGAGAACGTGCGCGATACGGCCCTCACCAACCAAGAGCTCTTGCACGAGGTTTGTCATTCTATGCTTGCTTTTGCATAACTTTGTGTTTTGTTTGTTCGATCGCTGTAATTTTAATTGCTAGAGGTATCCGTTGTTTCTCGTTGTCTTCAAATTTTCAGGCAAATCATCGGCTGGAGGATTCGGTTTCTTTCTCTCTTGAGCTTCTGGACCTTGCAGAAAAGTCTTTTAAGATGGTTAGTTCGCTTTGACTTTCAAGGAGTATCGTATTCACCGGTACTGTTGTGTATTTTTTTCTTATGTTCTCGTTGCTTTCGTTGTGATCTCGTTCTGTTTCTCATGGTATGATTCTTGCAGGTAGCAGCACTCGCACACGTCTTGCAAGTAGCCGAGCGCAGCGCTGGTCGTGTGGCTAAAGTCCTCGGAGCTTTATTGGCTTTGTTGCTCCTTCGCGCAGTTCTGAACCTCCTGCGGGTCGCTACGTGGGTGGTGACCAGAGGGCCCTTGAGTTGGGCATGGTGGTTGCCCTTGGCTGCCACTCAATGCATTTTTAAAGCTTGGCTGGCGCTGATAGCTGCAGCGGCACCCACGCTGGTGTCTACTCTTGCTCTTGTACTGCCATACCGTAAGTCAAGAATAGTACTAAAGGAGAATGGTAGTAATGGTGTTAATGTGGTGGCTTTGGCGTCCGATAGTGTGAACGGTGGACTGCTTCTACAACAACAGCAGCAGCTGCAGAATGGAGGCGATGATGGAAGCGGTTTTCCCTGGAGCGATGTCGATGAAGACGCAGGAAGTGTTCAAGGCTTTGGTGACGATGACAACAACGACGATGAGGACAATTGTGAGATTGTGCGCACTCCACCGCTGGCATCTGCGCGAGTGATCTTGACACCCATGAGCAACGTTTCCGAGGAAGCAAATGAACCGACAAGTAGACTAAGAAGTTCCAGGGCATTCTTCGACAGCAGCCACCGCAGCGGCAGCAGCAGTGGCAGTACTGAGAATTCGGACGAAGCATGTCGAGTCAATCTGCTTGCGTCACCAAATGCTACTACGTCCTCGGCTGCACCAACTCAAGGAGTTGCGAGCCCTTTGATGGAGCAGCGGTTGCTGGCAGCGTTGGCTGCTCACGAAGCGCGAGCTGCAGCGGGCCAACGCCAATTCCGCGAAGCAACCTTTCAAGTACTTACTTGACATATATTTCGCATTCCTCACACTCATGCGACATCAATGCCAAGATTTATTCACACCCTTCCACTTTGACTTTTCGATATTCAATTTTTAATGTTTGAAAATCTTAGTTTCCAACCTCTCTCATCCTTCTCATTATCGGCAATGCAGGCGGCTTTTCGAGCAGCTCACGCCGACGCGGAGGCACAACTCTCAAATTGGAAGCAAGAAGCCAGCCGCCTCTTGGCAAGCGAACGGCAAGCACGGAAGCGTTTGATGGACGACCTCTCCAGCCAGCTCAATACTGCCAACAACAATACCAGTCCTACTTCTGCCTATCGAACGCCAAGCACCGCAAAGAGGCCTAAGAAGAGCCACAAGAAGCGCCGCACGAGCCTCCAGTCATAACAAGAGCATGTGTTAAAACATAGACCTCTGAATTCGCATTCAGCTCTTTTAACAATCAGAGCAACGTTCAGTACAATATTCCCGGGAATTTGTCTAAAAATCGATGTTTTTTGTCAGCCCGCCGATGCCGGATGCTGAAATTTGGCAAGAGGCCGAATACCCGAATCGCAATCGAATCTTGTAGTGGCCATAGGAACATGCAAATAGACAGCGCCCTTTATATCTCTTGCCTATGGGCTGTGGCCTTGGCTGTGATTTCCCGCTCTTTAAAACGTATAGCTCCTGCTCCTATTTTTACTGTTTGAACTTTTAAGGATGCCAAAGATGGCAAAAATATTAAATAAAATTGTAGCCAAATCACACACCACAGCGCCGAGTACTCCTCAAGCCAACATGATATCGTTCTCTGGCGCCCAGAAGAGGGGAACGAGTGTCAATCAAGTCTGGCCGTCATTCAATCTCGAGCTGAAGTCTGGGCTAGGACTACCTAAACCTGCAGAAAGGCCGAAGAGCGAGGCCGCTCTCGGTGCCACGAGAAGTGAAATGGCCCAAGGTATGCTGTGAGCTGTCGACACTTCGTGAAGTAGGACTTTCATATCGTTCATGGATGGGCTTGTTTTCTACAGCGACGAGAGGTCAACCTTAGCCTCGTGCGTGATCGAATCAGGCCGAGGCTCCGGGTTGTACTCCGTACAGACACTGTTCACTCAGTGCCGCTCGTTGGTGTTGGTGTGTCGTTCCCCGAAGAATACGTGGCCTAAGTGTGACCCACAATTGGAGCAGGCAATCTCGCAGTGTGACTTGCTTCCACGCACGGCCACATGGCAACGATCGCCCGTGTAATAACAGTCCTAGATGCATCACGGAGAGAAGTACGTATCGGCAAGTATGAGAATCGAGACCGCACAAGCAAGCTTTTATTCTTAACTATTCTCAAGAAAATAAAGTAAATGTAAACACTTCAAATAAATAAGTGCCTCGGCAATTCATTACCTGGTAGCCGTCCCAACCTTGATCCTTAAACTTAGACGTGCTCGCATATAAGGGAAACTTGCAACCGCGGCACATGAAGTGACCCGTCTTGGGGAAGAATTGGCAATATTCGCCTTTGCCATAACTGCGTAAATTTCAAAAGACGTCAATTAAAATTATTCTAGGATAGTATGAGCAACATGTGCATCTTGTGTTGCTACTATTCGCTACTTTTTACCTCTCGGTGCCGCACATTCGCAGGATCTGATACTCTTTTGGGGTCAATACTTCTTGCCATTCTTTCTCTGAGCGCTTGAAAGGGTACATGTCTGGGTCAATAGGTGACTTGCGCGCCATGACACCGCCTGCCTCAAAGAAGTCTGAGAGCGACAGTGTGCACGCGCAGCGTGAGGTAGCTCCAGCTACGAACACCAGCTCAGAGCTCTGAAATTCTAAGATTTTTCTTCTCATGCAGCTACATTACAGGGTTGGTTTATTCTAAAGTGAACTCCTCAACTCCACATTTACAACCTGTTCTGTAACAAACTCATGAATTAGGAAGCTCGAAGCTGAAGCTGGTCTTCGCCTCCTCAGTCAAGACGCCAGGATGGTTTCAAGTCCTTTGTGTTGTTACGTATAGTAAGAAGGAACAGTCCAAAGTTTCCATCCTCTCCTCGGGTACGCATTATCCAATGCCAGATGTAGTCCTAAGAAGCGCACCTCACAAGGCCCAAGGCCCCTTTCTCTCTCTTTCCTATTCTACTTTTCCACGAAGCGATTCCTGGGCTTGACTGCGACTGAAAATTCATATTTCCTCAGGCGCGGCCGATTGAGCTCGACAACAGAGGCAGCAGCCAACCGAAACGCATCGCGAGTGCACTCATGCTTTTCTCAAGAGATGGGCAAACGGATTGCTATTGCGCTTTGACGGCAACGCTTGAGTCACCGCGGAGTCAAAAGAAGCGCCGCTAGCCCCCACCTCGCCAGGAGCTGCTACAAGCGTGGTTGATTCTAATCGGGCTGCTTCGCCCTTGGCATTAGCGTCAGATGCCTTTAACGTCGCTGTTGCTGCTGTTGCTGCTTTCAGAGCCAAGATCTGGTCCTTGATTTGCGCCGCTGTAACATAGTCCTCGCTTGCCACTGCAGCCGCCTTGCGAGCCTCGAGATCCGCCAATTCCTTCGAAGTGGCCGGTGTTGTTGCGCCTGTGTTGCCAGCACTGCCACGGGGAAGCGGCGCTTTCTCAACACTCATGGACTTCACAGGAAGCTCGAGGGGCGCTGCTACTGCAGACCGGTTGATGCTCGACGAAGCGCTCAAGGGCGCGCGCTGCACTTTCGTAGACGACGAGGCCGTGGCTGCTGCTGGGCTCGCAGCAAGTGCCACCACTGGGGGAGACAGCGCTCCCACGCGAGATTGCGCTGCTGGCCTTAAGCTGGACGGTGCCGAGAACGCTCCTGCTGTGGTTAAGCCCGCTGCTGCTGCTGCGACCGCTGCGGCTACCGGTGCTGCTGTTGTCGCTGGAGGTACTGGAGGCAGAGCTCCTTCAGATGATGGTGTCGTCGCAACCTCACCGCCCTTGTGAGCTTCGAAACTTGCGCTCGTCGTAGTGATGCCACTGTGGTTGCTCCCCAGAGACGATGTGCGCGACCGGCTTTGCGCCACCAAGGCTTTCAGCGGGTTGCGCGCCACCATGGGGGGTCTTGGACCTGCAGCAGCACCTGCGGCACCCCCTGCGGCGTCGCCTCCGAGCTTGGCTTTGGTGGGAGGCTTGAGCACGGCCAAGAGCTCCTTGTAGTCAAGCATGCCATCGCTGTTTGGGTCGGCTGTGCTGATGATAGCTCGTGCTGTGTCCAGGCTCGGGTCCTGAGAAGAGGTTTTGGTGCAAAGAAGAGATTTGGTGCACAAAAAGGTGGCACGGTGAAAATAGTGGAAGGCAGAGGAGAAGGGAACAGACTCGGTGCGTTTGAATATAAACCTCGCAACCAAGAGGGTAAAACAAACGATTAATACTCCACATGCACGAACCGGAATGCCCATCAATTTGAGGGCAGCCTGAAACTCGTTGGCGTCAATTTTGCCGCTGCGGTCTTTGTCAATCGATCGAAACAGTTCCAGGGGCCGCAAGCCGCCTTCTTGGGCCATGTAAGCGCGCATGGAGGACCACGCCGCCGCAGCCGCTTCCACCGCTGTCTCCACCGCTGCTGCCTCAGAAAAGGTATCCTTGCTGTCACTAACGCCAGCACACTTTTCGCCATCACACTCCTCGAGGTTTGCATTTATTGGGACTGACTTCACCGCCGATTCTGGGGCCGAATCTTGGGTTTCAGCAATTGCCTGCAAGGATTCTTGAGGGGTAGCCGTAGCACTCACTGCTACCGTTGCAGCGGCAATGGCATCTGCTTCCAAGGTGGCAACTTCTGCAGCTGCTGCTACGGCGGCACTGGCGGCTGACGCAGCAGCAGCTGCAAGGGTCGCTTCGTTTGGGCGAAACTTCGGAATCCCTGAGCGTGCCCCCGAGGTTGAAGACAGCACTGGATGAGACGCAGATGAAGACGGCGCGAGTGCGGGTGTGGCATCACCCATGGCAAGACCTTCGTCACTTGTGCCCACATCCATAACGTCAGGCGCAACTGCTGCATCTGCCTCAAGTGCCGCAGCTGTATTCGTAGCATCCATTTTATTTTCTTCCGAACAAGGTCCTTCAGACGCCATTTCTATTCTTGATTCGTCACTGTCATCCATTGCCTTATCACTTTGAAATGATGTGCTAGGTTGGTCTTCCTCAGCTTCGAGGTTTGCACAGTCGTCCTCTGAACTCTCAGCAGGCAAAGACAATGCTACTTCTGAGCTCTTGCGCTTCTTGGGAGTTGGTTCCTCGCATTCAGCTTCGGCAACAGGTTCACACTCATTCATTACGATGTTGACTGGAGAATTTTCTTTTACTGAAGTATGAGCTTGCTGCATGCCTTGGAGGGTGTCAAGCTGCCGAAACATATTCGATAGGCGAGGGCCCTGCTGTTTCTTTGAAGGCAATGTGGATGTGGCAGTCGCCTTTCCAAGAGCAGACTTCCTTCGCCCTCCACAGCCACTCGTAGCCGTAGCATCTGTATCAGCTACATCTTGAGCAACCTTTGCATCGTAAGTGCTCTGATGTAGAGGAATCTCCGGTAGGTGGCGATTGTCTGGGATAACATTGAGGGTCGAGCGTGTGCTTGAACGTGTTGTGCGACACTGCAGCGATACCAGGTCGTCTTCCGTCGCCTCCATAGATGGCCGGAGACTAGGGTCAAATTCTGACTCAAAGATGGCCATAGTGTCTCTCCGCGTCCTTGGGGGCATTTTTATAAGTGCCCAAAGCGCATGCAAAGGGGCCTTCAGGAAGCGAGGTAGCACCGGGCAAAGCACCACTACTACTTTTTTTTCTGTATGAAAAAATAACGGTTTTAGGTTTAGCCACAGGGAGGTCTTTAGACCCCGAAGCGAAGGATGCCAAAAGCCAAAAAAGCTCTGAACAAAACAGCAGGCATGCTCGTTACTGTACTTAGGGATAGGAAGCTCATAACGAAGATTGTGGGCTCGCCTTGAAGGCTGAGGGGCAGAAATTCGGGGTTGGAGCGGTGGAGCTAAAGACCGACGCATAGGGGGACCCGCTTGATCTAATTTCCTAGCCCTAGACCTTCCTTTTACACTAGGGCTCTAGTTTTGCCCGTCGTGTGCCTCAACTAGCAAGTTTAATTCCAGCACAATAGTATCTCGTACTTCTTGAATGATTGCGATTATACATCATGATAGCGGGCTAATCTAAACCAAACATTGGTCACGGTGAATTGGAGGAGGTGCAATGTATTTTCTTGCGTCTTACAAGTTATCATTTGCTCTTGTAACTCATGGTCTCTAATTTGTATGTAAATCGTTTGATAAATAGTTCCAGTTAATTTTTCGAAGTGCCTCATAGCTTGCCTTCTCTTCCTATTGCGTTTAATACACATTTCACAGAGTAAAACAAAGCACATTTTACGAAAGAGGTTGGGTTTCCCATCGTCTCCTCTCATATTTACTGGATGCCGATCAACCGTAGCGTAAGTGCAGTGGCCGCGATTGGACTAGCCAATTCTGTGGCATCATGCTTTTTAACCGCGCTAGGTCTCGTGCTGCAGCAAGCTGCGCAACGTGCGCTCGAGGGTGCTCGCGACGCCAATGCGCGTGCGAACCGCACCAAGGTGCCCATCGACGACTTCAAGTACCTCTGCGGCCTCGGCTGCGTCTTTCTCGGCGCGCTTGGAAGCTTCGTGTGCGACGGCATGCTGCCTCAGTCGACGCTTGCCCCGCTCACCTGCCAAATTATCGTTTACAAAGTGATGCTAGGAAAGCTTTTACTGGGTGATGCTGTGTCTCGACTCACGGGCTGCGCTGTAGCTACCATGGTGGTGGGAATGATCGTGAGCTTGTTTGGTGCCAATTTAGTAGACCGCGACTACACCCTCGAGTCCCTGCTCGACTTGTTCCTGGCGCCCGCGGCCCTCGCCTACAGCGTGCTCGCGCTCTTGGCACTGTTTGCGCTGCGGCGCATGGTGAAGCTTCACTACGCGGACCAGTTCAGCAACTTCTTGGGGCTAGCGTACTTGTCCCTTGCGGCGGGGATGGTGGGCGGCTGGAGCGGCGTCATCACCAAGGTTGGTCCACATTTTCTTAATTAATCAATAGTTGAAAACGTGTCGTTTGCTTTTGTTAGAAGATGACCTTCGAAGAAATGCGTGTTCTCTGTTTGCGAAATGTTGGGACTGCAAACATGGTTCATTTCTGTTTCTCTTGCACGCTGAATTTCTTTCACAATTGACTTCCCATTCCCCAGATGTTCGTCTTCTCGTTTTACTCGCATATGGTTTCTTGACTGCCTGGCCACAGGCGCTGGTGGAAATGAGCCTAACTGCGAGCCAACGCCGCGACGGGTCGGACTTCTACAAGCCTTGGGCGTGGATTTTCGTGCTCGTGGCGCCATGGCTGGTGAGCATCAAACTCAAGTACGTGTCGGCAGGGCTCGCGAGCTTTTCGGTGCAGGTTTTCATGCCTCTGTACCAAGCTGTCGTGGTGGCCTGCAACGCCGTTTGCGGCATTTTTTATTACGAAGACTTCCGAGGAGAATACGACCCAGCCCTGTGAGTGTTCGCACAGATGAGGGGACATGCAAAGAAGTAAAAAAAAAATGGCAATTTGACTACCACAGCGTGAACTTTTTTCTATTTCTCCTTTTTCCTTATTCATGATCTTGTTGGTGTGTTCTTCGTACTTCTTCTTCTTCTTTTTCAGTCCTGGCGGTGGGCATATTGGCGTGTTTGTCGTGGGCACGTCCATCTGCTTGGTGGGTGTGCTTCTCATGCTGCGCCAGCCCAAAGCGGGCGAAGACCCAGCCACTTCGTCCTCACAGGTCTCGCAGGTGCCGATGCATCCAGTCAGCAATCACAAAGCGGCCAGCCATAGCAGAGGAGACGGCGGAGCTGAGAACGAAGCTGCGCGCGGTCTGCTGAGTTACGGCCGCAACAACAGCGGCAGCAGCGACCATGGCAACGGAGAAGGAGAAGAAGACCAGTTTGCGGGGGCGTTCGCAGAAGGGGAAGACCCACCACCGGGCCACTTGAGCCAGTGGGGCAGTTACGTCGCAGCGGGGGTGCCTGGGCTCGGGCTTGCTGCCGTCCCCAGCGATGGCAGTGGCAGCAGTGGTTTGAACCTCAGCTTCGGGGCTAGTTTGGGGCCGAGGCCTTTCACAGCGAGCGACCGCGCGGACGACGACTCGTGGATGGGAACTGACGCGCCTTCGAACATAATAGAGCTCTGATGGAGCGCCCTGGTGAACACGGAGACCAACAGTGAAGCATAATGCATGCAACCTTACTATTATTATTATTTCTTACCCAGGGGCCTATGCGCTATGCGAACAGCAGCTAGCAGCTAGTCAGCTAGTCAGCTAGCTCCAAACTCCAAACTCGCTGCCTTCAATATGAACTACGTAACTTACATGTATAATCATCAATTGACCGAAGCAACTATAATTACTAATTACATAACACTTGAGGAGTTCTGAAGTATACTGTGCATTTTATGGTTCATGATCATGATAGGTGATCATCAATGTCTCCTATTCCTAAGCTTTCCTTTTTGTTTCTCCATATCCATATGAGCTCAAATACCCACTGCCGTTTCAGAAAAAAATTCAGGGATTTACTTCGGCCAAGCAGCAAGAAGCAAAGCAAACAGAGAGGTAGCTTAATTCCTAGATCAACGCCTTAAGCACCACGGGCATATGTGGCCACAGTCGCACAATTGGCACCATGACTGCTATCTCACTGCTTCGCCAAGAATTCGTCGAGCCATTCGGTTGAGGGGCCCAAGTTGCCGTACAAGTTTGAAGTGCCCCCGCGGAACACCACCAGTTTGGTGGTTTCTCCGTCGGAGGCAACGATTTCTCCCAAGGCGCCGTCGAAGGTCATCCCCAACACCGAAGTTTGGCCCACCGCGGTCAGCTGGTCGCCCACCTGTGTTGGATTTGTGTTTCCATACATAAGAGCAAATCAGAAGAAGAGGGTGGTTTATACAGCTCACTAGGATGCACGTTGGCTTGGAAGAATGGCGTGCGTGCTTACTTCTGTTGAAGCATGGAAAAGAAGCTTACCTTGATCGTGCCCTCTGTGGCCGCCGCACCGTCCGCAGCTAGTGATGCCACGAACACGCCCCCAATCGCAGGATCGTTCTCCTCAAACACTACCCCCATTGGCTTCGTCAACGATACCTGAAGTTACGAGAGATTGCAAGCATAGAATGCAACGTGAAAAACGTGAGGTCAACTGCCATCCTCTCATTTCCTGGCTCGCTCCCCATGATAAAAGTCATCAGCATGTACTAGTATGTCCGTACACTCGCTCCACAAGCAGCTACGAACGAAAGGAGACCTCAGCTTCAACCAAAGTGTAGAATAGTTTAAAGTTGATAGAACTCTGTTTTTTTTTTTCGTAAAAATGTTCTGCTATTTCGCATGTGGCTTCGTCTACTATTCGGTGTCTTTGATTGTTTAGATAACGTGTGAGCCCGCACCGAAAAGTAATTTGCTTCGTCCATGGAGTCGACGAAAGCGCTGCGACTCTGCTTCCGATCAACCGTTTGTTTCGTTGAAATTCCAAGCCATCGGTCAATCGGTGTCTGTTATGACGTGTTCCGAACAAAGCTTAGTGAAAGACAAATGTGTGGGAAATTAAGTAAATTCTGATACAAGTCTGCGGTCAGTTAATTCCTTATAGCATCACAAGGTCGCTAGATTCGAGACATAACCATACGGGCCAAATCTACAGTCGTCCATAAAGCACAGTATTCATCCTATAATATTGAAGCGAGAATCTTAGCTTTGAAATGCAGCAGTGTACAAATCAAACCTCACGAGACTCGTCGATTGCTACATTTTCATCTGCGCTGTTAAAAGCGCCCTTGATCTCGTCGAAAATTCCCATACGTGAAACCACAGAAGTCCTTCTCAAACTTGCGCATTGCGCTGGCATGAGTGCTGAGGCTGAGGCTGCGAGCCAGACACAAATCAAGGCGCGTTTCATGGTTGAAGAGGCCATTTTGTGTTGCAAGCTCTGATGACGGTCGTGCGTGTCGTGTTCATTGATGAGGTGGTCCGAGACCCAATCCTCCTTGACACCGAATAACACACTAATGTAGTTTTGTGAAGGAAAACTGCGGACTGAAGACAGACAAAAAAATAGATCAACGTAGTTTGATGTTTTATGCGACCACGGCCAGAAACTGCCTACCAAAGGAAAATGTCTGTGTGTCTGTCTGTCACATCACATTCTTATCTGGGTACATATGTTCTGACACCTTACGTATGTTCTGACACGTTGTCACGTCACTGACATCAACCATGTTCTGACACGTTGTCACGTCACTGACATCAACCATGTTCTGACACGTTGTCACGTCACTGAAATCAACTACGTTGATCGTGGCGCGGCGGCGCGCGCGCCGCTGCAGTGTGTGTTGGTGGTAGGGAAGAAGTTGAAACACGGAAAATAGGAAGAAACGAAACATGGACTTTTCAGGGATTGTTTCCCAGGTGCACCGAAGTGGACGAGAAACCGGGGAAAAAGCACGACATAATTGTTTCGTTTC
>Ga0307982_1002958_pt1 | contig 13618 bp, 13 predicted proteins | sample OrgLakmetagen989_FD_201847 | JGI IMG/M metagenome (GOLD analysis project Ga0307982, IMG submission 201847) | Saline water microbial communities from Organic Lake, Antarctica - #989 | ecosystem: Environmental > Aquatic > Non-marine Saline and Alkaline > Saline | place: Antarctica: Organic Lake...
CTTGCCTATTACTGTGCCTTTCATATCGCTGGGCTTTCGAGCTTAGCTAGCTAGCCTAGCTAGCTAGGCAATAGGCAATGTCGCTCAGGCTGACTCTCAGAGCGAAGTACTGTACTTAGCTGGGCTTTGGGCTTTGCACCTTTGGTTTAAATCATCCCTGTAGCATGGCAGAAAGGATTTTTTTGTTGAGTGAAGCAATGTCGTTGCGGCAGTTATAGAAAGATTTCACTCAGTCTAAAACCTCGGCGCCTTGCAAGATAGCCATGAACTTAATACTGGGCAAGCGCTAGTAGATGAGTCGAGCTCGGATAGACTCGGTGGATCCGAGCGTCGTGCGCGCGAGTATGTCTGCAAGAAAGGCACCAGCCACACCTCAGAGAAGCGCTGCTGAAGGGCGCAACGCTCGCATCAATTCGCCTTCAACGTCAGTTTTACCGCTGATCCCATCGCCCCGAATAGATACTTCAAATGCTACTTCTTCGGCTTTACCAATTGTATCTCCTCGCGCAGCGTGCATTCGAGCACATGTGGTGCCGGATACTCCATCAACGCCTCTAGGAAGGAATAGGCTAGAAAACTCAAGTGTGTCACCTTCAAAGATATCGTACGCAACACCGAAACGCCCACAGGATTCGTCTCGCAGCGAATCTCTCAATCGCCCAAGATTTGTGGTGTCTAAGCCGAAGCATGGCTTTGGAAGCAGTGACGGCAGTGTTAGCTCTACCCACTCCCGCACGCGACCCTCGCCTACCACGAACAATTTGGGGCTAGGTTCCTCCGTTGAGCCCGTGCGTCCAGCAGCGCCGCGAAACGCTTCCATTACAAAGTCACCTGCCGGGGCTTCGCGGCTGATGCGAGACTCTTCGCATGTTAGCCGCAGCAGTGGTAGCTCGCGCCCAGAAGTTGACCGCGAGTCGCCAGCTTCAGCAGAACGAAAGAAAACAACGGAAGAAGCACTGGCAGACGATGCAATGCCAGGGTCACCAAGCTCTGCCACTAGCGATTACTGGGGCGTCCCTGCTGATTTACCGAACATCTTGTTTACCCCAGCACCACCACCTAGGATGACGGCTGCTGATGTGCATGACTGCGACAACGGTTCGATTGCTTCCTACGACCCCTCAGTGCTAACCATGCAAACCTTTGTGACGCCGTCCATCCTAGACCGTGCATCCGCTGCTGCTTCCGCTGCCCGCACGCGTTACACCGTCACTGCAGAAGCTGAGTCAAAGGCAGCACGCGTGCTCCAAACAGCTGCTCAATCGCTGAAGAGCAGTAGCGACGCAGCTGGAAGAGAAAGCCCTCCGAGAGCGGCATCCATGTCCAGTGGTGTTTTGCTGGATGCATGTGACGGCACTGCTCCCTTAACGGGTGCACTGCTGGCTGAAATCGTGCGCCGACCACGCGCTACCACGGAGCTTCTCGCCCGGCCACCCTTTCGCTTCATTTACGCCGTTGCCTGGGCTGCCCATCGCAACACGGGCTTGGGGCAGGGCGACCCTCTCTTCTCAACCAGTCCTGATGCGAGCATGAGTCAATCGCTTCCCTCGGTACAGCAGTCGCAGAGTGGCACCGTTGTCGGCAGCGGTAGGGATGATGCCCCAGACCCACGAAAGATGGACAAGAATGAGCGCGTGCAATGGTTGAACAGTTTAGCGGCGCTCCTAGACTCTTATTTGAGGCTGCAAGGCAAATTCGCGAGTGCCATCAACGGCAAGCAAGTTGTGAGTGGCTATGACACTGTTAGTGCGCGGCGACTCCTGCAACTGATAGCCGTTGCAGCGTCCGCGAACCCAACAGGTGTTGGGCGAGAATTACATACCTCTAGAAACTTTGGTAGCAGCAGCCACGACAAGAGTAGCAATCGCGTCAGCGGTATCAAGTCCCCCTCGAATCCGGATTGCCTGGAATTGTCGCCACCCAGCCCTTCAAAGCTGATGACACCTATTGGAGATCCAGTGCAGGTGGCTGGCCGGGAATTTGCCGCTGATGCTGCGCGCCGCGCTAATGCCAACGCTGCACTTGCTGCCAAGCAAGAAAACGAGCAGCGGCAAGAACTAGTAGCATTAGCGCGCACGAAGCGCCGAGAAGCTGCAGAGTTCGCTGCGGCAGCTGCCAAAGCCGCAGAGGCGGGGGCGGCCATGGCATGGGAAGCGAAGGAAGAGCGCTTAAAAGGCGAGGCGCTCGCAGCTGCAGCGGCGGCGAACGCAGCCAAAGAAGAAGCCCGTCTGCAGGCCGCCGTTGTAGAAGCTCGCACCGCCGCCGCTGAAGCTGCTGCCGAAGCCGCGAACCGCGTCGCCTCTGCACGGCGACGCGGCGACGAAGAGGCTCGGGCTGCCACTGCTGCTGCGGCTTCGGCTGCAGAGGCTGCGTCCCTTGCTGAAGCTGCTGCAGCTGCAGCTGCAGAAGAAGCCAGAATCTTGGCAGCGGCTGAGGCGGCAGAAAAGGCTGCTCAAGACGATGCGATGCGGCGCGCAATCAAGATGGCGAAAGCGGACGCAAATGTACCGCTCCAAGAGGCCGACGATGCTGTCAGCGCAGAGGGCAACGGCACTGCTACGAGTTCGCCGAATCAGCCGACTGTCAGTCCAGTGGGGTCCTTAGGTCCAACGTCATCGCGCAGGAACAATGGTGACGGCAGCAGTGGAGACAGCGGTGCAGCACCAGAAGCGGCTTCAGAATCTAGTAAACTCAACGTTACCGCGGATTTCGTTACCCCTAAACATGGAGGGCAATTGCCATCAGATACGCCGCTTGCGGGTGTGACCAGCGCTTTCACTGAAATGCTGCGGGAGACGGAGCAGGCGCGTGCAGAGTCGAAGCTCCTGTTGGAGGGGCTAGAAAAGGAACGACTGGAACGAAGTCAAGCTGACGCAGCACGGGAATCAGCGCGGCAAGAGATGGAGCGAATGGCTACAGCTGCTGCAACCACTGCCGCTGCCAACGCACGTGCAGCCGCACTGGATCAACAGCAGCAGCATTTGGCCATGATAGCGCAGCTCGAAGAGCAAGTGCGGGCTTTGCGGGAAGAACGAAAAGCTTTCGAGGCTGAGCAAGCATTAGCCAAGGAAAGGCACCGCCAGAATGAAGGGTTAGGTGTAAGAGACGCTCAGCAGAGTACGATTCAGTCAACGCATGACGCTGCTGCCAAAGCAAAGGAAGTAGAGCGGAAGCAACGACGACAGGAGAAGGAAGCGGCGGCCCTTGAGCGAAGCCAGCGGCGCGCAGAACGGCGAGAGAGGGAAGCACTAGCCGAGTAAGTGACCAAGTATATCTGCGCTTGTAGGCTGATTATTCAATGTTACTGCACCTATTTTTTGCGCTTCCTTGTTAGGTGAGTCTCTTTGAGATTCACAGCTTCATAGTACTATCTTTGATCTTTTTTTGTGTTGAATTCCTCTTTTTATTATATATTGTCTAGAGCGGAGCTGGAATTGCGAGTGCGTCTAGCGGAAGCAGAAGCACGGCAGCGGGAAGACGCTATCTCGCAGAAGGCAGCCAAAGAGGAGGAAAAGGCTCGTAAGGAAGCGATTATGTTGGCTGAGCAAGCAGCCAAACAAGAGGAGGAAAGGTTAGCTGAAGCAGCAGCGGAGGCAGCAGCCGAGGCAGAAAGAGTAGCGAGCATAGCCGCTGCAGCCGCGCAATTTCTAGAAGCTGACGACGAAGAGGAATGGGAAAGAACTCCGCGATTAGCGCCAGAAGGAAACCTTGAACACCACCAACCTACTCCTGAAATTGATGGCAGCGATTTAGAAAAAGAGCCCCAGGACAAGAAAGAAAAAAAGCAAGTGAATGACACTGTCTCAAGCTCAATTCCAAAGAAAAAGCCTCCTTCGCCCGTGCCCAAATTAGACCTCGAAAGAGCAACCAAGCTGTCATCGCCCCCAAAAGTGCCGCCTTCGCCCTATGCAAAGGCAAGCTCTCCAAGTAGTGAAGTGCAAGCTTTGCTGGAGAAAACCAGCAGCCGCGTTGACGGAACCACGAGCAACGACAGTGGCAGCGACGACAGCAGCAGCAGTGACAGCGACAGCTCCGTGAGTGCGCGGCCTGGGGTCACCTCTGCCATGAACAGCCCTTCACAAGAGAATGAAGCCAAAACTGCTGCTGCTGCTGCTGCGGCGGCGAAAAGAGAGGAAGAAGAAGAAGCTAGTTTGCGTCCACCAACCATGTCACCGGAACTCTACGAGCACTTGAGAGCGCTCTTCGCTGGGCATGACGTGAACGGGTAAAAGAATTGGAGACAACAACAGAGCAAAAACATTTGCTAATTGGATACACTGCAAGCCAGTTCAAAGAAAGGCTTCACACAACATTGATCGATCACTTTTGCAACTTCTTTGTTTTATGTATGTACATGTATGGCAGGTCGGGCGCTCTGGACTGGGAGGCGTTTTGGTGGTGCATCAAGGGGCTGGGCCTCGGCCTCAGCGACGACGAGATTCACGCCGCTCACAAGCGCGCCGGGCACACCGCCGCAGGCGAAGTCATGTGGGCGGATTTCGTCCCCGTAGCGGGCGCTCTGCTGCAGAAGTCAACGCACCCGTTTGGGGACTACAGCCGGCACGCGAATAACCCGTGGGCGCGCATGTTTGATAGGGACTCCTCGTCGCACTACTACTTCAACCGAAAAACTCAGGTGGGTTCAATAAAGCTCTCTAGAGTTCATGACTCCGACTTTTTAGTCAACTATTCGTTTATATTACTTTATGCTGAATTTGATCCTTCTGTCTAATCTCTTGTTTTGTTAAGGCGTGCGAGTGGGTCGACGGCACGGTGGCACAATACGAGCGCGTGAAGGGCTATGCCATCCAGAGCGAACCTCTCTTCAAGCCCAGCCAGCAGCATCTCAACAAAAGTACCGCAAAAGGCAGCAGCGGAGAAACAAGCAGTGATGCCATTGCTGAAGAAAACGAGATGGGTCGACACGGAGGGGTCGCTGCAGAAGCTTTTAATCAGCTCCCCTTAGACCAGCTTTGGGAGGAGCACATGGATCAAACTACGGGGGCGTCTTACTTCGTGAATCCAGCCACGGGAGAAACGTCTTGGGAGCGACCTGAAAGACCGGACGCGGACATGAATCAATCAGCAGGCCCTTGGCAACAGCCGCAAGAGTATAGCACCGCAAACGGATCACCATTTCGGCAGCCCTTTAGTAGTACCGGCAGTAGTGGGAATAGCCCACTAGGCCGCTCGCGCTCCGTGTCTGCCCACGAGTGGAGCCATCGGTTCGAGGAGCGGCCCTCTACATCGCTCAATCGTGCCCTCACTGCGGCGCCTGGGGACTGGCAGCAGCACCAACAGCAACCTCGCATGTACGATGGCCCACCACCATCGTCTTCACAATCGCCGTCTCCGTACGGTCCACCGAATGGTGCTTATTATCCGCCCCATCAGCAGCAACAACCCATATACGGGTGGCAGCAGCCGCCGCCACAACAGCCAGTTCACGGTTCTCTTCATCCTTACGGGTCTCATAGCCCGTCCCCTGATTTTGCGGCTGGTCCTCCAGCTCAATATGTGCCACCTGAATGGACCCAGCAACAGGAACAACAGGAACAACAGGAACAACAGGACTGGGGGCAGGCACCGTTAGAGCACGCCCAGCCGCCACGCACGCAACCACCGCTATGGTCTTCGCAACAAACTTTTGACCTCGCGCGGTCGCACACGGCCACGCCAGACCTCTGGCACCCTTCCTCGAACCCTCAACCTCCTCGCGAGGAGCACCAGCACCACAGTGAGATGGTGCACCATCCACGGGAGCTGACTCGAGCTTACACGGCAGCTCCTAACGAAATGTGGGGAGGCCCGCCTGAAGACTGGGCGGCCTATCATCAACAACAACAGCCACCCATGCAAAGCAACTGGAGCGAGGAAAGCAACTTATGGGAACAGCCCAACAACGAGGTCAAGCTCACATGCTCAATATGATTTGTCATTCTTCCTGCACTTTCGTCTCTGACGATTCATGCAATTGATTCCATCATTTTTTTCTTCGTATATGTTTCATTTCGCATCATGCAGCCTCCTATTCCTGACAGCGTTCGTGTTTCTATTGTGCAGGACCATAACGCAAGCTACTGGCAGCAGACTGAGGCAGGAGATGAAGAAGCTGCAAGAACCGAGCCGTCAATGAGTGGGGCGCAAGACGAAGAAGTCGCCTACGAAGTCACCGACCCCGAAAACCTCTTTCAAGACTTGCAGAGCCGTACACAGGACGAAGATGCCCGCCACAACAACAACGTGCAAACGGCAGCGCCGAACACTACGCATGCATCCTCAATGCGGTCCTTGTCACCACCTCGATTTCTTGAAGCGGCAGCGCTGGACTATGGCACTGCTGAGAATGGTCCACGGGGTGAACAAGGCCCAAGTGGAATGTCGCCTCCTCGCGCAATACCGAGAGCTGCGCCGCAAGCAGTCGGTAGATTTGACCAAGTGGTAGAAGATGGCAGTGCTGAGCAAGGTGGCGGCTACTACGACGAGTATGGTGCATGGGTGGACACAGGTGGCGTGGTCAATAGCAGCTTGCAAGCCGAAGGGACTTGGGACTGGGACGAGAGCCAATGGAACTCCTACCATCATACAGAGGCCACGGCCCAGACCGCAGATTACTAGCCAATTCCTTTTGGAATTCATGTATTACTCTTATATACTACATCTTTGCATCGAACTCAGAGTTCTATGGTGAGTTCAATTTCTGATGCGTATCAGAAATGACTTTCAACTTTAACTGCTGCGGGCTCCTTTTCCTGGTGCCTGGTGTAATATTTCCATTTTGAGCAAGCGGGTTCGAATATTTCTTTCGCTACTTCAAATAATTCCCTTCACTGAGCAAATCACGCCCGTCTAGTCTAGTCTAGTCTAGTTAATACTCCCCAAAAATACAAAGAAACACCACTGTGGCAAATAGCAACAGAAAAATGTAACCTTCAGAGCAAGTCTGACTGGGCTGAGTGTCCTTTTGCGTAATGCAATTGTAATCATTTACTCTCGAGGTGCCCTTCAGCCGTCAGACATCAGGAGGTCGGGAGGCACGCCCGTGTCGTAGTAAATACAAGCGAATGAGTGCGGGCTTATGATTCTTTACGAAACATAGGGGCTGAGTTCGAATTTTCGAAATTTTTATTGCAATCAATTGCGAATTGCGGGCATTAAGAATTAAGAAAGCAGAAAAACGCCCCACGTCTGATTAGCTTCTTAGGTCTTGTTTGCGCTGCTTTGCTTTTCTTCTCTACCTGTTAGTCTTCTAATTCCGGCCCTTCGGGGCCTGTCTCAAAAATGCCCCACCCCAATGTCTCTGAGGTCACTCTACGGATATTCGCGTATAAGCCCATCATTTTCTTTACGGTGCGCACCTTGTCCAGAGGAGAGAAGAGAATGATGTGAACGTGGCTCTTATTAGGAAACCGGAGTCGACTCCCCTGTACAGCCAGTTGCGGGTGATAAGAAAGCAGGAAAACGGCCGACCCCCTTGTTTCTAAGGAAATTTCTTAGATTTCCGCGTGAGCCCCCCTCAGTTTCTTAGGTGACTGGCAAACAGGCAGGGCAGAAAGGCCGCCGTTTCTTAGAAACCAGAGCCAACACCCCTCAGTTTCTTTTAAAGTCACTAAATTTGACCCCTCAAATTCTTAACGTGAGTGTTTCTTTTCACCCGCAACTGGCTGTATTTGAGTATTTGTGCAGTGAAATGCATATTTAAGTCAACATTTTTGCGTATTCATTTCTACGTAGAAAGACGGGCTTCTGCGTTTCTGAACAAACAAGCTGCGTACATCAGAAGCAGGCGACCAAGTGCTCGAGCAGCCTAGCTAGCTAGAACTAGCACCGTATCATCGCGGGTAGTAGAGGAGCCTGTCAATAGAAAGACAGAATGGAATCAGCGACTGGAGAGGAGTTGCCCGGTGATACCGCGAAGGTGTGGATAAGAAATTTTCGTTCAATTATTAACACTCGCATTGCACTCATACATAGTTGTTATGCATTTGCTTCCAGAAGGACAAGAAGGAGCGCAAGAGGAGTCGTGAAAGGACCCCGCCGCGCGACAGCAGTAGCCGACGGGGCGACAGAGATCGTGATGGTCGCGACCGGCGAAGGTAGCTTTATTTTTCCTCGTTACTAGGCAAATGGTGCCATCTTATTGACTCGTCTAATTTCCTCATAAATCGCTCCTTCTTTGTGCGTTTGAAGGCGATCGTCATCACGAGACCGTTCGCCAGACCGCCGCCGTGACCGTCGCCATCGGTCACGCTCAGCTGACCGCCGTCGCCGCTCTCGCTCACCTGACCGTCGTCGTCGTTCACGTTCGCCCGATCGCCACCGCCGCTCTCGCTCTCCGGAGCACCGCGAAGAAAAGGAAAAGCCAGGAGCAGTCTCGACAGCGAGCCCCACCTTAACTGACATCATGCGGCAGAACCCGGGGGTGTCGCTTGGGGACTGCATGAGCAAACTAGCCGTGGCGAAGCAGCAGCACGCGGCTCTGATGATGCAGCAGCAGATGGCGTCCCAAATGCTACAGCAGCCATCTTCAGCCAACCAGGAAGGTTTAGGTGGCATGAGTGGTATGCCTACAGGGATGCCCGGAGGCTTTGGTGCTGCGCCAGGGCTGCCAGGTCTCCCTGGGCTGCGACCTCCAGCTGGCACGCCGCTCAACCCTGCTCTCTGGTCTCAAGCGCCGGCCATGGCTGAGCCGAAGGAGTTGTACTGCGCCAACCTTCCGCCGGGCCTCGAAGCGCCGCAACTGACAGAGTTTTTGGGCGCGGCCTTTCTCACGCTCTTGCCCAAGGGCGAAGCAGCAGCTGCGGCTGCGGCCGGCCACCCGTTCACGGCATGCCAATTGAGCGAGGACGGCGCCACGGCTTTCCTCGAAGTGCGCTCGCCCCAAGAAGCCGAGCGCTGCGTGGCTGCCCTCGACACCATTCTCCTCGACGACCACGAGCTCAAAATCGGCGCTCTGGTATAGCAATATGACAGGATTTTGTGTACGCAACTTTCTGTGCAATGGGTTGAGGCATGTGCGCATTACCGGCGGCACAGTATCACGTGTGCGCTGGGTATGGTGTACAGATAAAGAGATAAAGGAAGTAGGGAAGGTTCTCGCCAGCGTTCGTGCCGTTCTCTTTTTCCTACTCCTGTCGCTTCATGCGTTGTATCTATTATGTATTGTATGTTGTTGCTTGCACTATAGGCCAAGCCTGCACCTCTACCCGAGCCATCGCCGCCACCCGTAGACGCACTCGCGGCTGCTGGCTTGCCCTCATCATCCTCATCGGCATCTCCTGCAACTCCAGCTGACCCGCTGGCAGCGGCGCAAGCAGCGGCACAAGCGGCAGTGGCTCGTCTCAACCTCCCGGGCTCCGCTCCTGCGAGCGCGCCTGCTACTGCTGCGCCTGCGGCACCTCCGCCCACACCTACTAGCACGTGCGTTTCTCTTTGATATTAATTTCTTTCGTGTCCTTTCTTTTATGTCTTCAAAATTTTAGCTCTCTTTCTCTTGCCTTGAGAAAGTCACCTCCTTGGAGTGTTGTGAGAAGAAGCCGGAATTTCCAACTCTCCTCAGTGTTAGCCTTCTTCTAGCAATTGAATGCTTTCTCCTTTCGTAGGTCCCCGTTTTTGATGTGCATGGATGCGCCGGACTATTTGGAAGAGCCTTTAATTCGCAAACTGCTCGACCCGTTCGGAGATCTCAAACAGTTCTGCCTTCTCAAGGTTTGCAAATGCACTTGTTTGTTATTCTTGCACTAGTGTACTTAAGAGATGTTTACGAAGTTGAGTTTCTATTTATTTGGTGGCGTTCCCTTTTTCAGGATTCAGCCGGTAAATCGCGGGGCACTTTTCTGTTTTCGTACGCGGATCCGGAGGTTACATCAGGAGCGCTGGCAGCGCTTCAGGGCTTGGAGTTAGGAGAGCACACCACGCTGAGCTTTCAAAGGATTGCGCCGCCCATGGCGAAAGCGCTCTTTGACGAAGGCGGCGACGAAGGTGCCGCTGCGGCGGCCGAGGAAGAAGGCGGCGAGGTGCGGCCTGGTGGGGGCGCGGCGGCGACGGCAGCCATTGAAGCTGGTGCAGAAGCGGGCCTCGCCAAAGCACACGGCGACATGGCCGACGCGGCTGCAGCATCGAGTGGCACAGCGGCCGAAGCGCCAGCTGCTCCAGCCGTTGCAGGAACAGGCCTCGAGTCGTCCACTGTGCTGCGGCTCGACAGCATGGTAGGGGAAGCAGACCTGGCGTCGGCCACTGACGTGGCGGAAATCGAAGAGGACGTGCGCGACGAGAGCGCTCGCTTCGGCACCGTGGTCTCGGTGCTCGTGCCGCCCTTGGGCGCACCGGGTTGCGGCGCAGTGTTCGTTGAGTTCGAGACGGAAGACGCGGCGACCCGTGCGCGGCGCGTCATGGACAACCGCGCGTTCGGGGACGGCAAAGTGCGCGCCTTGTTTTTCGATTCTTCCATGTACCACACTGGCGACCTTGGCGAGCCGCTCTTCGCAGCTCCTCCTCAGACTGCGCCGGCTCCGGCTTCCGCACCTGCAGGAGCTCCTGTAGCAACAGCACCTGCTCAACCTGCGCCTGCGACATGGAGCGGCGTGGCCATGGACGATGAAGAGGATGATGCAGCAGAGGAAGAAGTCGAAGAAACGCCGGCTCCACCGCAGGTAGAAGCTGACGACCTTGACTAAGGTTTTCATGGTAGCATTGTAGTGAAAATACAATGGAAAACGGCCGGCTGCTCTCCGTATGAGTCGCTCGGCCTCCCGACTCACTGGTCAAAACGTAAGAGGACTTAACACACTATCCTCTTTACGATTCTGACTTGCGCGCAACGCACGCGCGTACAGTTCTGCCCGAAGCATTGGCTTCTGTGTCATTTGGGTTTCTATTAGTTCGAGTTCGTATAAATCCAACGCCGAATGGTGGTATGTGGAGCATGAAGAGTTATGGAGATATAACTTCCCACCTCCTCCCTGGCTCCTGACTCCCCCCTATTCCCATTCCTGTATCTGCACATCACGTGGTACACCGCGCGTTATGATATATATCCACAGATGCATTCGAGTGCGGCCTGCCCCGAACTCACACAGGGCTACATATGCATATTTCATATATGATAATATTGCCTTAACCGAAACCAATAAACCCTTTGAAATTAGGCACTAGATACACTGCAATCACAACAGAAGTACTCCTAGAAATAGTCAGCCCGCTCTCCGTAAACAGGCATGTAGTATGGTGAAGTAAAGCCGATGTAAATTACTTCATGTTCAGTAATCACGCAATGAATATGAACACCCGCTGAGCACTCCAACGCGATAATTGGCAGATAGCGTACATCTTATATCTCTGATGTGGCCCTCGGAGTTGTATTGATGTGGTTTTCTCTATGACAGCACCTTTACATTTATTTTTCAGTGTGTACAAGGAGTACTGACATGTGTAAGGAGGTAAGAACATTTTCAAAATGTTCATCATGATGTTTGCCTAATATGGTCAGTGATATCTGATGCTCATTTCGCAATCTTATTTCGACTTCTCAGAGGCTTCAGGTTCTTCTGCTGCGGAGGAGGAAGGTTCCTTGGCTGCGAGGGAGGAATGTTCTTCGGTTGCATCTTCCTCCTCGACGGCCTTGAGTTTTTCTTCCCCGGAGGCATTGACCTTATTGTCCTCCTCCTTAGGTTCGTCCTCGGGTTCCTTCTTAGGGACCAAGAGGTGCGCTTGCCTTTTGTTGAGCTCCACGATGTCGATGGGCTTGTCTTCCTCTTCGCGACGAATCCGATCTTCTTCAGCTTTCTTGATTTTCGCTTCATATGCTTCACGGATGGTGATTTCGCGCTCTTCGTAGAATTTCTCGTAGCCAGGGTATGGCTTTGGCCCGGTGAAACACTTGGCCTGGCGAGCCTTTTGTGCCTCCTCGTAGCCCTTCGGCCAAATAGCAACGCCCATCATTTCGCGCCTCTTGAAGCGGTAGGCCTGGCCCTCACGTTGCTTGGGGCCATAGATATCGGAGATCTTTTCGTGGCCTTCGCGATGCTTGGACTGGAACCCGGCTGTCACGAAGCTATAAGAGGGGGGGGGGAGAATTGATTCATTGTCAGCATAACCTTTATCTCCAGGGCAAATTCAAGAATCTTCAAAGAAAAGTTTGCGCTTACCCAATGTCGTCACGTGCACACCCGCAGTGGTTGCGCACAACAAAGATAACATCGTCGATATCCGTATTCTCATCGATGAAAAATTTGAACTCCGTAATCGGACCCGATGCCGTGATGCCAGATACCTTATCAACATTCATGGAGAATAAGTATACTCACAGACGACAATTAAGATAAAGCGGATAATAAGCTTACTCACAATGACACTTGGACGATCGAGTTTCATGGCGTAGACATCTACGAACTCCACATCGTTAAAATCGGTGATAGTTGGCATCGTAGCTAAGAGATGGAAGAAGTGTTTCTGCGAAGATGCACCAAGAAGGCCGTGGGGAATGAGTGAAGCGATAAGATGAAGTGTGCAAGCAAAGCAGGAGTACAGATGATAGGCACACCTTCTTGTCTGAAAGAAAGAGTTGTATATGAAAATGTGCCACTCTTACGATAGTTGGATCTAGTTTCCGCTCACCGAGTTTTAAGAGTGGCAAAAAAATGGAAGCGAATCATGTAGTAGCACATGTAGACAAAACCTCAGCATTGCTCAAATTTCAAGAATGTTTATAATGATACATGCAAATTTTTATCAAAAGTGCTGTGTTGACCTTAACATGCCCCGATCTGTGCAATAACATGATAGTTACTATAATAATTGTGACTTCACTACTTACAAGCAAATCATTTTTATTGCACAATTGCTCCAGTCAAACCTCACTGATGAAGGACATGTAAAACTATTCAATCATTTAGATGTTTGCAAAAGGTATATTCAGAAATCTACATTCTTGATAATTTTAGTTTACGTGTGGATTTTTTTCTACTGTGTAGTAGAATTTTTTTTCAAACCTCTTGAATGGATTTAAGATTTGTGTGTTTGATTTTATTTGAGGACGTGCCGTTCGAGCTGTTCTCACTCCTCGTCATTCGTAAACCTACGTCTCAACTTTCCTTCGGAAAACTGAAGGACCCTGAGACGTAGGTTTACGAATGATGAGGAGTGTGCTGTTCTGTTCCCATAATATTCAGTGATGGTACCCGTTAGGTTTACCTTTACATTCAACAATCCCATACATTATAAAAAGACCTTCGTAGTAGTTACTGATTACTGAGTGTTGCTTCTTTTCATAGAACTATAATTTGCATTGAGAACTTTGTCTCACTGGAGTCAATTCACATGTCACGCACCTTTCTTAAAAGTTCCAATTATTACGACGAAGAGACCGCTTACAGGAAAACTCTGTCGATGCCAATTAGATGACACACTGCTCTGAAATATACTCAATCCAATCTCTGTTCTCGGGGGGGGTAGAGGAGGATTAGGGGGGGGGGTCTAGTTACTGCTACCGAGAATATCTAGTCTAGTCTAGTTAATACTCTCCCAAAAACAAAGAAAGACAAGTACACAGCAGTCACAGAGGCACATAAAGAATGCACTTGAGCTGCAAATGCGCTAGCGAATTCGCTCCAGAAGGCCA
>Ga0307982_1002960_pt1 | contig 13616 bp, 13 predicted proteins | sample OrgLakmetagen989_FD_201847 | JGI IMG/M metagenome (GOLD analysis project Ga0307982, IMG submission 201847) | Saline water microbial communities from Organic Lake, Antarctica - #989 | ecosystem: Environmental > Aquatic > Non-marine Saline and Alkaline > Saline | place: Antarctica: Organic Lake...
ATCGTGCTGACAATGCTTGTAGCTGCTGCCAAAATAAATCAATCCTCCATTGTGCCTGCCTTTGATCAAACGAGAGTCCCACGGATAATTCAAGTACCAAGCGGTGCTGCAAATTCATAACGGAAGAGTTCATCATCTGTCGGTGGCCCGAAGTTCCTAGGAATCCGTTCCCTCCCCTGATGCCCACCGTGCATGACTGTGTCTCACAGACGGACCGTGGGATATTGTCACCACTATTGAAGTCCTACAAAGCGATTCTGGATACAAAGCCATGAGCTCCGGTGTCAGAGTTCCGTCGGAGTTTGCAGTCCATACTGTCCTCGAAATCGTCCTGGACAACCACTAACAGACAAAGACTAATGTACGGAGTTAATTTAAACGTGTTAGCGGATAGGTATGCCGCGTTACACTTCAAGGCGACGCAACTACAAGCCTGCGCGGTGGATGCTGCGCCAAGAATCGGCGACTCGAACGCTCGAACGTGATGAAGAGGTGAAAATTGCACGACGGGTCGTAAACGTCCGGCGATACTCTAAATACCTTACCTCACTAAGTTTGAGATCCCGGTTGCGCTCGAAGCGTTTATAGCTTCGAAGGAGGTGCTGGTCCGCGCCGAAGTTCCGGGTGCCGAAGTACTTATTTCCGGATCCGGGTATCCGGGTCGAAAGTGGTAATTTCTGGGAAAATCCGGGCATCGAAATTGGCTTCTTATTGGCTGAAAATCACCGATATGAAGGCCATTTCAACACAGAAGCAACATGAAGACGAAAACTCGTAATGAATTATCGAAATCCGCGCCTCAGGGCGCGTTCGAGAACCACATGAATGGATAGAAATATGGGTACGAATTTTGTAAATTTGACACTTGTAATAATGGGCCAAGATCCGCGTTTTGAGGCCTTCGTGGCACTACGAGGAGGGTTCAGGCGTCAGGAATTCAGTCATTTCCGGAAACCGGATTCGAAGAAACCGGATCCGGTTTGAGGGGTTATTTCCGGAATTTCGGCTGTCCTTGGCTGCAATACCTGAATATAGCTACTGTCATAAGTATGGTGACATGGTGATAGGTGACCCACTTTTGAAGATTTTGAAGCTAACAGTACAGACAGACAGTACTGTATCACTGTACATACATGCGTACGTACATCTGCACATAACACATCAGGTTTAAGGTGTCCCTAAGGGTATCAAGATACCCTTGGTGTCCCCGTGTCCCCTGCTTATTACGACATCTAATCATAAAGTAGTAGCGAGGCATACACGTGACGCCATCTTTGGTGGACACATCAGCACCCCAACCGCACGAACAGCACCTGCAGTGCCACGGATAACCACATCAACCACCTCCCATAGCCCGAGCATGTAGCTAAAAGAGTCTGCGATGGCTTCGATACCTTTTAATACCAAGGACGCTGCCGAGGACACGCGCCTTAAGCTTCGAGAGTACCAGGAAACTCGACAAACAAACGAGCAATTATGGTACAGCAAGGTTATCCGTGTGAGCTCGACTTTGATGGTGGCTGGCGTTATTGGGAGACTTGTATCGGTTGCCCTATTTCTCGTCCCCAGTTTATTCTATGTCGCGACGGCCGTGGAAATTGTTGGGTCTCTCCTCCTTTTCTCCGGTACACTCATCATGAGCACATGCCCCACCGAAGCAGGAGTAGATGGCAACGTGGTTGCTGTAAGCTTCGATAAGTCTATGCACACTAATACAACCACGTGGAATTTAATGATTTTGGCTGGAGCATTGCTACCTTTCATCCAAGCCTTGTCCAGCCCCTTATACCGCAGGGTGTGGGCGGGTGCCCTGTATACTGCAGCATTTGCGGGTCTACCTTGCATGTACGCCTTGGTTCGCCAAGGAGCGGTGTACAACGATCATGAAGTCCGACCAAGCACTGTTGTCGTGTTCTTCCTATTCCTCACGTTGGGCAGCTGGGGGATAACGCAGTTTCGCTACGCATTTGAACCCGACTTGTCCAGTCGCGCAAAACCATTTATGGTGGCAGCTGGGGTAATTCGCTCCTGTGCTTCCGTCGCATCTATTTGCGTGTGGTTTGTGCACCGCCGCATAACAATACGCCAGCGACAAGCGTTGGTCGACCAAGGTCGCCAATCTCGTGATCCCGATGCCACCTTAGCTCTTTTTGCAGCGATTTACACGTTTATGGTCGCTACAGGAGCGTGCGACTTGCTTATGGGCTTTGGACATTATTACAACGCAGAGAACAGGGGCTCTTATCGTAGTGCTGTTTACTTTTTCATTTCAGCACCGTTGTGGTTTCAGCCAATCGTGATTATTTTATTTGGCCGAAGGGAATTGCGCCTTCAGCTGAAATTAATGTTTGAGGATTCTCGTGCTCAGTACGATGGAGCCTTCATCGCGGAACTTCTAGACACGGTCCCTGTTACGGAAAAAGGTGTTTGGTATGTCATGCGAGAGCAGCCCAACAACATGTTCGAGGATGATCATCGAAGGTTCTGGCGGCGTGGGATTGTTGAGAAGAGCACCACTTCAGCAATAAGCGTGAAAGTAAGCCGCGATTCCCTCGTCGACCGCTTCTCTTTTGTTCCAAACGCACTAGACAGCTTGCGCGAGTCTCAAATTCAAACTCACGAAGTGCACGTGCAAGGTACCTCGGGCAAGTCATCGGATCAGCTTCTCACGCAGGCCAAAGATGAGCTGAGGTGCATTGACTGGGAAAACATCGATCTTGAGCTTATGACAGGGTCGATCCAAGGAACAAGTGCAGTTGATATCAGCGACTTATTACAAAGGAGCCGGCTGGTGAGAGCAGGGGAAAGTATCGACTATTTTATGTCGCATTCCTGGAAGGATGATGCAGTGATCAAATATGAAATGCTTGAGGATACTGCAAAGAAATTCAAGAAGAGAAATGGACGCTTCCCTACATTCTGGCTCGACAAAACCTGCATTGATCAAAAAAATATCACTGACGGTCTCAAAGTGCTGCCTATCAATGTCATGGCCTGTGATAAAATGCTTGTGCTCTGTGGGAAAACATATCCAACTCGGCTTTGGTGTGTTTGGGAGCTCTTTACACTGCTGGCGTTTACAAGTCGTGAACAAGCTGGGCGCAAGATCGAGTTCATTCCGATGCTTGATACCAACCAAACAATAGCAGACGTCCTGCAGCCCCTGCGTCTGTTTAAACTGCCCGATGCTCACTGCTTTGACCCAAACGAAGAGATCCGGCTCAGAACCATCATTCACGCGAGAGGCGAGGGCCTCTTTGAAGAACGCATTCGCACACTCGCGGAAGTGTGCGGAGACACGCTGCGCCAACGGAGGCGCACAAGCAGCTCCAGCACGTACATTGCTTTCAACAGGTTCCGGTCGTCATCAAACGCTGCCGTTGAGCTTGGGCTGACCGCACATGAGACATCGTCGGTGATTACTGAGACTACCGATGTGTAAAAATAAAGTCCTTGTATCCAGTATTATAACCCCCCCCCCCCATCCCTCGACCCTCGATCTGATGAATCAATGAGGAACGCTTTGCGAGCGCCTCCATTTGCGGGCTTTGTGCAGTGCCCATCGATTTCTTCGCCCCCCGCGCGCCGGGGGGTCGCTTTTAGCCAGCCAAGAAATAGCGCCTCCCTACTGGTCGCTTATCGCGCGCGAAATCTAAGCTACCATTTTATGTTTGGCAAGAACAGATAGGCCTGAGCTAATTAGCTTTCTGCGTCCTTCTGATGATCCGAACTCGAACTCGAACTAATACAACTTATTCAGATGGCGTAGAAGCGAGTGCTGCGGGGTCAAGTGGACGCGCGTCGCGTGCGGTCAGTGTCGAGAGAGGAGGTATGGGCAATCGGCGAGCGCGGGTGTGCAGCACGTTTAGGAAGATACTGCATGTCACGGAGCTTATTATGCCTCTCATTGTTGTAGCAGAAAGTATTGTTGTCTTTTGGTGGCCCCGTAGGGCCCCTGGTGTTAGAGCTGAATGCAAGTCAAGGGCTGGTAAGTAACTCCCTTCTTTCCCGGATAGACTTCAAGGATGAATGTGTTGACAATTGTGTTGTGGTGGCTGCCGTGGCTCACCTAGGCCACTGACTCAGCCACGTCTACTGTGTGCGCGTCACATTTGCCGCGCCAGACAACCAAATGGCTAGCATATGGTTGTCATACTTCTATCCTTCTCTTTGATTGGTGCATTCTCTTTCTCGTTCTATTCCAGCTCTGTGATGTTCCTCAAACACTGAACATCCAACAGCACGTGTGGAAGCTGCTTGAGTGGGTGTGGATCCTGAGATGTTTCTTGTAGTTCTTTGTCTGTTCTAAGTTCATGTTTGCGTTAGGATGTGTTATTCTTTGTTTAATCTATACTGCTACTATGCGTATGATTACGTAAGAGATCACATCCACATTCTCCTCAGGAAACTCGGAAAACTGGTCTAGAAAAAGCTCAGAAGGTCCTAGTCGTTCCCATTGCAATAATTCTTCGTGCCAGTTCGTCCACGGGCTCTCCCAAGAAGCCGCCTGATAACCGTCGCCAGCGCCGCCCCTTCACCGGGTACTGGGCCAGGTCCAATTCAGCAGCGTGGCCTCGAAGCGTTTTTGTCGGCATTATTGCCCAGCACCCAAGGCAGCCGTGCTGTATCCGTGTTGGTTGCATGGTCGTGCCGGTTGGTCACGCTTCCCACGCTGCCGCATCCCGATCCAGGTGAGCGACCGGTAGTTGGGTGTCCCAAACCGGCTGATTTGTTCCCTTCTAGTCAGCTTCGCAAACTTAATGCAGAAACTCATACGAACTCTCAAACAATCGATGGTATATATCTAAACTCTCTGAGACTCGAGTATACATGTGCTGATTTCACCACACTGAAGGCCCTCCTACGGAGCTAAAGTCCCTACTTAGCTAGCTATTAGCTAAGTAGCTACCTACGAGAGGAGGTATAAGTTAGTTGTTGCTTCTTTGGCTAAACTGCTAAACTGGCTACAAAAAACGCTCACCCCTGTACCTTCTGTCGTGGTTGTTGGTTGGGTGGTCGTTGTTTCTGCACTCAAAACTCGTTGCCTCGTTGTAATAATGTTTTAATCGTTGGCTCCCTTCTTGGGCTCCTTCGGAATCAGAGCTAGGCGTAGTCTTGACCTACAGTAACAATAGGCAGACAACTTCGGGGTATACGAGCTATACTAAAGGATATGATTTTCATAAATCTAGGATGAAGTATGGTACTGATCAACCTTCGGGTACCCTATTGCGAGCGAATCTTTGACAGACTGCTGCTAGACTAGAGTACAATATACGAAGTACTAACTAACCGCCCATAAGCAAAATGGGTCAAGCTGCAATGAGTTTAGTCGGTGCTAGTGGCAAAGTAATAGAACTATGCCCCATCCGTATATTTGCCAGTTATGTTTGAGACCACTGTCTTCCTTCTCTTCATCGTTTGTATTTGGGGGCTTGTAGGCGTGGGTTTGTCGTGGCGTGGGTTTGGGCGGATGAGGAGAGATATACGAAGGGTTAACAATGCAGAATGATGCGCAAGTCTAAGCATGTTAGCAATGAGCTACCAAATCACCGAATACTCATCGTGTTGACTCGTTGCGTTTCATTTCAGGTCGCACCGATTCAGTTTGCGCCTAAAGCCAAGGACGAGTCCAACAAACTGAGGCGCAAGAACTCCCTCTACGAAGAAATCATTCAATACTTGGACTCGTTGGACAACGCACCCGATGGAATTGCCGAATTGGTGGAATCGGCTGCGTTATCGGCCGCGTCAGCAAAAGAGAAGCCAGAGCCGGCGGAGGATCCTCGGTTAGCGGCCTTGAACAAAACTGCCGATCAAATCCGAGCAGGCGACCTGCGCACTCTGCGAGGCGTGATTACGAACCATTTTAAGACGATCAACCGCCGGTATGTACAATGAGCTTTGAAGTGATTGGCGACGCAAAATGAATGCAATAAATCGAGTATGGGACCTTCAGAAAGAGTGATTAGTTATAGCATCAATAAGCGATAGGTACGAAAGTATTGTTACCATATAGATTAGGTCAAACTCTTTACATTAAGAACACACCAAAATCATTCGAGAATACACTCATTCAATTCCGTTTAGCGCTGACTTTTGGCGGTTGAAACAGGTTCCAGGGGAAGCATGCTCTGAACACGCTGTTGCACATTTCTGCGCGGGAGGGCTACTGGAGAATGGTAACGACCATTTTCGACGACCGGACGCGCATTCCAGCTGACCGCGACGTGCCCATCTTAGTTGACGCCCGCAACCAGCGTGGCCGAACTCCTCTGCACGTGAGAAATTGAGACACAGCACGAAATAGATCACGATTTCGTGGATGCCAGGGAGATAGACGGAAAGGACTGTTACACCATAATGATTGCCTTCCGCGAATGCTTTTTCTCACCTTGGGTATTAGAGGGTCTTGAGCACAGCTCTCACTTAGCAAACCCTTTGAGACATGCCTTGTTCATGCAAACATTTAAATCGGGTTTGCTTCTTTCTCTTTTTCCTGTCAACACGTCTGACCATCGTTACGTTGCCAACGTGCTACATCTCTCATGCTATAGGTGGCGTTTCAACCTCCGACCGCGTCGCACAACGGAATCATGCACGGCTTGGACCCGTCGGCTCTGAAAGCGAACGCGCCCCGCCCGGAGGGGGTGACCATGGACACGGATTGGGTGAGGCCAGGCGACAACAAGTTCAGGAGGAAAATCGTCAAGACCTTGATTGCCGAAGGCGCCGACTACGAAGCCCGCGACATCATGGACTTCGTGCCGTTGCATTACGCGGCCCTTTGGGGGTGCGTTTATGTTTGTGAGTTTGTTTCGCCGTTCGAGAGCAAAACGGCTTCTCAGAAATTAAGCCCACAAATTTTACTGTCTTAGTCTCCCATTGAAGTTATCAAAAAATATTTGTGTCAAGGACGTTGCAAGTAAAAATCACTTCTGAACCTCTTTGTGCTTGTGGTGTATCGCTTTTGAACTTCACGTAGGTGGGACGACTGCGTCACCGATTTGATTGGCATGGATGCTGACTTGGCGCCCATCACCTCTACGGGCACTACTCCTCTAATGATGGCGTGCAGCCGAGGTCATTTGAAAGTGGTGGCCTTGCTTCTTGCGGACCAGGGCGGCGCCTCGGCAGAAATCGAAGCGCGGGACGCCCAAGGTGACCTAATGTAATGCGATGAAGAGTTCTGAGAAGTAGATTTATATACGTAACATCTCATGACATTGTGCTGGGTGGTAGGCCAATCATGTGTGTATGGGGTGAGACCACTGATACGGTCGAAGGAACCATTTGAGTGTTTTCGCAAATTATTCGCATGTGAAGGAACCATTTTAGTGTTTTCGCAAATCATTCGTGCGTAGTTTGAGGTAGGGCTGTGCATGATTTGCATGCATTCGCATGCGCTCGTAACAAATAGGCCATTTTGTGTGCCCCTTTTTCGTGTTTTTTTATATTTTCTTCGTTGCACCCAGGTGATTCGGCTCTCTTGTTTGCGACTCGACGCGGCAACTTCGACGTTGTGCGAATGTTAGTGGAGGACTACAAAGCAGACGTAAACGTTGAGAACTACATGAAGGGCAAACCCCTCATCGAGGTATAAATTACGAGGCATATGAAATTTAGTGTTGTGTTGTGTTTAATCCTGCAAAATAGGGCAAATTTTTGGTTCGCCATTTTCGAATGAGCCGTTTACACTTAATATGACTTAGCGCTGACTCTGCCCTGTGCACGCATGTACCTTCTTTTTCTGTTTTTGGCCAGGCCTGCACACACAATTCGTTGGACATGGTCAACTTGCTGCTGGACCGCAACGTCGAGAAAGACAACGGCGCGTTCGAGCTGTTGCGAGGCCAAACCGCAGTCATGATCCGGGCGCGGCTCAAGCTGGAAGAAGGTGGCGAAGGAAGCGACAGCGACGACGAAGGCAGGCACAAAAAAGACCGAGGGGGCGGCATCGGCGCCTGGGTCATTTACAAAGAGGTTCCACTGTAGTAATTTAGTCAGTAGTTCGAATCAAACGATGATTGTAAAGCAATGGAAATATTAAGGAGTTTCATTTTTTTTGGTGTATTTATATGCGGCGCACAGACAGTACTGGAACTGACATTTTTCTTGTCCGTCTTCCGCCTACCATCTTTTCGCAGATTAAGCCGGGGAAGAAAACGAAGAGGGGCCAGCGCGAGCCCGTCTTTTACTACAACAGCGTCACGCGCGAATCGGTGCGCTATCGACCGTCTGACTACGAGCATGACCCTCTGCACATCCCCAAAAAAGCCATGTTTGGCATGCACTTTTACCACTGAAAAGCGAGAAGATTAGATTAGATTAGATTGCACTCCCCAATTGCAAAGAAACAACAATAAATAGCATAAAGCTAGGTTTTGATGAATCCTTCAGAACAAGTCTGACTGGGCTGAGTGTCCTTTTGCGTAATGCAATGTTCATCGTTACTCTCATGAACCCTGTAGGATCAATTCTCTGAAGGCATAGGTTTCGAGTACGTCCGCGATCTCCACTCCGACCTATCCTCTGCTATGGCACAGTATTCCTTGAAGTTGACCGGTAGTCCTTTGCACTTTAGAGCCTTCTTTAAAGCTCGACCCCATGTCATCTCAGGGCATCCATTCGGCCTTGAGTGTGCTACCCAACCAGTAAGCAACTGCCGCGGCGCCCGAGTCACAGGCATCCGAGCGAAGTGGCCAGCCCAACGAAGAATCCGATTGTGATAGTAGCTATCAAGATCCATGGCATTGAGCCTTTGAGTAAGAGTGGCTGAATTTATGTGATGATGAAAGGCATGACGAAGGCTGACACGACACATGCTACGAACACAACTCTTATGGAAGCTACGGAGTCGGTTGAATAAGTCTTCTCGTAAGAACCAAACCTCACACCCATAAAGCAAAGTAGACAGAACGAGAGCTTTGTAAACTTCTCCTTTGAGGTGATTAGAAACGTGTTTATTTCGAAGCACCATACGCGAGAAACCCTGCTTTTTTTCACCCAGAAACTATTGCTGCATGGGTGATGATCGTAAATAGTAAATACGTCCATGAATTTGTACATAATCGAGCTTTGAGGTGATCGCAGTCATTCCTGTTATTATGCTGAAAAACATGTCAACTTATCGAAATTTATATCCTAGCTTTGAGCCATTCGTATATTCTCTATGTTTATGTCTAGTAGATAAAGCGCCTGAAATTTCGATTGGACTTTCTGTACTAGGTGAATATAAAGATTCCAAATTCCATACCGATTTCAGAGAAAGCTCGTTGGTAAAAAATATATGCTGGGGCGGTCTCCAAAATTTCCTTTTATGAATAGAGACGTAGGATAAAAGCCAGTAGATGTCAAAGACCCCATGTAAATCAAGGAGCACAGGTTTCCATTATACAGCAAGGGAACCCTGAGCTCTATTCGACCAAACCTTTCACCAAAACGCCGAGGCGACCGGAATCGTGGAGTTCATCCCACTGCTGAAGCAGCTCCCAGCCCGGTGCTGCGCTCAGCGCTACATATGCAGCTCGACTTTCAAGCTCTGCCTTCTTGGCACTTATCCTCTCTTCTGTTGTGGTTCCATTTCCCTGTGAGTCCACTGACTCCATTGCAGAAGCGTGAATCTCAGCCAAGGTCGCTGCTGATGTGAGCACGGACTGACAGAGCCGCGCCGCTACACACACGGGTAGTGCCAACGCTTCTGCTTGACTCAGCTTGCCACCACCACGAGTGCTCAACGAGTCTTCATGTGCGCCATTGCTTGTGCTACTACCATTACTATTACAAGGTGTTGGGTAGAGCGCTCGCTGTGCCGTGGCGTAGCCTTGAATTACGTCAAGGGCAGCGCTCAAAGCATCGATTGCTGTGGCACGTCGCTGCGAAGCATAGGCTACTGCTATGGCAAGGTCATAGATCCGTTTAGACCAGACCATATCGCCAAAGTCTAGCACTGATACACCAGAGCACAAGCGCCGCGCAACTGCGCAAACGTCAGGAGAAGTAGCCCTTTCGGTGGTGTCAGTAGTTGGAATGTCGTCCACAATGTCGCTCGACAGGGCAGCCTCGTCGGTCAGGAGGACATTATAATCGTTCAGATCGCCATGAATGACTTGTTCTGGCAGCCCAACGAGCAGACCTGTGAAGGTATCGTCAGCTTTATTCTCAGCACTACTGCCTGCTACACCGACCGTTGCCCCGGTTTCATCCGGTTGCAAAGCGCGCGAAAAGCGTCGGAGCCATTTTTGAACCAGCTCGCGCTGCGCAAGATTCTCTACCAATTTCAGGTCACTTTCGCACCCCAACGCATTCCCCAAATCCCACGCCAAGTGCCGTTTCGCTGCTGCTGGATTCCAAGGTGCGTGCACCAGTGCAAATGAGCTGGCGCCTTCGCTTCCATTGCTGCAGACGCTGTCACCATTACTACTGCTACAGTGGCTGCTGTCTCTGTGAAGAGCGGCACCTGCACAAGCGACTGCAGCGCCAACGCGGCGAAGGGCGCCTAAGCCAGGAACTGCAGGTGGCTCGCCAGCGCATTCTGCGAGCACAGTTCCAGGTAAGAACGTCACCACGCGCACAAAGTTGACCCCATCACCATCGTTGGCCTTGTCTACTCGGAGAACCGTGTCACTGGCCTCCGTCGCATCTGAACCGTAAGGAGCTCCCAGATAAGAAGTCCACGAAAGTGGCTGCACGCGGAAAGGAACAGGACAATTTATTCCCGCCTTCGCTATGCGATCCATGGCTTCATGTTCGAGCTCCAGCTGAGCGAGAGTGTCATTAGGACCCGCGAGCCTATAGTAGCAATGAGAAGTGAAACAAAAAGGAATTGAGCTAAATGAAAGAAATGTACAAGATATTCCATTGACAAGGCATAATTCTCGAGACGAAGAATTGTTGAGGTATAAAGGGGCTTGTTATCTGTAGCCTTCTTGGTTTTCTGTCTGGCTGTCTATTCAACTGTCAGCGTATGCGTCTTCCAGTCTGTCCAGCATACCCCTTCAAAGACTCGAACAAAAACAGAGTCAGTAAATAGACGGAGCAATATTTATTCACCCTCGGCAGTCTGCGCCCGAGGAAGCGAGCTTAACAACTACTTTAGACCCTTCTGCCAGCTTGACAAGTGCATTTAGGTCATCGTAACTCGGTAAAGGCTCGACCACCGTGGGACTAAATCCAAACCCAAACTTCGCTATGTCTAAAATTTCTTTCGAGGTAAAGCTAGGCTTCGACATTTGCCTGAATACAGTAGTGAATGATTAACTATAACTCTAGGATATCAGATGAAGGCTAGACAAGACCGCTTGCGCTACGGTAGCTAGCATTCGATGTATCCAGCCATCGTCTTAAAGAAAATTAATTACGTCAACGAAGCCCGATGTGAAGAAATAACTGATCGAAGGTACGTACGAAGAGGGTCCTCGTGTAAAATTGTGGCTCGACTCATCACCAGCGCAGCCTCTCAGAATATTCCAAGAAACATGCGAGTTTGAGAAGATAACAGTTAACAGTTTTAGAGTAGTACAGTACAGCAGAATGAATACATTATCCGCTATGGCTAAAGGTGCACCAAACAAGATTACGATAATGGCGCAGTCTTCCAAGCAAGCGGCAGCATCCTCTTAGGTGCTACGAGAGAAAATGATGAAATCTATTATCACGATGCGATTCTTTCGCCAAGCGAGAAGGAAGTTAATAATTCAAAGCAGCAAGATAATAAAGATAACAACAAAAACAATCAATATAGTCAAGGTTAGCGCATCGCGAATCTTTTCAGATAATGAAAGCATCCAGTGGCCATCAACGCGCTTCCCTGGCGGAAGGCTCGAGTAACGGTAGGGCTCTCATTCTACGTATTATAGACGTCAAATGGACGCCATCATTGAAAAATCGCTTCGAGACGATGATGCAAGCAACACGGTACAACCTCAATTCAGGTCCTGGGAACGCATGCGCTGAGGCACTTGCCCTTAGTGTTATTTATCGAAGAGGAAATGTGCTCGCGGAGCGTGATCTTGTTACGTATTCTGGATTAGACATGCAAGCAGGTACTCCAGACGGCGCAATCACTTTGAGTTCTGGTGGACTTTGTGCGTGTCAAGTGGTGCGAGCTCGTGCCCCAAGTGGCTATGGTGGCGTTAGAACCCTTCTTCGAACCCTTCTAGTAAAAATTTATAAGTCGTTGCGTTGGCTCGTAAATTGCGGTATGGGTGAGAAAGTTTGCAGCTTCATAATAGCCGCTTGGATTCCCAATCGGCTTTCCACGAAGGCTCTTGCTTCTCTCCGCAGTCTTCTTGGGCGGATTGTCGGTATCGACCATCGCTTTGAAATTGTCCTCCTCGTTTCACCAAAAAATGTTCGCAATCTTATTTTCCCAGACCGATTTGGTTCTAATGAGGACCTTACTGATTCTGGCAGCAATGTTGACAACCAAGCTCTTGAAAAGCTTCTTCAAGGCATAGAAGCGCACAACAATTACTGGAAGCAACAGAACAGTGCAAAGATACTTGACGATGAATGCAAGTTTGGTATTCTCGAATCGCTGTTGTGGCTAGAATAACGTTTCATGCTTATATATTTCAGCGAATACGCCACTTAGGATATGTGCAGATAATCGATACCTATTTCCCAGATCAACTTCGAGTTATATGGCTATATCCAATTGATTCCACTGTACGAGTATGCAAAAGAGGAACTAGCCACCACGGATATAATTTCCTCCCTTCAGGAGCCAATAAGCACTTGAATATATTCGATACTGCAGATCTGTAGTAATAAGACGACCAACTGGAAGCTAAAGGGGGGTCACTTCCGAAATATCGCCCTTTTTGGCCATAGTACACGCGAATCGTAATGTAACGGGATTCCCATTAACCGTGATTATGGAGCCAGAGCCTCAGGCCCCGAAATTTTGACCGCATCGAGGGAGAATTCCGCTACGAAGAACAGCAATATTCTATTGAAATTAGAGCCTAGAGTTGGCCAAAATTGCTTGAAATTCTAGTCCAGCGGAGGTGTATTTGCTGTGCAAAAGGGGCATCAAAATTAAAAATTGCATATCCAACGGATCATCGTGGATTAGATTAGAGTTTACTCCTCAATTGCAAAGAATTATCAACAAATTGCAAAAAGCTACGGGGTTTGTGAATATATTTTAGGATGGTTTTGACGTGTTTTGTCTGCGTAAGAGCCGAAAAAGCTCAAATGTGCCGTTTTTGCGAAGAGTGACCCCCCTTTAGCTGCCGGTTAGTCAGAAGCTTGTGCTTCTGTAACCCCCAAGGTATCCTGGGGAGTAATTTTATCCAATCAAGTCTGCGAGTCATCTACCTATTACCTATATGCGGTGATAGGCGCAAAACTGTCTGTTTTGAGACAGGCCCCGAGGTGCCAGAATTAGAAGGCCAACAGGAAGAGATAATAAGCAAAGCAGCGAAAATTGTAGTTAGGAAGCTAATCAAGCGCAAATTTCCGTAATAAATATTTTTTTATAAACGGCTTATAATAAAGATTCGTACAGTAAAGGCGACATCTTGCTCTATAGCTCTAGACTCAGACAGACCACAGTTTTAAACACTAGTGCAAAAAAAAAATAGAGATGGTAATGGATATAAATTAGAAAT
>Ga0307982_1002961_pt1 | contig 13616 bp, 11 predicted proteins | sample OrgLakmetagen989_FD_201847 | JGI IMG/M metagenome (GOLD analysis project Ga0307982, IMG submission 201847) | Saline water microbial communities from Organic Lake, Antarctica - #989 | ecosystem: Environmental > Aquatic > Non-marine Saline and Alkaline > Saline | place: Antarctica: Organic Lake...
TCGTCATGATGGACTCCTTTCATGGTGGCCAAAGGCGTATACTAAATGGCGCGAAAGAGGAAGGCCAAATAGAGAGAGATGCATTCTAGTCAATAATAGATGCATTCTAGGAGTAAGTGAAAAAAGGGGATGCATTCTGCGATTTCCTCTCTTGGAGGTAAACCAACAGACACACTTCGTTGACTTTCTACCTTTTCTTCGTTCTTCGCATCATCTTCTGCATCATCTTCTGTTGTTTAGCGCCATCATGCGATCCATGCTCTATGCACCTCGTTGGCATTCAGGCATAGCGACGAAATCCGAATCTGATTTATAAGAGATGTTCTCTCGAGTAGTACGTTCGTTCCATTGAAACACGCTCGAAGCGTAGCACCCCGTGATAGCAAAATGAACCCGGTAATGACTCCGGGGGAAGCGAAGTCGCGAGAGTTGAAAGACGACGAGCGCAGCGTTTCAACGATTGCCCAAGCCAATGGTTTGTTCAACTTTGAAGACGAAGAGATACTTCAAACTGAAGAGGAGGCGCTTGACGCGGAGCTGCAACTACGACCTCTCACTGAGGAAGAAGTTGCGCTCAAAGCAACCGAGGTACAGGCTATGTTTGTCACCATGATGTGTTTGTATAGTATGCGTGTCGTCAGCTGACTATTTCCTGTGTGAATATGTCTTCATCTTCTGCCTCTACAAGGAATACTGGAATTTCAAAGCTGACAAATTTATGAAAGCAGCCGATAAGTTCAACCGCAACGGTTTGTTGAGCAGGGCTGAGATTCAAAGCTTTGCAGTCGGCAACACATCCGGCGACGACGACGACGACAGATGGTCCGTGGGAATTAGAATTCTTTAGCAGTCTACGAGTAGCAATGAGTATAGAAGTAATAAAGATAATTTTGTGCATAGCATGTTTGCCTAACTCCTACAAATCCTGCGTACATGTCGCTAGGTTCGTGGAGTGGTTTATCATAGACAACTACGGTGAAAACTTCACGAGATACGACGTTGACAACAGCGGCGAAGTTGACATTCACGAGCTGCGCACTGCCATAGCGGAATGGGCACTTTATGCGAAGGAAACTACGGCCGCAGCAGCGCACCGGCAAGCAGCAGCTCGCGAGCGGAAGTTGCAGCTGAAAGAAGGCCGTCGCTTGATGCTTGAGAACGCGGACGCACGCGCGGCTGAAATCATGGAGCTGTGTCTCTTGAATGGCGCATCGTCGCTCACCATCACGGTGTTTGGGATGCGAACGCACCTGGAACCAGTGCCGCGCCTCAAGCCGTTCGTGGATTGGATGCTCAAAGATCGCATGCGGGTGTGGAAAAAGTACGACGCGGACAAAAGTGGCACCATCGGTGAGCGCGCTCCCAAATTGTGTTTCGCACCTACTCCTGATTGATAGATCGGCCACACGGCCTTATTTTTTTTAGTTGCTAGCTTTACTTATCGATATAATCTTAATTCTTTTACACTCTGTACTGTGCTTGTGTTAGAGCTGGGTGAATTGGAGTCAGCGCTAGACGAGTACTTCGACGAAATTGCGTCAGAATTCGACGAGCTCAAAGGCGATGGCGGGCGGGTACAGAGCGAAGGCGCTCGTCGAGAAGGGCTCTTGAGGCCGCCACCACCGGTACTCAAAGCAAGCGACAGCAGCAGCAGCACTAGCAGCGAGGGCGGTGACCACCAGGTAGTTTTGGAGTGGCCTCACCATTGGAAGCAGCGCCGGCTCGTGTTGCAGAGCGTGCGAGTGACCACCACCACCTCCGAAGGCGCCGCAGCAGCTCAAGCGCAGGGAGGCCCGGGCAGCGAATGGACTACCATCTACGACGGCGCTTACCCTCGCCGGGTCCTTGCTCTGACCGAGCCTTCTGCGCTTTACCTGTTCCGTCTCAAAGCGCTCCCATCGGCCGAGGACAACGCTGACAATGCCGACAACACCGATTTTGCAGAAGCGGTTTCGAAGGAAGTGTATTGGGTAGCGCAACCCGCAGCGCCATTCTTGTGTGGCCTCGGCCGCAGTTTACTAGTCAGCTGGTCGTTTCCCGTGCTGCCGCCATCGCTGGCGACCTCTTTGCGCCCACCTGCTCCTCATTGGCGCATTCACACGCGGCGCACGGATACTAGAGCTGGAGCCAATGGTGGGGTCGAGGAGCAGGGAGCAGCAGCAGCTTCGTCTTCTTCTGAGTCTGCTGCTGATGGCGTCACTGTAGTTGGACAAGGGCGGTCGTGGGGGGTAGTGCCGAATCTTTTTGAGGACGCCACTTATGAGGTCAGCGTATCATTGGAGTTACCCGCTGGAATGTCAAAGCATTCTGCGCCCATGATATGGCGCACTCACCTAACGCCCATAGGAGTTCGCAATGGTAGTAGTGATGCAATCAGCCTTGCGATGCCGCCTGTGGTTGATCCACAAGGAGCTCTGTCAGTCGCAGGTGTGACACCCAAGTATCGTCTAGAAGCCAAAGCTTGCTGCAGTGAAGATTGGCGCTGCGTGTATGAGGGCACTGCGGCGATGGTGGCAATGCGAGGGCTCCCGCGAGATGTGCTGGGAGACGTGCGTGTGGCTGCAAGTTTGGACTTGACTGGTTGCAGCCGCCACGGTGATGGCCCTATGACGAGACCTAGCAGACCTAACGAAACTTCAACTCTAGTATCATCCCTTGAAGAAAAAGAAGAAGTATCGTCGCCTGTTCTACAATTGAACAGTGAAAGAGCAGCAAATGGGGTACCATCACTAGTGGAGCCTGAAGAAGAGTCACCTAACAAGACCATGACTCAAGAAGGAAACGATTTGAATGACATTGGCGCTGCCCTGCCTCTCATGTCCGTTCAAGCTAGCTTTCCTCCTTCACCTGCGTTTGGTGCTGCCTCCAGTGATAAGACCCTTTCAAGAGATAGCGAAGTGCCATTACCAGGCACCAGCAAGGCGAGGTCTCGGGCTTTTCGAACGATGCTCCGAGAGGAAGAAGCTTTGGCACGTGCACTTTGGCCACTTTCTTCCATCTGGGATTTGAGCCCTGTTGCTCAGGTGCTGTTGCCTCCCTCGGCGCCTGCTTTTGTTGGCAACGCCGCGGCCTACATGGCACATGTAAAAGCCGTGGTGCCGCGGCTGGAAGTGATGTGGGCACCGCGCGTGGTGGGCGACGCACTTCGCCAAGAATTCGTGTTTTGTTGTCAGCTTTGGGAAGCAGGAAGATGGCGTTGCGTCTATGAAGGGCCGGAGCCTTACTGCGACCTCATGCCGTGGGACAATAGGGCAACCCCTCCTTCGTGTGGCACTTTTGTCGTCGTGCGCTCTGGACGGTGAGTTGTGGAAACTTTGATTTGTTCTTTCTTCTTTGTCATACATGTTTCTCGTGAATTCCCCTTGGTGAAATCCTATTTTTCTTGCTGAGTTCCACCTCCTTTCTCTGTCCTTGTGTTTATTGATTGTAGGATGGACTCCTCTCTCGCCGCTGCGTCACCATCACCAGCTGAGACAGACAACTGGAGCTACGGGGAAGGTTCCGCAGTGCTTTTGGCGCCGCACCCGCCGGTCTGCACATTTGAACCCTCCACTGGCACGCTATTGGTCGAGTGGCCAGACCCATCAGCGGCCTTGGACTACGAGTCTCACCTACCTGCTACGGTATCCCCCTGTATACTTGGCGTCATGTTGGAAGTTGCGAGAGGCCCTTTGCTAGAGAAGCCCCACCGGACCCAGGAATCTGTGGGGCCGCTGCAACACTTCCAGGAAGTGGCCAGGTCACTAGCGCGGGGCAGCGCTCGCGTGCCTTTGTCTCCGGGCTACCGCTACGCGTGTCGGCTGAAAGTGCTTACAGCGAAAGGCAGCGCCACCTCTGCTCCTGTGTGCCTCGAAGCCAGGCCCACTCCACCTCTGCCGCCGCTAGGATTGCGGGCGCGCGTTGCCACATTTGCGTCAGGCACCTCGAGAGGCGCTGGGAAACATGTAGAGCTCGAATGGACAGAGCCGTTGAGCACTGGCTTGCCGATTGACCGTTACATGTTGCAGGCACGTACGCGTGCGTCATCATCCTCAAGTAAGGGCTATCGCCAATCTCAAGGCAGAAGAGAGGTTGAACCCGGAGAGGAAGCAGAAGGAGCAATGGCTGGAGAAGTCACCGAAAGCAACGACGAAGTTAATTTATCATGCGAGTGGGCCACGATTTACGTTGGTGCCAACACCTCAGCGGGTGATGCCTCTACGCTGCGCCGGAAACGAGTGCAGAAAGAGTACCGGGTGGCTGCTGGCAACGGCCTCGGGTGGTCAGAATGGTCTCCTGTGCTGCCTGTAAACAGTGAACTTGCTGTGCTATCACCTAGCAGGAGTGATGGTGCTGTACTCTCGAGTGTGGATGCTCTCAATGAGGTGGAGGCTCCTTCTGGCGAGCGTGAACCCATCTTTTCAGAGACTGTGCTGGTTCAGACGGAGGATGGTACAGGCACGCGACGTCTTCAAGTCACTGCTACACCGATGCAAAGTGGCCAATTAGCCTTGAGAACCTCCATGGAGTCCTTTCCAAGCCACCAACAGCATCAGCAGCAGCAGGAACCACTGTATCTTGACAGCGAGGACCTAATGGTTGAAAACGACTGCGACCAAAGCAAGCCTGCGTGGACGCCCAACCCGCTGGTTCAGACACATCCTTCTCCCCTTTCTTTGAGCATGGATGGCCAAGACATAGAGCCTGCGACGAGGAGTGAAGTCGTGAGGTCTGCAGCAGATCCGTCTTCTTCCTCCTTGGTAGTGGCAGACGACGCCTTTAAACTCGCTCAATTTCGGAGGGTGCTAAAACAAAGACTGCGCATCAACGCTAGCACTGGCGTCCTATCGTGGACACCATTGAAATCTGCGGACGAAATTGATGATGCTCCCAGTGTGTTGATTAGAATTGAATATGTCGATGCAGCGCCGCTGCAACTGGTGCTGTGCTTGAGGCCGGGAAGAAGAAGAGAAGAATGTGAAGATGAATCAGGCTCTACAAAGGAAGAGGCGGATGTGCTACCAAGCCGTAAATTGCTCGTGAAAATTATCAGCAAAATGAGCGGAGGAGTAGTGCTCGAAACGACGGACTTCGTTAATGACCGCACTTCAATTCATTCCTTCGATGCAGAGGAGCTCTCAGCAGCAGGGCTGGAGTTGACGAGCAGCAGTGAAGGATTGAGCGAAGAAAGTGCCATGCTTTTCGTGCAAAGACTCGCGTTTAAAGCGGACGGCGCCATTGTTTTGCTTCATCGTCGAACGTCAAATGAGGCGCATTCTTTGGAGACAAGCACAAGTAATGAAAGGAGAGCTCCAGCTCATGACAGTGCTGCTACCAGCTCAACCTTTGCGACGTGGCCCTTTTCTGCGCTTGAAAGCACTCCTGCAGCCCTGGTAGCACGGGACACTGCGCTCGAGTCACGAGTGATGTCGGAAGCGTCCAAATGGGTGCCTGCCTCTGACGAAGTGCTTCAGCATGCAGTGAACGCTTTCTTTGCAGCACCGCGCCTCGCACCTCCCTTTCGTTCGACCTTCATGAGCATGCTCGCTGAGATCACAGCGACAGAAGCAAGGGCCCTAGCAGCGTCGAGAGGCCTTGTTCGACCGCCTTCACGATTCCTGAACACCGTGCAAGGCCCCATCTATTCTAGACCTCCGTCTCAAAGCCCCAAAGGAGCAAGACACTTTGACTGGGCGATTTATAGCGCTCGAAAGGATGTGAAATCTGCGACAGGGGGCACTCGACCGAAAAGTGTGTCCAAGCAGGCATTACGGTCACCGAAAAGCACTTTCGTGCTTGGCTCTGCTGCTGGGTCTTTAGAGAGAAGAGGAACTGGTAGCAGCGATGTCAATGACATGCAATTATTGCTTCTTGGGAATCAATCAGCTTCCAAGGCGTATGCGTCGTCCTCATCATCAAGAACACCTGCTCTCACTGGGCCTGCTTCTTCTGGCAAGATGCGCCTGCGCCCCCCGAAGTTGCCGCCCTTGAACTACCAGCCTCACAAATGGGGGCCCACCACGCCGCCGCGCCACCGCACGCACCGCATGCCCTCTCCTTCGTTTGCTGCTTCTGGTGCCTCCTCCGCCTCCGACAAACACCCGGAAGTGCAAGAAGAGCTGGAGCGCGATGAACTAGGGCTGCTGTGGCGAACATGAGAGCGAGCTTTTTTCTACTTTGCCGCCCTCTTTTAGGTCATTTAGAAGGTCTTCGAAGAACTTCTCAATGAAGTCGCTTTGTTAATTCACATGCATCTACATGGGAAATGGGAAAGGAAATGTGAAAGTAGTGACATAGGAACTCTAGAATAATGGGAATTCGGACAGGCGAAATCGAAGTGGTGGTATTACTCCCGTTTCTAGATATATGCCTCCAACAACTGCCGTCCCTATCAGCTAGCTGCCTAGATGCTTATGTGGCTTGTGCTTATGTATTACGTATGCGGTACTGGTGAGAGCAAGGGCACACCAAGGGATTAGGGATTGGAGTGGCCCTCTTTCTTTGTCTTTGTCGTGCTCCGTATTCGGGAAGTAGAACACCCCTTTCTGCCGTCTCCTTTCTTTTGAAGTGCCTTCCGGCAGCTGGAGCGCGAGGGCTTCTTTCCCTTCACTCGAGCAACACACAGGCAGTGTACCGCAGAACCGCCTTCAATCTCCCTCTTACACAATTTCCTTGAATGTGCAGAGTTGCGCACTCCCATTATGCACCCTCAGAGGTCAGTACAGAGCAGCACTCTTGGGGCTCTTGATCAGCTGCCACACTTTTTCGTGCTCTACGATCCACCCCCACCCGAGTCCCTGCATGGCCGCAGTCTTTTCCTTCCGCAGCACTTCCCCTACCGTGGCGTCGTCGGCAGCGGCCAGTTCTCCGAGAGCAGCGTTGCAGTACTTGAGCACAGCGCCGTGGCCTTTGGCCTTCGCGAGCTCGAGGGCTAGCGGAGCGAGCTCCTTCGCTTTCCCAGGCGACGCCACGTCCTCCCACTGCTCCAGCGCCTTGAGCGCACTCGCAGCAGCAGCCTTGTCCTGCTCCTCGCCCGAGGTTGCTGCTTTCTCGTGCAGTGCTTTGGCTTTCTGCGTCAGGGCTTCCAAGAGAGCAGCTTTCTGGTCGGCGAGTTTCTTCCGCTCGTCGCTCTCTGCTACTTCGTCCACTACCTTGAGATTCAGGGCTGCCGACAGCGCGGTCGCATCGATAGCGCCGAGCACCCCGTCGCAGGCGCTTGCAATGGCGTCGGGCGACTGTTTACAGAGGAGGGCGCGGGCCAAGAGAGCGCGCAGGAAGGGCAAGTGCTTGGGCGGTGCTTCGGTCTGGAGGGCGGCGCACAGGGGGTCGAAATCAGCGTCGTCCTTCATGGTGGCCAAGGTCTTGATCTTGAGCTCGAGCACTGCGGCGGCTAGTTTGGAGGTCTCTGACTCCACTACTTTGTCCTTGCTGTTAGTGCTCTTGGCAGGCTCAGAAGTGCTGGCATCTTTCTTGGGCGGAGGCGCGCCGACAAGGTAAGTGATGGGCCATCCCTTGGGCCGACTCGAGTCAAACGCCTTCTTGACGCAAGCCAGGGAACCAGTGAGCACATCCCCCTGTAGGCACCCGTCGGGCACCTTGTTGTTCTTGGGCTGGCTCAACCGGCACGCGAGAGTGGCCCCTTGCTTGAGGACGGTGGACGCCGCGGTGGTGGCTCCACTCACGCTCGCTTCGTGAGGGTCCACATAGAGGGGCAAGGTCACAGACTCCTTGAGCTTGGTCTCCACCCACAGCACGCACGAAGCCTCCAGGGCCGAAAGCTTGGCGAGGGAGTCGTGGCGCACCTGTAAACGAAGTATTGTGGCAGAAACAACAATAGGCAATGAACTTGATGGGGGAGGGGGAGAGAGAGGGAGGGAGAGAAGGGGGCGTGGATAAGAAAGAAAACAAAGACATAAGTAGTTCGCGCGCCAGTATACGTAAAGATACAAACAAGCACTTCTTTTTTTTCTCACCTGGCAGCGAATACGGTGCTTTCCCTTCCCGAGTTTAATGGCATCAGGCCAGGCATCTGCCACCCCGAGCAGCTTTCCCTTGTCGTCTTCTACCAGCACCAGTTGGGAATCGAAGGCAGCCTCGTAGAGCACCCCTTGCAGCATGGGAATGCGGAAAGTGGCCTCTTCGCCCGCTGCCTCGGTGGTATAGGCCCACTCCAGATCCAACTTGAGGAGCTGCTTTCCCGAGGGAAGCATGTCACGATCCGAGTGCAGCGGTGATATGTTGGTCTTAAGTGGCATCACCGGGCGGCGGCGATGGGTCAAAGTGGCACTGGGAGCCACCTCTTCGCGCTTGAGCAGAGCGCGCAACCGCAGCGGCACGTGCCCTTGCCCAGCCGCCAGGCACAGCGACGACGGGCACACTTCTACCCCGCGAAAGTCGACTTTGAGGGTGTACTTGGCCCCACACCCGCGCGTCGACCAGTACTGCGCCGCGCACACTTCCAGGGTCAGGCCCGGCTCGAGGCACAGGCGCAGCGTCTTGGAGGCGCCTGGCAACAGCCGCATGAAGGCCTTGGCCTCCTGGTCTCGGTAGGGGGTCTTGGGCACCAGTTGCAGCAGGTGCAGGGCCATGAGGCGGGGCGAGCCGTCGGGATCGGTGGCGTCGCGCTCGTCGTTGATCGTCACGTCCACCCAGGCAGCCCCTTGAGGCGGGGCATAGAAGTAGCGGTGCACGCTCCCCAAGCCGCAGGTCACGTCTTCCGTCACCGTCGGCACGCTTGGCACCTGAGGCTTCACCACAGTGATGGGCACTTGAAACAGGGAGCCGGCAGATGGTGAAGATGAAGAGGTGGTTCCCGGAGGCAGGCTGCCGGTGATGGTGGCGCAGTGCAGGCCTGGAGCAAGGCCCGAGGGGTCAATCACTACGCTGAAGCCGCGGCCCCCACTCGCCATGTGCAAGTGCGAAGGGGCCCGGCACCACGGCGCGTCGGAGGCCAGGTTGAGGTGCAGGTCCAGGGCGGTCTTCACTTCGGGGGGGGTGTCTTCGTGCCAGCGGGGCGAAACAGTCACGTCATGGGTGGAGACCGCCGCCGTCTCAGCCGCTTCCCGTAGATATACGCCTCGAGCCGCGCCGTTCACCTTCACCGCGAACCCGCAAGGGGGGGAATCGCTGGCGTGCGCTTTAAGCCAGTCCACGGAGGGCCCCACCTGCACCATGCCACTGCCCTGGGACAAGAGGTGCACACCCTCAATGGGCTTGCTGCTGTTCTCCAGGGCGCGCCGCAGCATAGCAGGAGTGGGCTTGGTCCCTGTGGCCGATTGAGCGCCAGCCAAGATCAAGGCCACGCAGCCTGCCGCATTGGGGGAGCTCATGGAGGTGCCGTTCATGAGCTGCTTCCCGTTGAGGGTCCAGGTAGGCACTGGGGAGATGGCCCCGCCAGGTGCCGTGATGGCCACCCCGCGGTCTCCGTCAGCGGCTGGCCCCACGCTGCTCCAGGTGTAGGTGGTGCCTTCCGGCAGAGCCATCGGGCTCGCGGCGTCCTGAGCACCTCCGAGCGCCGAGTACTGCGCCGCCATCATCGCCGGCGACACCATCGCAGCCACGCTGAGGAGGGCCGAGGAGGTGCCGCCCGGAGTGCCGACAGTAGTGAGGGCGGGGCCGTTGTTGCCGGCAGAGCTCACAAAGACGATGCCGTGCTTGTGCACCACTTCCTCCGCTAGCTCTACGAAGCGCCCCTTGTCGCAGAGGCACGCCGCTTCTCCGTAGGACATGTTGATCACGTCCACCTTGTGCTTCACCGCCTCGATGAGCGCCCGCTGCAGGCCGGTGCCGGTCTCCATGCTTCCCAACCGACTGTCCCCGATCTTGAGGTTCACGATTTGAGCGCCGGGCGCCACGCCGTTCAGCTCGGGTTGGTCCTGGCAAAATGAAAAAAAAGCCAAAAGTTAAAAGTGAGAACTGAGGAAGAGGCATATGGGGCGCGTTAGCTAAGGTGCTCGAATAAGAAACGGGCACCTATTGTAACTGGGTGAGTTGAGTGAGGGAACTCTAAAATAAGAATCGAATAGATTCACAATGATCATGAAAGTGAATGATTACCGGATGGTAAGCAGCTACGATGCCAGCCACGTGCGTGCCGTGAGCGCCCGCATCGACGCAGATGCTCAGGACGTCGCCCTCTTGGAAAATGGTCACGCTGAAGTTGAAGTTGTCGACTGCGCTGAAGCGCCGGCACTGACGGTCCACCCTGAAGCTCCGCATGGCCTCGAGTGACGTCATGTCGCCGCCTTCGTCGCAGTCCACTGCTGCGCACCTGGTCGCACAAGACGGAGTCAGCGTGCGTCATGAGGAGTTGGATGTAGAAAAGGAGGAGAGGGAGGAAAGAGGAGGGCCAAAGGAAAAGTAGAGCGCTCATTTAAACAGCCTTAATGTGCTGCGGTGCTTTATTAATAGATTGAAAATTATAGCCCAAAGCTCACCAGTGTTCGCCATCATGCCACACCACACAATCGTAGACAGGTCCAGGGTCGTCGTACCCGTCTCCAATGCCCTTCAAAATCTCGAGCGCAGCCGCGGCATCTTTAGCTGCCGTCTCGTTCTTGTTGACGCCCTGGGCATCAGCTTCTGCCTGTTTGAGGGCCACTTGAGCGGAGTGCATTTGTGCAGTCCATGCTTTGTTGCGTTCCTCCTTGACGCGCCCCTTGAGTTGGCCTGGAAACAGTTCAAACGCCCGCTTCACTCCAAGCCGCCACTCGCCGCTTGGGTTGTTCCATGCGGGGTTGAGCTTGAGGGTGCGGCCAGTGAGGCCTTGCAAGGTGCGACCACCACTCTCATCGGTGGTGTGGGACGCCTTGGTTGTCGTATCCACATCACCGGAGCCAGTGCAGTCAATGCAGTCAATCACCTAAGAAGGAATCGGGCCGGGCAAGAAGTTGAGAGGTTGCATTTTAGGGCAAGTAATATCTGTGCTAGATAGGCTACCTTGGGGCGACCATCAGGGCATACGAGCAAACCAGCTGCGCCTGGATCTACTCCAGTGTCTAGGATTGCAACCACGATGCCTGAGCCGTCGATGCCAGAATTCGCGATGAAATCAGCCGCTCCAGTTTCGCTCTTGGGCTGCAGCGATGTCCATGTTGATTCCATTAGTTCTAATTAGCACGACTTGTACAGGGGCTCGTTGTGCAAGCTCAGTCTTCGCAATATAGGTCCTGCTTTAGTAGATAGGTTCCCACGGGCTACGGGTTATACTTGTGGGCTACGGGGCGGGGGCTGTTAGCTAGTATTAGCTAGCTGAAGCTTCTCAGTTCTCTCTCTGTTCTCTGTCTGTCTCTCTCAACAGTTAGCTCCGATTTACAGGGATGGACGTTCCTTCAATGTTTCGTGCCTCCCCCGAGGGGAGGACTGGTATTAGTAGCTATACAGGGAGGAGTGCCATTTAGGCGGCAGCACAAGAGACCCCGAGCCCAGCTTCACTTTCTTATTTCTGAGGGTACAGGAGTACAGGAGCTAGCCGTAGCTCTGTAGCTCTAGCTAGCTACTACAGATAGCTACTAGGTTGTAGTAGCAGTAGCTGCGCGCTTACACAGTCTCAACCTCCTTTGGATTGCACTTCCTTCAACTAAGGCGCGATACTTCGCCTCATAAATCATTGTAATATAGCTAGCTGACTAGAAGATGTTCCATTCTAGTGAATGTTGTAGCAGCCCAAAGTTACAAAGTAGAGCATGTGAAGTAGCAAGGGCACCTCCTCAACTGTCCGTGTCACCGATCTCTAGGCGTTCTCGCAGTGCAAGGAATTATTCTATGAAGATCCGACAGTCCTCTGATGTGGTAACAAACATACCACTGGAAGGCAGTCCTGTGAATCAATGTGAAGTCGGGCTATCTATTTCAGGGTTAGAACAGCCGACCCGAGAGCGGCGCCGTATGGGAGATGCGCCTCGCCCTTTACTGCGTAAATCTATGGCTGAGACTAGCAATGGCGGCAATGATATTACCCTAATTGTCACTCCAACTTCTGCCCCAGTTTCTATGGTAGTGCGAACTAGTTTACCACGCATCGTGAACTCAGCAGATCAGCCTCCAGCTGTGAGAACGAAGGCTACCGGTTCAGGTGCACCTCTAGACGGACGATCACGAAGAGGATTGCGAGCGGCACAATCTCTCGACGCAGGCTTATCAAATATTAATGCTGGGACGAAACGGGGACGCCTGGTGACGCGAATAGCGAAAGCAGCCGGCGGACGACCTAATGCAATTGAAACCTCTCTCATTCGGAAGGTAACTCTTTTATCCTTTGAGCATAGAGAGTAGATGCTTGAGGCCCGTGCCACGAAATCTAGTTAGTTTTCCTGTGTCATTATTGACTTTTTGTTCCCTTTATGTAAGGCTCGTATCCTCGACGTGGACCATGAAGCCATGCGGCAGCTTTGCCTGGAGCGATCAGCCAACGCGATGCGAGCAGCTGCGGACAAGGCCAAGGAAGCAGCGGCAGCAGAAGCCGCCAAACGCAGCGAAGCGTCCGCCAAGCGCCGAGAAGCAGAAGAGGCGAAAGCTCAAAAGCGCGCTGAAGTGTACGCGACTAACCGTATTTTAGCGGAGCTGTGGAGACGGCGACTGAAGCAGGCGAAAGCGGACTTAAAAGCGCGAAGAACAAGCGAAGAGCACGTTTCTTCCGGCAGGGATGACGAAGTCCTTGCTGGGCCTTTATGACAGGAAGCCTGAATAAGCTAAAGGCAATTGGCCCGCATGAGCTTGATTCTTAGATGGTTATGGCCTCGAAGAGTGAGCGCCACGCGATTGCCGTTCGTTTCTCCTTTGTCCTATTGTGCATCGTGCTCCTGCTCCTCTCTTCGCCCCAGCGCGAGGTTTTAAGGCTTATTCGTTGATTTCTACAGCGCTAGGAATCTTGGCCAGCTTTTATTTATTTATAAGATCTATGCCATATCTCCTATTTCCTATTTCCTATTTCCGAAATGCGCTATTATGCCTACTAGTGCATAAGTGCATCTACATCACTACAAACAGCACACTATACTACTATAGACCGTGCATCACTCATCACTCACTCTCTGGCTATACAGCGCAGACCATAAACCATGAACCCTCTAGTGAACCCTCTCGGTAAGGTGCTAAATGAGATGTATGTTAGTGTTCGTGTTCGTAAAAATTTAAAAATAAGTAACAGTTTTGACCCAAATAAGTAAATAATTAAGTAAATACGGTGTATACGGAAGTAAATACCGTGTATTAGAGCTGTTCAGCCGCACGGGTTTTCCCCCCGCTCTGGGGGTTTTCCCCCGTGCCTCCGATCCTTTCTGTTGTCCTCGACGAAGACTGTCAACACGAATGAGATCCGAATACACACCGATTTACTACCGCAAATCGTCGCTTGTTTCTATGGAACATTCCTTTTGTTGTTCCATCCAATATACACAACACTGATTGTCACCACATCCTCGCTTCCGCTCATCGCGGCTCCCCGTATAGTTCCCACTAATTTCCCTCGATCACCGTGTGCGATCCCGCACGGCTCATAATGGACGCGACTCTGTCTTGATAAAGTGCATCAATTGCCTGCACACTGCTTCCTCTGCCCAAGACTTTTCAACAATGCTCCTCCGAAACCCTTCACGCGTTGCTACCAACACGCCATCACGTCACTCCGGCGTACCCAA
>Ga0307982_1002963_pt1 | contig 13611 bp, 15 predicted proteins | sample OrgLakmetagen989_FD_201847 | JGI IMG/M metagenome (GOLD analysis project Ga0307982, IMG submission 201847) | Saline water microbial communities from Organic Lake, Antarctica - #989 | ecosystem: Environmental > Aquatic > Non-marine Saline and Alkaline > Saline | place: Antarctica: Organic Lake...
TGCGATGCGGGTTGTTGAGTTGTTGTTGTGGTCGCAGGAAAATGCGAAAATGGAAAATAAAAAATTGAGAGCAAGCGAAGCGTTTACAGGGAAGTGACGTCGGCTCAACGGCTCAATCTCGTCATATTGTTTCGTCGTTTCGTCGTTTCGTCCCGTTTCGGGTTTTGGTTGGAAAACAAAATCGCCATGCGGGCACACACACACAATAGGCCCATGAACTTGTAAACTGTGCAGTAGCCTCATAAAGAGCCATGAGCCAATATTCTTCGGTGTCAGCTAGTCCTGCTGATGGCGGTAAGGCCTATCAGAGCGTGACGGCTTCGACCCCGCCCTCGCCACGGACTGCAGGGACTCCAAGGGAGAAACGCCATAGCTCGACCCCTGCCTTCAACATGGACGACATGGTCTATTTCTATTACGACCACGCACGAGGCGAAGTCTTAGATATACGTAGCGAACTTTCGCGGGACTCTGGTGCCGAGCCTGATGCAGCTGCTGGAGGTATGCCCAACGCATCGGCGGGACAGGGTAACCGCTGCGACGCCTGCCCTCACTGCGCCGACGTCTGTTGCCTCGACTATAGCAACCCTTTAGCCCTTGCGAGCGCGCCTACCGTGTGTGAGGCATGCCATAGCAAGAACATAGATACTGCACCTGCGTCAGAAGTGGTGGTTCCCGCTCACGCAAAGCCGTCACGGCGGCCCTCGAGAAGGGCAGCTTCTCCGAGCGGCACTGTGAGGCGAATCACACCATGCGAAGTTGCGCGGCACAAGTGCATCGGATCTGCTTGGCTCGTGCTCGGGCGCGACGTGCTTGACGTGGCTTCCGTGATATTGGACCACCCAGGCGGCATTCGCTCCATTTTGCGACGAGTGGGCACGGCGAAAGACTGTTCTGCAGACTTCATGTTCCATTCGGCAGCTACCCGCAAACGGTGGAAGGCTTTGAAAGTAGGCGAACTAGTGGCCTGTCCAGGTCACCCAAATGCGCTGCCGCCTCTCGCTCCAGACTCAATCGCGCAGCAGGGCGACTGCACCATCTCGTGATGTGGCCCTTCGTCACTCGAAACTTTTGCGGATTCAAGTTTCGAATTTGGCGAATCTCGCACGAGATTCTAATTGTTTTTGAAGGCCGATGGGGATGGATGTGTAGACCAACAACTGAAGTGCTTTCAAAAAACTCGTGCCGTTTGTTTTGCATGCGATTTTCCAGGTAGCTGCTTTCTTCTAAATCCTTTTTGTTCCTCTGATGTCGCGACAATGCGACAAGCGACAAAACAAAAAACTGCCCTAAAAATTAAAAACGAGCTCGGAGCTCGGGCTTTATTCATATCTAGTGAGCTTAATGAGGCACATCGATATAGCTTCGTTATAAATGCGCGTTCATTTATATAATTTCTTTTTTTATATGTCCTAATTGTTAGTTGTTCTTGGGCTCAATTCAAAGTTCAGTGTTTTACACTCGCCGTATACCGTATTACTCATCAAACGTTTTTCATGATCATTGTGCGGTCAGGATTAATCGGGATCTGCATTCAAATATACATCTATGCATTTTACAGAGATATCTGCACCCAGGCGTGTTCTATTCCTTTTTGGCTTTCTTTTCTTTCTTCTCCTTCTTCTCCTTCTTCGCCTGTGACAGAGCAAAAGACGAAATAACGAGCAATGACGGCATTGAGAATCTTTGGCCAAACACGAAGAAAGAAAAAGATTATCAAGTCATTGACCTTGAGTGCAAGTCAGGGGATGACGTGTCGGTCTATCTTATAAGCCTCCTCTCTCCTTTTCGTTCAATGTACATGAGCTCACCTTCTTCTCTGCGCTCTCGTCTTCACCAGCAGCCTCCTCATCTCGCGCCCGCTTGCCTTCTTTCTTTTCCTTCTTTTCGCTCTTTTTCTCGCTCTTGGGCGCGTCTGAGGCAGCGCTGTAAGCAGGCTCTGCAGCTGCACGAGCTGCCTTCGCATCGTACTTGGCCACCTTAAAAATATGAAGAAGAAGTCACAAAGCAAGGAAACGGAGGGAAGGGCAATGTGAGAGGTTAATCTATGATGTTCTTGCATTGTCCTTCTCTCGAACTAATACAAACCCAAATGACAAAGAAGCCAATGTCCTTCTCTAAGAATGGTGAAACAGCACAAGTTCTATTGAGCAAGTCACCAACATACACATTTCAATGGGCGCGCGTACTAAAAGGTGGTGCGTACTACAGATATCTATACGCACCTGAGCGCCGTTTCCGCCGTTGCCGTAGCTCGCCGACGCGTTTAGGCTGCTGCCGCCTTCCAGCTGCCGGATGCGCTGCTCTACGGTGGCCCGGGACTCCAGGGCTACGGAAGCTTCCGAAGACTCGCCCAGAGCGTCCACTCGAATGGACAGGGCGCACTTGGCCGCCAGAACTCGGCTGATTTTGCCCTTGTTTTTGGGCGCGGTTTGGCCAATCAAGCTCGCGTGGTAAATGAGCCCATACTTGGGGGTGTCGTGCTTGGTTTTCAACGCCCGGAACAGGGCCTTTTCGGCTCCCAAGATTTGCACCGTAGACGCCGGCTGTTTGGCCAAGTTCATTAAGCTGCCCGCGTGCGCAATCAGCCGAGCCCCCACCAGCTCGCCCACCATGACAGTGAGGTTGGGGGCGATCGCCTAAAACCAATAGAAACACAGGCGATCGCGCACACATACACAACAAATTAAAAGAATAGAGGAAATAGAAAAAGACGAAGTAGAGTAAGTCACAATGAACTCCTTTCGTTTAGAAACCCCTTGTCACTAGTCATTATTTCTTTCGTTATCCTCGTGGCCTCTCACGCGGTCTCACCTGCATGCGGTTCTTCAGGTACTCGAACAGCTCCCGCCTGTATTCCGACATGGCCACCACTTCCGTCGCCAGCGCCTGAATGTTGGCCAAGTCCATAGGTGTTAGCTCGGTGCCCATGCTGATTTCTGCGGTTTCTTTCAAGGTTTGCACGATCGACTCGTCTTCCAGAATGCCCGACAAGTCCGTGGTTCGGAACCCGTTCCGGACCCCGCACTTCAGCACCACCCGGCTGTAGTCGATGGTTTCCACCACGATTTTCGCCATTTCGGGGAAGTGCCACCCATACCACTCTTTCACCCGCATGGCGTACGTGTTGATTTCTTTGTCGAGCTCGTCGAGCAAGCCAATCGCTTGCACGATCATGGTGTCCACCTTGTCAGGAGAAAACTTGAGCTTGTAGCGCGACAGCGAGTGCGAGAGGCCTAGCCGCATGGCCGTCATGTCGCCATCAGTGACTCCGCCGCCCAGCAGAGGCGCCAGCTGGGCACGAATGCAGCGGTACAGTTCGTTAGTGGAGTTGTCGTGCACGCAGCCAATGCCGAGTTGGTCTTTGATGGCTGCGCCCAGGGTTTTGTCGTTGACCACCAGCTTGTCCGACGACTCTTTCTTCACCAGCTGCTTGGTTAAAAACTTCTTCAGCGACTTACCCAGGCTTGATTCTACCATGGCCGTCGCCGCCGATACAGCCTATTCCAAATTGAAAGAGGTGAGTTCCAGTAGAGCAGGTGAACAACAGAGAAGCGAAAATATCTCCACGCTAAATTGGAAGAGATGGCCACTGTAGAACCAAGCTTGAACAGCGACTACTTCTTCAGCCCAATCCTAGTATTCAAGCGACCTACAGCTTATGGATATAGCCATCGCCTGCGATAAGCGCGCACTAGTGTTCTCTTTCTGTACGATTTAGGTGTGTTAACTCACTTCGACCGTGTCTTGGAACTTAGCGAAAGCCTTGAGCTTGATCATCTTCGCTGCTCCCTCGGGGGTCTCAAATTCTTTCTGAAGTGCAGCTCCATCAGCGATTTTCTTCTCATCTGTCACTTTGAAGAGGGCATAGCCTGCGGGCGTTTCAAAGAGGACGAGCATTGTTTGATGCAGCCCGCTAGAAGTAAAGTTGGCGAGCCGTGGAAAAAAAGAAGCGACTGTGATCTTACCGTAAAACGTACGTTTTTACGATAAAATCGCTTCGTTTGTTTCATGTATCCCTCCTCAGGGCGGGTGAAGCCTGCTCGACTACACTACTGCTCGACGCTCGACTGCTCGACTGCTCGACACAACACGGAGCATGAAGCAATTAGTCGGAAGTAATATCATCTGTAAATAAAACGAGTAGACGTTGCATTCTTGGCGTAGACTGGAATAGTAGCTATAAAGTAGGTAAGTGCTGATATTGCACAGTGTTGCGCACTCTTTTTTTATTGCTAGCTTTCTCAAGATTTCTCGGGTCTGCCAAGAAGCCGCAACTGGAGCCTACAGTAGGTAGCTAGGAGTAATAGCTAAGTATAGTGTTTACGCCTCTGGCAAAGACGCACACGCATGTGCGATTCGAGCAGCAGCGAAGACCTCTTCGCTGACATGACAGGTTTAGGTGATGCGGCAAGCGATGACGAGGAGTCAAATGAAGACCATGAAGAAGTTGAGGCCGCGCGAATGCGTGAGGCCGAACGCGCTGCCATGGCACGTTGGGAAGCTGGGCAGCGCGCTCGAGAGCAACATGCTGCAATCACCGAAGCAACCACTTCGGCTACGGCCAAACTCGACCTTTCTAAGCCAAGTGCATCTCCGGCGGAGGTTACGCCCACGCATAGAGAACCAACGACGAGTCCATTGCCCGAAACTGACCTTGGAATAGCAGCAGCGCTGTCTGTGCAGGACACCGGGCGCTTTGCGTGCAGCGCGGAGACTTGCCTGGCTGGTGCTCACAGCGACGCGTGAGTTGAAGAAGAGACAGGGAAGAGCTTCTGTCCATATTTGAACGAAGCCTAGCTCAGACTCTTATCTAAGGTCTTGTAAACTGGCTGAGCGGGGTTATTTGGATCTACTAAACACGAAGTGTTTATTTTTAACATCTTTGTGTTGATGAGGGAGTTTCTAACCTCCGCTTATTATTACTGCTCTTAACCTTGCCCACTTTGTTCCTGTTGCTATTCTTCGCAGTGTGGCAGTGGGCACCTACCAGTTAGATGAAGCCGCCGGCCGCCGGGACGGAAACGTCCAACTGTATCGCGTGGTTGGCGAGGAGCACAGCCACTTCAGTGCCCGGGGTGACAACCATGAGCCAAAGGATGAAAGTGGCGACTGTGGCAGCACCAGCGAAGAAGCCGATAGAGATGACAAGGCAAATGACGAGGAAGATGACTTCAAACGTCGCACGCGTTTGGTTCCGTGCGGGCAGTTGGAAATGCCGAGCGGTGGCGTCCTCGATTGCAAAGTAAGTTGTTTAAATTAAGAAGTGTTTTGTCATGTAGTGCACGCCATTTGTTTTCATTGCATTCACTTTCATGTCCTAGTACCAGTGAAAGCTTTGCAAGTACTTGAATTCATTTCGATAGTTGTTGTGCTCAATGTCGCATTCATTTTTGTCTTGTTGCAGTGGGAGCTAGTTGTATCGAGTGGCAAGTCCCCTCGCCTGGCCTGTGCGACCGCCAACGGTTCTCTCGTGTTTCTTACGTTAAACGAGCATTGGCGCCGCGAAGCATCTATTTCTGGTAGCAATGGCAGTAGCAGTGGTAGTAGCGCCAGTGACAGCGGTAGTATTGGCAGTCCATTTCGTTTCGAGGGGGTCTCAGAGCCTGCAGGGCACCTGTTCTTGTCGCTGGATTGGAACAACCGAAGCCCTCTTTTCCACCGTGCTCTTTCTCCTAAAGTGGCGGTCGGTGAAGCGCTGGGTTGCGTGTCTATGTGGCATGCGAACAGCGGAAGTAGCATGGCTGAAATTAGCGGCGTAGGCGCTGGCAACGCCGATAGTAGCGATGGCAAAGACCGTTGTGACAGTGGCAGTAGTGGCGATAGTGGCAGTACTATTCGCAGTGGTTATCGTGGTGATGGCGGTAACGCCGAGGTTGGTGCACCAGTTCTGGAGAGGCGTTGGCTTGCGCACACTTTGTGTGGGGAGCCTTCTGAGGTGTGGTCGGTGGCCTTTGACCCGTCAGCTCCCCACACCTTGCTGGCGTCGGGCGCGGACGACGCCTGCCTCAAGCTGTGGGACCTCCGCGCTGCTAGTGGCACCAGCAGCAGCACCAGCAGCACCAGTAGCACCAGCACCAGTAGCACTAGCAATAGCAGCAGCACTAGCAGTACTGACAGCAGTAGAAGGAGCAGTAATGGTGTGTTTGGTTGCGCGCCTGGGTTAGCGGCATGCGTGGCAGGCGCTCACAACGCTGGCGTCACCTCGTTGGCTTTTGCACCGTCTGAGAGATGGCCACACGTGCTTGCGTCGGGCTCTTATGACGGCACGGTGAGTATTGTAGGTTTAGTATTGGAAAACTTTGTCAATAGTTGGCCGAAAAAGACGGAAAGTATTCAATTACTCGACAAGTCTTTTAGTCACCTATATTTTAGTCGCCTGTTCCTTACCGTATAATTTGCGCGCTGTAATCTTTGACCAGGTGCGTCTCTGGGACCTCCGCATGCTCACGGATGTTCTCCCAGTCTCCTCGAGCGACAGTGACGGCACCACTGCCACTACCGCCGCCAGTGCGAACGCTCTGAAGTCTAGGCGCGGGCCCGTGGCGTCTGCGCTTGCTGGTGGCGGCTGTTGGCGGCTCAAGTGGCGCTCGGATGGGGCGCTGTTAGTGGGAGCTATGCACGGCGGCGCGACAGTGCTGCGTCTAGTAGGCGGCGACGACGACGACGACAACGATGACGACAGCGGCTGGATCGCTGAAGATCAGAAAAACAGTGTCACCCAAGGCAAAGAAAGCACGAATGCGCGCCCTGCTGTCCGTACCTTGCGTCTCCAAGGAGTGGCGCGTTACCTCGGGCACGGCTCCATGGCGTATGGCGCTGATTGGTGCTCATCGAATGCACACTCCCCTGTGACACCCTCGCAACAAGAGAGCCACGCATTCGGATTGGCTCAGCAACATTCCGTTGCCGCGGCAGAACCGCGTCTCGAAGACGGCCGCTCAAGTAGTGAAGTCGTAAACGCCCGCATTGGCCGTAGCAGCGGCAGCACGACAAGAAGCAACCAGGACCTTTGCGTGACTTGCTCGTTTTATGACCATGCTTTGCATCTCTGGCGTAGCCCCATATAAACATTGGCATGTGGCTCAGTGAAGTGGGAATTCCTTTTTAAGTGCCAGGGCCGCCTCGGTCTTGTGTAGCATATCTTGCGGAAATCCGAAGTTCGTTAACCGTTAAAGAGTAATTAATAATATTATTATTCATGTTTTGATGGAACTACGAAAGACGGAAGTGGCTCATTTAAGTCGCAGCTAGAGGAGCGTCTAGGAGTCTACGAGGTAGAATTAATCACTACCAATCCGGCCGCCATCACTGGAGTTCGAAGTTTTCGGGTAGATTAATATGGAAATAGAACTCGCAACTCCAGCGGGCTATTCCTGGTCCTTAGCACATGCCAGTTATCGGCTGCTGGAACTGTGCTAGTGCTAAGAGGACTTTGCCTTTTATAGCTCACTCATAGAACGCAGGCTATAGGCAAGGCAAGGGAATTCAGAAAGAGCACAGATACGCCAGTAGCACATCGCGGGGTGAAAGAAATTATGGCTAGGGCCTCGGCTTGGTGACTTAGTGGATTAACCCGATTTCAATGCATGTCTATATACGCGCGCACTATGGGAAGATACGGCGATTCCTCCCTTTTAAAGCCCCAGCGACGCTACTAAGGTCTCTGCCACGCCACCGGGAGCGGTAAATTGCTCTAAGCTGCAGCGCCCGCCTTCTAAGCCCGTGGCCTCCATCAACATCGACACGGTGCTCACCTCGATTTCCCCACTTCCCCCTGAAGCTATCCTCTGCGTCATGTTTAAGCCGTCACAGAGTTCCTGGGCGTCCAAGTAATTGGTGTGGGACACGTCAAAGTACGCAAACCACAACGCAGGGGCCGTCTTCAAAGCTGGAATCGCGTCAGGCGGTGGTGGCGGCGGCGGAGGTGGGGGAGGAGGAGGCGAGGGCTCAGTGGGGGGCGAAGAAAGAAGGTCAACAGCAGGTGCTGCATGGGTCACTGTAGCGGCTGCTCTTTGTGCGCCAGCAGGGACTGGAGGAAGAGAAGCGAACGGGTCCTCGGCGCTGCTGCTAGCCCCGCCACCTTTGGCGAGTTTGAGGTAGTCGAGGAGGCCATCCCGAGGGCGAAAGAGCTCGTCCAGAGACAGGTCGCCGTCCCCGTTTTCGTCCCAGCGCTGCCAAAGCACGTCGAAACGGTTCTCGAGTTCGTCGGCGTTGAGCGGTAAAGTGGCCTTGAGCGCTTCCACCACGTCTCGGCGAGTAAGGGAACCTAAAGATACAAGTGCAACCAGCAGGGGCGAAAGAAGATACATGTGGCGTGAGTTGGAGCCGCAAGAAGAAGGAAGAGCAACACATTGATGGAAAAACTTCAGAAGCAGACATTCCTTCAATGCATACGTTAGTGAACAAGATGTAAAGAATCACGAGAACAAGACTGGACTTCCCGCGGACGAATGCACGTTTGTGAACACATGTTGCACGCGTTCGAAAACATGTAGCAGCACGCACACCTGATTGGTCGAAATCCACCATGTTGAACCATTGCCTCGGCGCTTCCGTGGGCTCGGGCAACGTGCGCGGCTCTTCAAACGCTTGGTTGCACAGCGGGCAGTTTTTGCCGGGGAGTTCAGCACAGCAGGCTGCGTGAAAGAAATGCTGGCAGACGCGCTTCCCGCTGGGGCCTTCGGCGTCGTAAAACAGGGCCACCGGCTCCGCGCACAAGTCTTCAAAGCACACGGCGCACTCGGCGTGGCACTGCCCACGGTCGTCGTTGGCGCTGTCATCTAGGACTACCGTAGCCGTAGTGCAATCCAGGGCGCTGTCATCGCCACTCGAGTTGCCGCTGTTGTTGGTGGTGAGGAGCTGCGCAAAGAGGGTGCGCGCCTCTGAATCGTCCTCAGAGGCGTCGGCAGTGGCAAGGGACGGCGATGACGATGCCGGTGGAGGAGGAGGCGGTGGAGCCAAAAGATCTGTTTCAGTGCTGCCTCCAGGAGATCCCTTTTAAGCCGCATCAAAAAGAGAGAGAAGTAACAAAAGAGGTCAAGAAATGAAGTGTGCAAAACGAGGCAACACTCAGATGGAAATAAAATCGCACAAACATTACTTTCAAGTGTTTGTACTGGTTATGCGTGCTCGTCTAATCTCGCGAGACTCACCGAAGGAGCAGCAGCAGCAGGAGCAGTGGATATGATTCCTGTGACGCGTATCGGAGGCGCGCTACCAGGAGGTGGCACAGCAGCTGTGGTTGAGACAGGAGAGACCGCCACGGAGGACACCGCCATAATGCGAGTAGGTGGCGGTGGCAAAGGAGGTGGTGGAGGAGCTGCCGTAGTAGAGGTGGTTGCAGACGCTTCATACGGTGACGTCTGATAAGGCGTCGTCTGATACGGGGTTGTACTGTAAGGGGTTGTGCCGTAAGGAGTGGTTTGGTAGGCGCTCGTTTGGTACGGCGGTGGCGGTGGCGGCGGTGGAGGCGCTACAGGCGGTTGCGTCTTTCGCACCGGCCGAAAGGACGTCCCCGTGGCTTCGTCCACTTCCGTGCACGACTCCAAGTACACCACCACGCGTTGGCCTGCGGCCGTCTCGACGCTGCACTGCGGCTCCTGGTTGGCCAAGGACTGGGCAAGGGCGCGTTGCGCGAGGTCCGGGTATTTCTCCCACACGCCTTCGGCTGCTTCGCGCTCCCAGATTGGCCCTTCGTAAGGAGGAAGAAGAGGAGCTGCTGGCGCCTGCAGAGGAGCTGGGGCTTCCATCGGTGCTGGAGGCGAGGACGGAATCGCGCCTACGCCATCGGTAGCGCCAAACGTAATGGTGAGAGGCCGCAGCGCTGGGTTCATCACCTGAATAGAGCATTCGCAAACCACCCGCCAAAAAATGAATGATGAGAGAAAAGTGGCACACGTGAGCGCGACCAAGAGGCAAGGTGAACGTCCAGCGAGTCAACAGCAGCAAGTTCGGTGTTGCACATTCTGCAAACGCAGGAGGAGCAGTTACTTCGAGTAGTACATAGCTACTAGCGAAAGGCGCACTCACCGCCGCAATGAGCGCGTCGTACATCATGTCCGGGTCTCCGAGGGTGTCCAACGCGCAGCTGAACCCGTTGCTCGTGTTGCTCTTGAACGACACCACGACATGCCCCACTCTTGGCAAATGCGCGTCACTGGGCCCCGCGTTCAAGTGCTTCGGGCTTCCGCCCGAGGGGCCGTCGGCTCGGCACACCACAGGCAAACCTCGGTGGTCCGAGAATTTCCCGACGGCCACGCTCAGGCCTAGCCCACCCGCATCGAAGGTGAGGGAATACTCCCCACCCTCAAACGACGACGACGAAGAAGCAGAAGAAGCGGAAGACGCCGCAGAACTAGCCGTGCTCCGAGCGTGGGCCGCTTCTGAAATCCGAAGGGCTTGCGCGAGGTGAGCGGCCTCCTCGTCGGCATGCGCCGATGACGCCGCCGCGGCTTCGCGACTCTCCGCAGAAGCTCGGCGCCCAACCAGCCACGTCATTGCTTCGTCAATGCTGCTGTGCTCGGAAGCGGCGCTCTAGTGCAGTAGCAATTGAGAAGCAGCGTGATATTCAGATGGTTAAAGAGGGGATATGAGAAATACGAACAGGAACAAATATATACTAAAAGAGCACAGTGCGACGCACCCAATTTCCAGACAAATGTAACTTTTTTTTTTCGTCGCCTAAACATCGTCCTCTCCTCCTCTATTCTCGCAAAAAAAAAAATACCTCGGCTTCCGTCTGCGTGAACCCCATCGCCACTAAATCGCGCACCAGCTGAGAACTCGTCGAGGCGGCAGCTGTAGCCGCGGGCGACGCGCGGGGGGCTGCCTGCGGCACGGAAAAGCCACCCATTGGAGAAGAGGTTGGCCTTCCCATTGCGGTGAATCCCGCGGACGATGCTGCTGCTCCTCCTTCTCCACTGCCGCCACCTCTTGAGGAAAAGGAAGAAGACGGAGATGAAGATGAAGATGCTGCTGCTGCGGTGGTGCTTCGTCTCGGGTCTTTGCGCTCCAGCGGTTGCGGCCCTTGCGCCACCAGCTCCGCCAAGGCCCGGTCCCCGTCGCCGCCGAGGCGCGCCAGGGCAGCGGCCGCGTCGAACGGGTCGAAGCCCAGCTTCTCGATTTTCGCTTGCTCGTCGAAGAGGGCCTTCAGGGCGTTTTCAAGCATAGTGCCGTTCAAGCGCGACGGGTGCTGGGGGTTCCCCAAGATAATATTGGCGGCGGAAGCACTGTCGCCGCACACGCTGGTGCGGTACTCGTAGTAAAAGAGCGCGCCGTCCTCCTGTGACAACAAACATTGAGAGAAGACGCAAAGGATTACGAACGGAATGCTTGGAATTTGATGTCAATAGGCTGGATGGGCCAATCTTGAAACACTTTATAGAAGATGCGAAAAGAAACGGGTTGTTTTCCTAGAGACACTTTTACAATGATTTGGTGCATGTACCAGAGGACTAATCTGCAAGCTGTAGTCGCGTTCGGCCGTTTTCAAGAGCAGCGGCAGTTTACGGTCGCGAGTCGGCGGTCCTTCCAAGCGAAGTTTGCCCATCTGAGCGGGAATCGAGGATTTAAAAAAGAGAGGATAGAAAGCTACTGTAAGTGATGTTGATTTTGTTGTTCTTGAAGCCACGCACAATCGATCGCATCACAAAAACTAAGCGTCCTAGAAACCCTTTGACAAATGCCTCCCAACCCCTTCGGATTCGCTGCTCCACATTCAAGCCTACTACGACACAGTCCAAAAGTCGTCTCACCGGCAAGAATGGCGCCCAGCCCAGAGGCAAACTGCCGCGCCGTAGGTTCACGTTTCCACTCCGGCTGCTTGTGATCGCGTCTTCTTGGGTCAAGTAGTACACGAGGGCATGCTTGGAGTACAACTCGGCCCCGACTTGCATGCCCGCCTCGGGGTGGGACTCCAGCTTCGCATACCTGTAGCGCGTGTGAATGAGCAGGAAGGTATGGCCCACCACCCCAGAACGATGACATGCGTTAGTGTACCGGCAAAGGAGGGCGTGTTACACAACAACTAACGATAAATGGGGTTCTTCGAACTTGTAAAGGCCAATGAGAGAGGGAGTAGAAAACAAAATGAGCAACGAATAGGACAATAAAGAGGAGGACAAATGAACAAAAGGAAGCAATATATACAGCTGACGAAACCCAAACCTTTTCTGCCAGGTGTATGGAAAATTAGGCTGTCGCTTGAGCACCCATCCTTGCCACAACGTGCCGCCAGACGCTCGTTCCGAATGCGAGGAGCGAGGTGGAGCTACCTGAGATGAGGCAGGAGACGACGACGACCACGCGCCAGTGGATGCCTGGGATGTGGCTACTCCTGCGTGTTGAAGATGGCGTTGTGCGGGCACTTTAGGCAGCTTGAGTTTGATGGTAGAGCCGCCTCGAGCGTTGGGCGGTACGACGATTTGGTATTGCGGCCCACCAGCTTTCAGCTAGCGGTGATCACAGCAAAAGAGAAATCGTAAACATACAAACGGGGAAAATTACTTGGGGTGAATGTGAGCAGCCTTATCGCTCTCTAGATGTAAAGTGCTAAGGGAAATAGTGGTCTCTAGATATCGCCATTTAATCTTGTATTGCTCTGGTGCCCATGCTTTGGTGCGATCTTCCTCCAAACTGAAGCTACCATCGTACGTACTTGAATTTTGATTTTTTGACCCGCGTGCACATTAGCTGGCAAAGCCACCTGGGCTGTAATATATTCTTGTGCGGACATCCGCTTCGTGTCTTTCAAGGCGGCGGAAGCAGTGTCATGCAGGAGATGCCCAACAAAGCTGTGAAGAATAGAAACAGAGGATAATTCGAAAGGCCTCAAGTACCGATTCGTTAATTCGAAAGGCCTTAAAAATTCAAACACACTGTATTGCTAAATAATTATGGCGCGAACGAGCTTGCAGTAGAGCACTGGGCAGGAACACTACACAGAGATGCTGCATCGCACAATGCACAACTAACTAGCATATCTGTTGCTGCTAAACTTAATTTAAAGACTGTACCTTACAGCATTGCATCGTTACTGAGCGAGTGCTTCTATGCGCAAGTGGTGTGGATTTCTAGCCTTGGACTGGCAATATCATCTTATTTCGAGGTACAACTTCGCGTAGCTCTTCTATCTTGACTCCTGAGTCGGAGTGATTATATGTGACAAGAGCTCTTGGTTGCATTCGATGCTAGGGTTATGTAGCTCTTAATCTTTGCGCACGACCAATCTCCGGTGCTTGCTTGCATAGGTGGCAGTATCCTGTGTGAGGATTTTTCTTTTCTAGGCACATTGCTTGCGCACCGTAGATGGCGACAGGAGCTCTTGGTTGCCTTCGATGCTAGGATATGTTGCTCTCCTCTCTAGGTTAGTTGCTTGCTTGCGTAGTTGGCGACACAAAAGAGCTCTTGGTTGCCTTTTTCGATGCTAGGTTGTGTAGCTCTTAATCTTTTGCGCAATCACTATCTTCAATGCTTGTTTGCATAGGTGGCAGCCTCCTGTGAGGAGTAGATCGTTTATGGCACATTGCTTTCGTAGTTGGCGACAACAAGAGCTCTTGGTTGCCTTCGATGCTAGGTTGTGTAGCTCTTAATCTTTTGCGCACTACCTAT
>Ga0307982_1002965_pt1 | contig 13605 bp, 11 predicted proteins | sample OrgLakmetagen989_FD_201847 | JGI IMG/M metagenome (GOLD analysis project Ga0307982, IMG submission 201847) | Saline water microbial communities from Organic Lake, Antarctica - #989 | ecosystem: Environmental > Aquatic > Non-marine Saline and Alkaline > Saline | place: Antarctica: Organic Lake...
CGCTGTATATGAACCACAAGACCGCAAATAAGCGTGTAAGTACGTAGCAGCTTACTCTGTTAGACCAACTAATAGATTAGGTGTTCGAATGACTACATTTTTGCTATCATTCATTCCGCGTTAGTATCGTGGCTAGAATTCCAGGACGTCCGTACCGAACTCGAACTCGAACTATGTAATACATACCTAAACGACACAGAAGACAATGCTGCGGGCAGAAGTGTACGCGCGTGCGTTATGCGCAAGTCGAAATCGTAAAGAGGATAGTTTGTAGAGTGCAGGAAGCGTAATACTTCCAGCTCCCACTAAAGTGGAAACTGTTCATAATGGGGCTCCGAAGAGGTTCTAAATGTATGCGAGTCTCGAATTTTAAAGAAATGGTTACCTGAAACTCTGAACTTACTCTGTGATTACTTCCACAGCTGGAGGTTCACCCATTGGTGAATTATGCGACTTTTGGAATTACTTATCGTCTTTAAAGCACCAGTAAACTCAAATCGTAAACATATCCTGGCTGTTCACTGTTTGGTCCAGTCTATCGCTGTATATGAACCACAAGACCGCAAATAAGCGTGTAAGTACGTAGCAGCTTACTCTGTTAGACCAACTAATAGATTAGGTGTTCGAATGACTACATTTTTGCTATCATTCATTCCGCGTTAGTATAGTGGCTAGTATATCCGCCTGTCACGCGGATGACCCGGGTTCAATTCCCGGACGCGGAGCTCATTTTTATCTTTCTGTATAGACTAGTCTGAGCACTAGATCCTTTTTTTTAACGCGTAGACCGAGCACTCGGCGCAGTTGCACTGCCCCCTCGGAGCACATCTGATAACTCTACCTCTACGCACCCCGTTACATATCTTAAATGAGCTGCACCTGGTGACGTGAGAGCGCGACCTCAATCATGTACTTCAATATATGTATATGCAGATGCAATGATGTCCACATGAAATTCACTGATGCATACATTAGTCATCCACGACGAGCGAATTTCTTGATACAAGACGGCTTTTGATATATATCCCACGGAAGTTATTGTCTTGATTCTTCATTGTGCGTGCCCTCCGCGACAGGTACTTCAGGCTGGGTTGGCACAAGAACAATTTTTCTTTACGCAATAAGATACGCAGCTTATACTGTAAAATCACGAATGGGCAAACATTTCCCAAAGATTGACATCTTAAATTAATCAACTTATGCTCAAATACCTAGCTACTTGAATGATTTGTCGTATAGAAGGCTGAATGACACCGAATTAGACTTGTTCCGAATGTTACACTAACTATCTTCTTTGACGGCTCATGTTTAGCATGTTACGGGTGATGTTTTAGTTGTTGCTGGCGTTGCTGGGGAGTATAAATCAAGTATACTTTAGTTGTGGATCAGACAAGCTGTCGCGTATCGTCAGTGATATTAACTTCATGGGCACTATTTCGATGATAATAACTACTTTGATTGTAACCCAAGATTTGATAACATGGTATTCACGGGAATACTACTGCAGACTCTACGTAACCAATCTTTCCGCGATTTGTGAGCTGATAATCACCAAAGCAAATATTTCACCATCTCGAACTCAGGTGTTTTGTTGTTCATTCCGGGTTGCAGTGCATGCTACCCAATTCAAAATAGACAATGGTGATGTTATATTCCACGCCAAAGAGCAAAAAGCGGAATATTGACCACTTCCCAAGGGCCAAGTCAGACTGAAATGGCGGCTGAGCACCTTCCAGTCCTCTCCCATAGTGTAGAAACCATCTTGACTCCCTCCATATTGGATATTAAAGAAGCCAAAAACATTCCGCTGCTCGATTCCTACCTCATTTACCTCAAACCTCGAATAGCGAATAGTGAGTACCGCTGCTGCTGCCAGGCTGATTTTGGCTGTACTCATAGAAGGAGATCAGAGTGCTCTAATGCTGCTTTCTTGCCCTCCTGGCCTGTTCTGATTTGATTTGATTTAATTAGATTCGATTAGATTATACTCCCCAATTCCAAAGAAACATCAACAAATAGAAAAAAAAACTGCGTATTGATGAATCCTCCAGAACAAGTCTGACTGGGCTGAGTGTCCTTTTGGGTAATGCGATGGCCTGATTTGCTTCAGAAAGACGCCAGAAACCAGAAGGCGGCCAGGCTAATAATGTTGTGTGTGTGCACTTAGACCCTGTCGAGATGTTCGGAAAAATGATTTCATTTGTAGAACGAAAAATGGTTATGCGTTGTTTACACTGGGGGAGTATAATCAAATCAAATCAATTCTACTCTTCGTTAGAGATTGATACACGCGCGCTGATGTTTTAGGCCTTATACGGACACGTAATCTTCGTCAGAGATAGAAGCATGTGCGCTTAAGTTTTGGGCCTTATACGGGTAGGTAATGTTCGTTAGAGATAGGTGTGTGCGCGCTTAAGTTTTAGGCCTTATTCGGGGAATAGGCATTCATCATTTCAACTATTGTGGACTGCCTTCGTTTCATTTATCGATCCGGTATCTTCTATTCCCGGGAGCAAAAATGTCCTCTGAAGCTGTGAAGGATGCCTCCTTGGATTTATTCAGCGAGTAAACTACGACGCCGAGACAGCAAAGTACGAACGCCACGGACTTCTGCATGCGGTTCCAGAGCGAGTTTCCGTAATTGTAGTCAATACACTCCGACTCGTCCACGTGGCAAAAGAAAAGGTGGGAGCACACGAAGATGCCCGCTTGCTGCGCCCCTTTAGCGACTGCCGTCGGCACCGTGCCGAGCCGGTGAATGCTTTTCCAAAACGACAGCGAGTGAAGGCCTACCATGAGCGCATAAAACACAAACCCCAGTATTTTCTCAGCACCATGGCCAGGTCGAGTGTAGGCCCCCACTGTCTCGTGCCAGCGGGGTACTGTGTAGCACAGAGTCCAGAGTGTGAAGGCACCGGTGTTGAGGAACGACCCTACCACGCACGCCATTTCTTCGGTGATGCGGCCAGCAGGCTCTGCGGCACCTCGCGCGAACACCATTTCACTGAACGGGTAAGACGCGGCTAAGCAGAGCGAACCAAGCAACGACGCGCTGAATCCCACGAAGAAATTGCCAGTCACTTCGATCGGGTTTGGGATCGTCGTTACGAAGACCCCCGCCACGATGAGCGCCACGCCCGCCCATTGCGGGGCCGTAATTTTGGTCTTGAGCAAGAGCACTGCGATGCCGCACGAGAAGACTGTAACGCTCGCATGAAAGATGGTGAATAGCATGTACCCGCCTTGGACTTGCCCGACGTAGTCTAAGGCCTGCGCAATTCCGTCCAAGGCTGCTGAAGCAGCGAGCGCGCTCACCACAGGACGGGTCCAGGCGCCACGGAGAGGATTCGGGCCTCCAGGCTGCGGCCAAAACGCGTACGCTGCGCCCACTAAAGTTTGTGCCCAGTACCCCAAAAAGCAGAGGAAAAAAGTTTGGTCTGCCGCGGGAGTGTGATCCACGCTATTCAAGTCCAAAAACTCGAAGGCCATACCGAGCCCCACGCCGGTGCCGCAAAATATTACTAGCCAAATCGCGTCTGCTGCTAGCAATCCGCACACCCTCAGTGCAGGCCCAGATTGTGGTACCTTGATTTCGTTAATACAACGCTCATCGTGGGATGGGTCGGCGGCATTAACCTCAAAATCATCAGGATAGTCGTCTAGACTAGCATCATTGCTCTCGGCCAACAACGCTTCTTTTGAGGCCATAGAGTGATCAGAGTTCCTTAAGCTACAGCGGGGAAAAAAGTCTAGGGACTCAATCGCTTTCGGCTAGTTATGCAATAGAATGAGCGAAAAGACTCTATAGTATTGGAATTGAGAATCGAAGAAGACCCTTCTTATTTCATAATTTGTTCAATTTACTTACTAACTACGTTTTGTGAGGGAGCACAAGAGAGACGACTTTTTAACCTAGACTTTCATGTCAGTGAAATCTCTGTTACCTACGTAAAGAACGAATGAATTGTTGGTGAACTGAACATATCATGAAGTGATGCCAGCGATGCCGGCGATTGACATGACACGCACAAGTTATGACATGTTACGAGCTTCCAAAAAGCAAGGGCACCTCAAAAATATTTTTAGACACAAAGTATATTAGGCTGATCCAGAAGCCACACACACTCGCAGCGTTGTCACGTCAAAACAAACCCACGCCCAGAGGAACAATGGCAGTTCACCTTAAAAACAACACAAGAGTAGGCGAAGAAGAAGGTGCTGTGTTGACTGACGTGACAAACCAAAAGGCCGTCGCTACTATCGCGACTTTCATTCGTGCTCCTCGTGACCACCCGTTGAGCGCTGGGTCTCCCGTGTCATTTTGGTCCAACTGCTTCATCCAAGCCAATCCTAAAACTGGGCAGCTGTTAGAACTGGTACAGACTAGCTTATCTCGGTCAATTGCACCAAACAACATGACAAAATGAAGGCTTGGTAGATGATTGTGGCGCATTAATGTTTGCTTCTAGGCTCTGTCAGCTGATTGAGTTCTCCGCCATTCCTCTAGGTGCTGCGTAACTGTGACCTGACAGCGGACCTAACTGATCTCGCGCCAGCTCTCGCGAAGCTGCCCGTGCTCGAATGGTAATTCAAAATACAGAAATACATCTAGAACAACTGCTGTTAAGATCACCACTGTGTTTTGTCTTAGATAACCAAAATACCGCCTATTCATTCCAGGCTCGATCTTAGTGAAAATAGTGGCCTCAGTGGCGACTTAAGTAGCCTTATACTCTCTGAAGATAATGCTTCAGCAAGCGGCGGCAATGGCGACGAAGGTGTTGGTTTTGGAGACATTCAGCGGCATGGGACAGATTACGAGGCTACGCAGGAACGTGCAGAACCTGAGCGAAAAGAGGCTGCCACATCGGCAAAGTCAATCCAGTCATTCGCTCCCAAGTCATCCAGAAATCGTGGCCAATCCTCAGGACTCGCAGGCTGCCTCCAAGGCCTAGATTTGCACGAAACGTTTGCCGGCGGGCTGCTCGGAGCAGCTGCACAATTAAAAGCACTACGCTGGCTTGACGTTCGGAGCACGCAATGTAGAGGCACACTGGATGCGCTGGTGAGCGAAATATCAAACAGTTCTCCTTGGAAATATATTAAAAAGACTGAATATATCCCCCGATTTGCGAGTATCATTATGCAGTGCTGATATTTCATGTACCTTGATCTCAGGTTCCCGCAACAGACGCAGGGGTTTTAAGATACTTAGACGTTCGGCACTGCTGCGATATTGAAGGCCCGCTACCGGCACGCTTCGAGCAGGCCGTGCAACTTCAAGTGTTCTACGCTGGTACCGAGCTCGAACCTGAAGACTTGGTTGGTACGGGGAAGGTAATGCCAGGTGGTTACTGGCCACCGTCGCACCACATTCACAGGCCCGACAAGAAAACTCTCTCAGTTTGGTAGCCTTCGTCCGTGGCCTTTTCGCAGTCGGAGACAGTGGTCGTGGTAGTGTGGTGCGCACTGCGCGCTGGTAATTGCAATAAATCACCAAATGTTTTCCCCTTCTTAAATAGCCTCAGTCCATCGAGTTCGTTAGATTTGGCGTCTCAAATGTAATTAAAGTAATACGTAGTTAATAGCAGCCTCGGTTATTTCCGTCAGAGCCCACCAAGTACTCAAGCAGCAAATCCTTCAGTGGCAGTCTAGTCTAGTCTAGTCTAGTTAATACACCCCAGAAATACAAAGAAACACCACTGTGGCATATAGCAACAGAAAAATATAACCTTCAGAACAAGTCTGACTGGGCTGAGTGCCCTTTTGCGTTATGCAATTGTAATCATTTACTCTCGAGGTGTCCTTCAGCCGTCAGGCATCAGGAGGATTGGGAATGGAGTGAGTCAGCTGTCTCCACTTCGACCTGTCCTTGACAATGGCGATCCATTCATCGAAATCCTTCGAAATGCCCTTACTTTTGAGCGCGTTCTCCAACGTCCTGCCTCAAGTCATCTGTGAACAACCAATCGGTCGAGAATGCGATACCCAACCAGTCAGTAACTGCCGTGGCGCCCGGCTCATGGGCATAGGTGCGACGTGGCCAGCCCAACGAAGAATCCGATTATGAAAGTAACTGTCGATGTCAAGAATGCCCAAGCGACGGAAAAGATGGACATGCCGTAGACATACCCATTACAATTTATCCGCAATATCTATGTTCGGAATAATGAATAGTCAGCAAATAGGCCGCAAATCCAAGAACAACAATGGACCGGTCCATTATTAAATCCATAATACAATTTTAATATTCGATTTCAGAAGTAGAGAACAATGTCGTAACCAAATCAGAATGTCGGGAAAGATGGCCCTGTATTCCTAAACATAGGCTCTATCGCGTACTTCGCTGCTCGTGCTTCGTGATGGGCATTCGCCCACTCCATGGCCAATCGGTAAAGAGCTCGATTTGGAAAAAGCTGGAAAGTGCTGAGACGCCCAAATCCCATAGGCGATAATACCCCTGTTCTATTCCTCTTCTTCTCGTTTATCCATTTCTCGATGGCATTTCTTTCATACGTCTCTCCATCTACTGCAACGACCGGATCTTCGAATAAATCAGACGTGATTGGACAGCGAAGGTGGAACGGCGGATTATCTTCCAAACCTGCCAGAGTCGTTAAAGATGCCAGATTCATTACATTTTCTGGCTGAATTTTTGGAATGCAATTGTCCTTGTGCCCATCATTACGATGCTGAGCCTGGTGTCTTCTGCTGCAATCAGCAATGCAAGCTTTGAGGAGAGCTTGATTGAAGTTACCACAATTTGTACATGTGAAAACCAAGTCGTCAATCTCCCCGTTTTGCATTTCTGTCGAATGACCCTTGAATCGTCGGGTGGGAATAGCAATTCTTCTGCATTTCTCTTTGAATTGAAGAGTTACCATCAAAACGAGTACGGTGATGAATCCACAGAAGACCGAGAAAAATCTGTCATAGTGCAGCGATTGATCTTGCAAAGATTTACTCCGGTGCACACGCGACACTTGTTGAAATGATGATTCGGGAGGCCAATGTGGTATTACATGTGGCAACCTGGACTGCGTGCGCCGTCTCTGAGGCTCCTCAGCTTTGTCAGTCGGGTGCATCGATGGGGGACAGAACGAAGAGAAGAAGTACTGCAAGTTACTTTCGTTCCTAGCTTGGACAAGCAATACGCAGAAGAAGAGTGCAGGTCTATAACTTTCACTTTCCGTGGAGGAAAGTATTGCGCCACCTAGAGTTCACAAATAAGTTTCTGACCCCCTCTTGACTTGCTTTAAAGTATACTGCCATGTCGGATAATGTGGAGACCTCGGAAGCTCCAACATCTCGCTGGGTTGAAGATGCCATTGAGGCACCAACAAACGGAGAAATTATTGCGTTGTCGGTAACCTCCAACAGCATCCGCTACCGCAGTGGAGGACCCGGCTCAACAACGAAAAATGTCCGGACTGGCTCGGTCCAATACGATGACCAGGGCAACGTTTCACGTGCATCTCGACATCCCGTAAAGTTAACACAGACCTCTGGTCGGTGTGGAATCCCCTCAAAGGATCTAGCCAAACTCATCGCGTGCTATCTGATTCTTTGTGAGTGGTCACCTCATTGCACTTTACACATAATGTGAATGAGTTTACCTCACATTTTCTATTTATCCTTCTCTTGAAATAGATGGTGTTATGACCAGCATATTTATTGGCCTCATAGAGGCCAATCTAGCTGCAATTAAATTTGAAGCCCTTTGGGTGTATTTGGGATGCTTTTGCGTCGTCTTTGTTGGCATTGTCATAGTGTCCATTCGGCAATACATCCGAAGCGAAGCGGCTGCACAGGAGAGCACACTGGGTAAAAGTGAAATCGGCGCATCAAATCAGAGAGCTCAAGCACCCCTGGAAGTCGATACTGATGGACGCGTTGAAGAAGGAAAATCAAACCGAGCTTGAGGATGTAAGTACAATCAATGCAAAGTAGTACGAAAGATCTCGTAAAGAGCAAGCACTAATATTCTCATTCGGCTGTTGATAGCAATCGAAAATCAAATGAAACCAATTGGCCACCAATATTTTCCTGGATGCCAAGTAACACTAGGGTAGGCAGGCGTGTTGATAAAAGAAATGAAAGACATCCACTTCACGGGGGAGCAAGAAGAACGAAAGCGAAGAGAAAACAAACAATCAAACAAACGCCGGAAATCATATATCCTTCTTACTTCTTAGCGGCTCCTGCGCTACATCTGAGCGAAATTCGATTCCCATATTCTCGTAAAAATCTAACTCATTTCACTGCTCCATTCATCCGCGAACAAACACATCGAAATCAAAAGAGTCGAGTTATTGCTATGTGCTAACGGTAGCATGTAAAGCCTTATACTACACCGGAGAGTACATCCCAGTGGGGGGCTTAAATTCAATCAAGCACTTAGTTCAAGCCACATATAGTCCGATTTAGGCAAAAATTAGCATCAACCCTAACCCTAACCCCGCCTTGTGTAAACCAAACGGAAACCAAAATTAGTTCGACTGGGGTGTGGTATGCTCCACCGGCCTACTTCGCATTTTTGTTCTATATCTTCCTGAGTATCGAAAAAATTGCTCAACTCACCTCATAGCACAATAATTTTAAGCGAAGCGCTTCAAGCGAGTTGCGGGCAAATTTCGGCACGGAAAAGGGCCTCAAGGTTTTTCAGTATTTCAGCACCGTTCACGGGCTTCCCGAGCGCCCCTAACACATGTGCGCCACCGTCGTCGCTGCCTCTGTTGCCGGGGCTCCCCATGTTGGTGCTCCCGTTTCGGCGAAGGCCGTTGCGGCGGGTGAGGCGCAAGCTCGCGTCGCTGCGCACGCCGCGGCAGAACAAGAGCTGCTCTACGTTCGCCGCCAGCATTTGGCAGCCGCGCTCGAAACGGGCAGGGTCCGCGCCGCGCCGATACAGGGGATACCTAAGAATTTAGAGACAGGGAAAGAAAAGAGCACAAACAAGAAGAGCGAGGAAAGGGTTAAAAGACAAGTGAAACCAATATATTCGTAAATAAGGAGCTGCACACATGAAGCCTCAACCTAACGGCACGCTTACAGTTGTAAGCCGTCGGCCGGAAGGCCACCTGCCACTAAAGCGCCACCGAGCGCCGACAGCGCTGCTGACGAGTTGCTGTGCCCACTGGAGTTCCCATCGCTACCGCCGCTGCTGCTGCTACTGCCTCCACCCACTAAATTACTCAAGCCCAGGCCACCTCCAGAGCTGCTGTTTCCGCTGCTCCCGCTGCTGCCGTACATTCCACCCGCGGAAGGGTGCGCCCCACCGTGGGCGCTGACCTGATCTCGGACTGCAGAGCGCGAGCCTGCGTAGACTAACTGGTAACGCAGCGGAAGCTGTGCATAATATATTCAGTTATTGACGTGTTTTCGTAGAGGATAGGGTGGCAAGAGAAGAGGCATATTAGGTAGGTAAGATATGTTTTTAAAACAAAACTTCAACAAGGCAAGAACCATTGTAAATCAACTGGCATCAAGCGGGAAAAAAAAGTATGGATGACAAGGAAACATTTGACGTATAAATAGGTAGGTGCAAAAAGGACGTAAAAGAACGTAAAAGGCCACGAAGGCTGGCTGTCACCTGGAGGTATTTGCTGAGGAGGGCAACGAGATGCACCACATATCCGAGCGCGCTGCTCACGTGCTCGTCTTCTAACGCCGTCAAGTCTCGCGGCAACTCCAGGTTCCGAATGCACCAGCCCGCAGCACTCACGCTGTCGCGGTTTCCAACACCGCTGCCGCCACCGTGGCTACTGGTCGCGCTGCTGTCGAGGGGATGAATGGGGTAAATGGCCTGCAGCTCGGACAGCAACTTGATCTGGCGCGCTTCCACCAGAAATTGCACGCGGTGCAGCTCGTTGAGAAGCGGGCCGTTCACTTGCCCCTGCTCGTGGGTTAACGCGCTGACGTCACTGCGCACGCCCCCCTCCAACTCTTTGAGGCAAAGCACGTCGCGCGCTAGGGTCTAGTAGTGGATTTTATCATATTTTTTGGAGGAAATGTTGTGAGATGAGAGTAACGAATTCATGGCAACACAAAACCTTAAAAAATAATGAGCTAAAAGAAAGCAAATGCGTACGAGCATACATATGGACCACAAAGCTTAGTAAAGATTATTGGAGTCCTACAAAACCTAAGGCGCCCTGACCTCTTTGTCGGCCACTAGCGCGGCTTCTTCTGCTGCGACAGCGGCCGTGAGGGCTTTCATCTCTCGTTCCCCGTCTTCTGCGGCCCGCGCCGCCAACGCACCACTCCCACCGCTGTACCTGCCGCTGCTCCTGCTGTCACCAAACGCACCGTCCGCCCAGCCGTCGGCTCCGGCTGGCGCTGCCACTGTGAAGCGCAGCAGCGCTAGCCGCGGGTTGGACGCAAAGTACAGCGCGTCGGGCGCTTCCCCACCCTGCGGCCCTTTGCTGCTGCCTGCGCTGCTGCTGCTGCCGTGACTGCTGCTGTTGTTGCCGCTGCCGCCGAGGCCACTTGAAACACGGAAAGCAGAGGCTTCCGCTGCGGCAGCTTGTGCAGCTGCGGCACTGCGCGCTTGCACGGGGGCGTCGGAAAACGGCCGCCCCGCGGCGCCTCCCATCGATTGCTGCGACGACGACGACTGCTGCCGCGCGTTGAAGTTTTCCCAGGCGGACTGCTGTTTCAGGGAACTTGGAGTGGGCGCAAGCAAACCGGCGTGCACGAGCAAATTCCCTAAGAGCATGCCGTGGCTCGCGCTTGCAGCCCGCCGGGTCGCTACTAGCCATGTCACCAGTGCTTCGCCGGCATATTCAGAGGCCTCAGCGCTCTCGCTGCTGCTGCCACTGTTGTCGCCGCTCGTAGCAGCTGCAGGGTCAGAGAGCTTTGCTGGTAAGGGCTTTAAGCTGCGCTGAAGGTCAACCACTAACTCTTCCAGCATGGCTTTTAAGTCGCTCGGCGGCAGCTGCAACAACTCCGCAGGATCAAAGGGCGCGCCCGCGCCAACTAGGGAGTCGGCAGCAGCACTGCCCACGCTGCCGTTGCTGCTGCTCCTCCCGCGAACTACTGCCTCCACGCCCACGCCGGGAGCGCCCGCTCCGGTGGTTGCCAACCAACTCGAGGCGCGTCTTAAGGCGCCGCCGCCTTTACCGAGGCCAGCTACAGAGCCAGCCACCGCGTACGCCCGCCGCTCATGAAAGAAAAACTCGGGCGCGCTGCCCACATTGCCACTTCCGTTGCCCACGGGCGCTATCACGCCCTTGATTAGGAGCAACTCGCACAAAAGTACTGCCTACTCAAAGAAAATTGATTGAATGGATAAATGTCATGCTGTGTTCTCTTCATGCAATTGTCCAACCTGCATACCTCGTTAGGCAAGGAGACGCGAGCGCACTCTGGATGAGCGCTGGTCACAAGCCAGCTCACCAACGAGCGGCCCTCGAAAGTGGGGCCAAGCTCCTCTCCAAAAGCCGATGCCAGATTACGCAACGCAACCGTGTTCATTTCTTGACCAAGCGTAACAGCACCCTTGCCTAAAGATAGATCGGCCTCGACGCCTCGTCCTCTTGCCTCGAGCTATCGAGGATCGAGGCGAGAGCAAGCACAAGAAACGCGCGACGATAATATAGTACAATTCGAAAATATTTCTCCTTTATTTTTGGAGCTTTCATTCATCATTCATGCTTCATGCAAAGATACCTTTGCTTCATGCTTGCTTTTATGTTTTTGCTATCGCGGCTAGCTAGTGGGCTAATTGGATAGGAATAACGCGACAATATAAACATGACATTCTATCAATACTTATCGAGCAGCTGAGAATATTTTATTCAAAAACCGCCCATCTATAGCACAGCTTGCGATCGTACGTTGTACGGGTGCACAAGAAAATATTATTCCTAGATACACTCAGTCCTTATAAATAATGGATGTCGGGCGAGGGCTTGAGACGTCAATGCGTGAGCAACTTGAACGAATCATGGCAGAGGTCAGAGATGTTGTAGCGAAATTAGGTCGAAGTTGAGTAAAGAGCAGCGTAATTGAAATGTCTCATTAAGCTCAAGCTAACCCAGGCTGTAATCATTCTCGCATCTCACTCTCCCGCTTGTTTATGCAGGCTTACTCTTGCTAGGATAATCCAGAGGAATGCGTGATACTTACAAAATCATACAAAAATGAACTCATAGGTGGACGAGTTACGATGCCGTCAAGAAGCTTTGTTAGCTACTGTAGATGCGACCTTAGACCCCGAGGCTCAACAACAGCTCGAAGCCGTTCAGCAGCGCCTTGGCAAAGTGCCTGAGTATCGCGAGAAATGTGCAGCCCTCGCACGCGCCATGGTCACTGCGGAGCGCCGGCGCGCTGCCCTATCAGAGCGGAGTAGCCGTCTCCGTGCCGCCACCGCCATCACAGTTGCTAACGTCTCAGGCAGTGATGGCCACAGTGCCGCGGGAAGTGCGGCTGCAGATGCCACAACACTACAGACACCCTTGTTTTCAGAAGCAGGCCAGCGATTTGCTTACCGAGTTGTGTACCCGGGTGGGGTTTCAGTCCGCAGTGCCCCATCAATAGACTCGACCAAAACGGGCGTTGTGTTGAAAGCAGGCTCGTTCCTGGAAGCTTCCGAACGTTTGGTTCCAGCTTACACGACAACCGAGGAATCAACGGCTGGAGCTGTCGCCAACGACGTTTTCGTGCGTTTGGTCGACGGTTCAGGGTGGGTTTTCGAAGCGAAAGGGAGCACCCCTATCTTAGAGCGGGTCACGCCTATGCGATTGGACCGAGAAGTGGGCGCCCACAGCGGCGCCGCTGCTACCAAGTCAGATGATTCCGTTGCAATGGGACCGCAAGCAGCGACCCAAGGCATCACCGAAACATTGAGCAGCAGTTCTGAGGATACAACCAATGTTGAAATCGGTGTGAAACCACCACCGACTCCTGAGGACGACGTTAGCGACGCCGTTTTTGAAGAAGGTGACGTATAATATTGAATATGCGTTGGTTTGTCGTTTGTTACTGTTACCAAGGCCAGGTCTTAAATTCTGCGCCCGAGGTCTATAAGATTTCCCATAACAATCAAAAAAGCCAATGGCCACGTCACACGAGTAAGGTTTAATTGCGCTTGTAGCTCAGGAAGATATTTGGTTGATATATTTAAAAGTAGGCCCCAAATAGGCCCCGACCTAGCCTTAACCAGCTGCTGGATACACAAACAATGAGTAATTAGCTACGGAGGGCCAGAAAGAAAGAGAAGCAAAGGTTAAGGAGTTAAGGATATGCAATGAACCCGTAAATAATCGGCATTCCACTGCTTTAATATATTGTAGCTGATAGCTTAAAAGTATTCACCCCCTTACTTCGCTCCCTCCGCCCACTGGCGGCTTCTGCGGTCTGGGTCTTGCATGCGTTCTTTGAATCGCCGCAGGGACGTCAGCGGCCGCCGTTCGGAAGACTGCGCTCTTCCTGGCCCTGACGGCTCCGCTTGTTTGCTGTTGCCTACGGCACTCTTGTTGTTGCTGCTGCTGCTGCTGCAAGATGGGTTACCTTCAGGCGCGCCTCCATTGCAGCTAGACGCTGGCGGTGACGCAGCACCGTGAGCACGGGTTGGAGACTTCGACGATGCATCATTGCGATTGGCAG
>Ga0307982_1002967_pt1 | contig 13602 bp, 6 predicted proteins | sample OrgLakmetagen989_FD_201847 | JGI IMG/M metagenome (GOLD analysis project Ga0307982, IMG submission 201847) | Saline water microbial communities from Organic Lake, Antarctica - #989 | ecosystem: Environmental > Aquatic > Non-marine Saline and Alkaline > Saline | place: Antarctica: Organic Lake...
CACGCCTCAAGGCCCTGCTGCAGACGGGGTGCACAGTGGGACTGGCGTGTGCCGTGATGCCGGCCCCTTCTGGAAATAGGGGCCGCCGCATGGTGGGGGGGGCGGGGGGGCTGGTCGTGGCTGTGTTGCGTGTGCAGGAACCCCAAGGTGCAGTCCCAGACTCACAAGAAGTTGCCAGTGTAGCTGATCCATCCTCTGCTTCCCAGTCAGAGATTGGATCGCCGCAAGCTGAGACCCCCCAAGGTGAATCTGGGGACCCCCCCAAACAGGATGCCCCCGTGCGCGCACGTGTTGCCCCAACGCTGTTCTTCTTTGACGGGAGCTTGCGGAACACTCGTCCAAGTGGAACACTCACAACCCACTCGCAGGGCGGTGTTGTTGCCATGTCAGTGCAGGGGACGTTCCTGTACACCTCGGGGCGCCTGCAGGGGGGGTCCCCTGACCCCGCCCTACGTGTGATCGACATCGCCACCATGCGGCAGGTGGGCAGTGCCAGTGTGCTCAGCCGCCTGACATCAGGCCCATCAGATGCAGTGGCGTGGGTGCACGCTGCTCCCCCCCAAGCCACCCATAACGGCGAGGACCTCACGGTGCTGGTGGGGACCCGGTCTGGGGCGGTGCGGGGCGTGCGGCTGCCTGTGCCGCAGATCAACGGCATTATGGCTGGGCGGGGGCGTGCAGTGGGCACCATCATGCTTCCCCAGTCCTCCCTCGTGCGCATTAAGCCCTACTGCGCCGCGATCTCGTCCCGTGGGTCGCTGCTGGCAGTGGCCAACACAGCTGGGGACATGTTTATCCTGTCAGATGGGCCCACTGGGATCACTGTGGGGGAACGCGCCATCACTTCCGGCAGCATAAACCCAGCTTTGGCGGCCCGTCGCCGTCTGCGCATCGTGCCCAGTGGGGGGGTGCAGCAGGGGGACCTGCCCCCAGCACAGCAGGTGGGTCGAGTGGCCACCATGGTGGTACCGCCCCCAGGCACTATGGCGCCCATGGCGGCGTATGGTTTGCGCCCACGGGAGCCAGTGGGTGCTCATGGTGGTACCGCAGCTTGGGGCATCAGTGGACCCCCCCTGACAGTGGATGACTGGGGGGCATGGGGATGTGCCCCCCCCCTGCTATCCGCCCAATCTGCAATCTGGCCTGAGGAAACCCCCGCGCAGCCCCGCCACGTGGTGGACATCCAGGGGGGGGGCGCAGTCCTGTCCCCTGCAGCCAAGGAGCGGCGCCTGCTGCCCCCCCGGCGGGCCTGTGTAGCCCCCCTAGCGCAGGCCCAAGCCGTGCAGGCACTGCTGCAGCCGGGGGAACGCCCCCCCTCCCGCGCCCACAGGGGTGACATGCCGTGGCTGGTCACTGGGAAGGTCTCGTTTGTGAAAGTGGCTGACCTGGCTCGTGCACACGCGGAGCAGGAGGGCCTGGAAGCCCCCACCCAGCAATCCGCGGCGCCTCGGATTCGTCCGAACTCGCACATTTTCGGGCGGCCAGAGCCAGCCACGATGATGATTTCTGACCCCCGTGAGGTTGATGACGACTTCGTGCTGCAGTCGCCGGCGGGAGGGGGCATGGGGCGCAGCACCCCCCCTGCACACGGCAAGGGCGGGCGTCGGGTGTTAATTCCTGCATCATGGCGCCTCCCGGCCCCCGTGCTGCCGCGCTTCGGGTGGGATGCCTTTGACGCCAGCAGCACCAACTTCCACCCGTACAGCCCTGCCGTGCTGCACATCGGCCGCAATGGCTACGTGGCGCAGCTGCTGCTGTGTGTCTTCTTCTCCCCAGCCCTGCGACGGGCAGTGCGGCGGGCTGGGCCCACGCCTCAGCACCCCCTGCCAGCTGAGTGCAAGCTGTGGTGCGATCTCATGCACGCCACCTGTCAGTCTGCTCCCGAGAAACGCCTTGTATCACCTGTGGGCGTCGTGCGCGCACTGCAAGACCACCCCGCTGCGATTTCCGCTCGTGTGCTTGCACCTGACTGCTTCCATTCGCCCATTTCTCGCCTGGCGCTGCTTCGAATGCCGCTGACTTGGGATGTTTTACTGGAGGCACTGTGCAAGGGGGTCAAGGGGGGTCAAACCCCAATGGCTGGCGCTGCTGCTGCCTTGGGAAGTGCCAGTGACACTCCGCTGGAGTCTGCTGCTGCCGTGAACTGGGTTGCAGGCTCCGGGGGGGGTAAAAAGCGAGACAAGGGGCCCCTGCCAGCTAGCGACAACCCCCCCAAGTTCCAAGTTCCGCTGCAGTACTGTCGTCACGCTCCTTACGCGCACGCCACTGGCAGTGAAGCGCGTGCAGCGGCTGTGAGTCACTCATTTGAGTCCTCTCTCGCCCGAGCCCTGGCAGTGACTGACCGCACGCGGGCGTGGCGGTATGAGACAGGAGGGATGGGCAGGGTGCCAGCGGCGCGTCATGTGGCCCAGCTGCCCCCTCTGCTGGCTGTGGACGCACATGTGACAGATGGGTGGCAGGCTGGCCTGTGGCGACAGCAAGGCTGGCTGCCTCCTGCAGTGAAGGTGGCGGTTACACAGCAGGTGCCGGAGGAGGACACTGCCACTAGTGCTGCATGTGGGCCCATCCGTGTGAAGCGAGTAGGGGTGCCCGACAAAGTCAAGGTGGGTGGTGGACCCACCTCCCGCACGTATGTCCTTGTGGGCGTGATCAGTTACATCGGGTCAGACCCCATGGAGGCGGGAACTGATGCCGCACCCAAGCCTGTGGCGACGGCAGCACAAGTGGTGTCCTCTGCTCACGCCATGAGTGGTGTGCCACGGACCCCAGTGAGGGGAACCGGCAGCGGGGCCATCGCTGCGACCCCAGACATGATGTCACCTGGAACACAGAACACCTTAACTGCAGGGAGTGACGGGCCTGGGCACTACGTGACTCACTTGCGCCTGGGGCCATACAGCTCCACCTCCACCACAGCCAAAAACGCTCAGTGGTGGCGCTTCAACGGGATGTCAGTGGAGGCCAGCTCCGAGGAGGAGGCTTGTGTGACCGAAGAGGGAGGGTGGCGCCACCCCTGCATGCTGCTATGGGCTGATGCCGCCGCAGCGGGGGTGCATGCCGCGAGGGATGCATCCGCAGCCGAAGAAGCACAGGGCACTGTGCCACCAGCCCTGGTGGCATTGGCTGCAGATGGCAGCTGTGAGGTTCCGCTGTCTGCACTGCAGCACCCCCCCCTTCGTTTTGCCCAGGGGGGGGCTCATGATGGTGTTGCTGCCGATGAAGCTGCCTGGAACAGTCAGATTCAGGCGGCCGTCAAGTACATGCAGGACGCGTCCAAGACTGCAGGTAATACCCCTGTACTGGTGGCGCTGGATGCAGAGTTCGTCACAGTGCAGCACCAGGTCACACAGCGGAATGCCATTGGAGACACAATGATGGTGCAGCCGCCCATTCAGCGCCCTGGACGCGTCAGTGTGCTCACTGCAGACGGCAGTGTTCTCCTTGACACTTGTATTGCGTGCAAAGAGGAGGTGGCTGACTATTGGACGCGCTTTTCGGGCCTGCGCGCCGGAGACCTCACGCTTGGCGTTGCTCGGACCCGCTTATCAGACCTCACAGGCGTGTCGCTTGCGCTGCGAGCACTCATGGACACAGGCGCCATGTTTGTGGGACATGGCTTGGCCAAAGACTTTGAGATTTTGAACCTGCCTGTACCTGCTGAGCAGATTTTGGACACTGCTGTGCTGTGGCGGCGCCCTGGGCAGCGCATTTTCAGCCTGCGTTTCCTGGCTGCGTATTTGCTAGGAGAGGACATTCAAGATGTGCAGCATGACAGTGTCCAAGATGCCCTCACTGCTCTGTCCCTGCTAAATAAGTATCTTTCCGTGGCGGGTCTGGAAGCAGTGCCGCCGAGTGGACCGGTGGGTCTGCCAAAAGCAGAGGCGACCCCCCGCATTGGAGTGGTGCTGGATACGCTGTACACACACGGCAGACGCACAGGCTTCAAGGTTCAAGGAGGTGCTGATGCAATAGTTGGGGCAGATGGGCTCTTGGAGTAGACTGGATTTATAATTCATCATGCTCTCCTGCGCTGAAGGCAGAATGCAAGCTCGCTTGGCTATGGTCGCCAGCGGGCTGCTCGGCACCGCTACTCGACTCCCACTCTTGTAGAATCCCCTGCTTTCGGGTTTGGGGTGCTGTGAGTACCTTGAGGACGTTCAGCCGGCGAGTTTGGGTGGCATGCTGTTGGGTGCCGCCGCTCATCGCTGCCAGCTTGCGTGCTGTGCGCTCAAGCTCCAATGTGAGACAGCGCCCAGTGTTTCTAACCCTCATACACGGTCTCAGCAGTGATATGTATACCTCTGCTTCACTCTTGCAATCCTTCACTGCTTGCTGTGCACCAGGCGTGACAGACGAAGCGCGCTTGCTTTCAAGCTCACGCTCCACCTCCTGCATCTCTGGGGCATCCAGGCTTGAGAATGCAACTGCAACCCGGTCAAGGTCCTGGCAGCGCCCTGCTAAGTGTGATATTGAACCGTCCATTAACCTGTGGGCATGTGTTACCTGCAAGCCTTGAACACAATTGCTTTGCTTGCAGTGTCTTGCAGCATGGCACGTCAGCTTACCTTATTCAAAATCAACAGAATTTCGTCTGCCGAGCTGTCCTGAGAGAGTCCGTGAGGTGAGCTACCAATGCGTCCCGCCCCGTAGCCTGTTAACCACAATGAAGGTGCCTGGTAGGAATTCTTCGACGGCTGCAAGGAATAGGCAGGCTCACGAGCCAAATCCACTACACCAACAACGGTGTGCACTTCTCCAGCAAATGCAGTTGCCACAGCGCGCAACTTTGGAATTAAGCTGAAGCCCGTACATGTGGAAGAGTTGACTACTCCGAGTACTGCTGTTTGCATTGTTGATTTTGCGAGTGCCGGCACTGACGACTTTGATAGCAGCATCATGTGCAATGCAGCTGGCTGCAAACCTTTGATCATTCTCATCCAGTACGAAGTAGCATCGTGCAAGCTAGTTCCTTGGCGATATGCACTGATGTGTGGTAGTTCAGATTGCTCGTGCCGTACAATAGAAACCCAAGCCGGTAGTGTTTCAAACGAAACGCGCAGGGTACGGGGAAGTTTTTCTTCTATTTCCCTTGTGAGCGCCAAGGTCCCAACATTCACAGCTGGTTCCCCGAACTGTAGTGTGGAGGCCAAAATCTGAGCTTGGAACATTTGGTGGCAAGTTTCGGGTGAGGTGTTTTCAGCTGCGTGGAGAAGGACAAAGCTGCTGGACATTGCATCTGGACCAGTCCAGGTTTCCAGGTCTTGTATGTGAATACGAGTCGAAAGCGACGAAACCAACACAAGACATGTTTGGAGTAATATTACCAGTGTGTATGGCGATCTATGCAGGCCTTTCATCCACATTCGTGTTGGCAAAACTTTGTTGCGCATGTGGGGCAGGCTGACTGGAGAGGTTATGCCGATAAAAAACGCCGAGCAAATGGAAAAAAACAGTGAAAATAATGCAGGACTGTTTCGAGTTGAGTTGAGTCAGAGCTGCTGAATCCACAGCAGTGCCTGGGACTTTTCTCGGCAATTGAGTCGCAACGCCTTGCAATAGGGGGCCAATCGCAATCATCTTCGATGAAGCACTTTGCAAAAATATCTTTTCTTGGTCAAGCTCAAAACAATTAAACTGCCGGAAGGGACCAAATCTCTAGCTGCTACTAGGGGGACTGTTGTGATAGCATGATATGATAACGCAAGGCTGACAGATGACCTTTGCCTTACTATGGGCAAGCTGCATCTTTGCAACAATCAGCCGCATGGCAAATTCACATTCTGGTGGTGAGAGTTCTTTGATTGTTTGTAAGCTGATTTCATGATCACTTCTGGAGAAGCAGGTATTGACTCGTGTCAACTCGCACCTCAACACGGGAGCTTCTTACCCTCAGCATGCTCAAACATTCATCTTGTGGCCGTGCGGCAAGCAAACGATGATTTTCAAGTTGAACTTGTTGCAAACCAAGACACTTTCAAGGGATTCAGCATTGTAGCCGTGGAAACTGAAACGTCTACTGCTGCGCTCGGCACCTGGACCTTGTCCAGCAACCTTCAGCAATCTGTGGGCACAAGACTGCAGGGTAATTGCCAGGGAGTGACTCACAGCAATAGCTTATCCAAATCATCGGTCAGAGCATTCTGGAACCCCTCCTCGTACTCTGGAGCAACAGTGTACTTCAAAGCTGAGCCAGTCGTTCTGAATTACAACAGTTGGTGCATGCCCCCACTTCTGCAGGCCACTCTTCATGCATCAACATCGCCGTCGCCTTCGCTATCATCATCGTCATCGTCATCATCATCGTCATCGTCATCGTCATCGTCATCGCCGTCGTCAGCGTCAGCGTCAGCGTCACCGACCACGATTGTGCCGACGGGCGCTACCGCAAGTGCATTCCTCGCGACACCTCCGAGTACCCACAATAGCTCTGCTTCAGTCACAGCCACTGCGTCACACTCGTCGTCCTCATCAAAAGCTTCAGCCATACTATTGCCGAGTCAAACCGCAGCAGCCAGCTCAAGCGCAACCCGTATTGCGACTTCAAGCACTCTCATGTCGCCTGCTCTTGGTAATGGAGATCAGAGCAGCGAGACAGCAACTGGACCTGCGGGTGCAGGTGCAGGTGCAGGTGGAGCATCCCAGGGAGGGCTTGTCGGCAGCGAGAAGCAGCCGCCGGCAAGCAGCACCCCCCTTGAATCGGCGCCATATGTACTGTTTCATGCAGTCTCCAGTTTTGCTTTGGTGGCGGGCCTGTTTATTGCCGGCGTATGGTCAGCCAGTGTCCGGCAACAAGAGTCTACCACTCACTCACTGCCGGGCGACAGCGAGTTCACTCAAAGTGCGTTTGGGACAAAGCGGTGGTGCATCTTGCTGTGCAAGGCAGGTGCAGGCCTTGTCTATCTAGCAGCTCTTGTTGCAGTGTTGCTTCAGGCGAATGACGACTCGTGGACAGTGAGTGTGCACTCAGCTCTGGGCTTCGCCTTCATGGCGCTTGTGCCCCTTGTGCCCGCCCGCCGGGTGCTGAAACGCTGCTGTCTCGCGATGGTATACAAGGATCAACAGCGAGTCACCCCCCGCACTACAGCCACAACGAACTTGACAATCAAGCTGGCCAGTGGCACGGTTCTCGTCTTGTTGTTCGTGGCCTCAGTTTTTGCATTGCCGTCCGAGATGTCAGACAGTGCTGAGAACCTGTCATTTGCATGCGCCGCTTTTGCATTACTCCTGTGGGTGCTGTGGATTGCCCACACTACCTTGCGCAAGCTGCGCCGTGACGCTGAGGTGCATGAAAGCATGTTGTGCTGCTGCGCCACTCGCGAGGTTCACGAGGTGCGCTTGAACCGAGTCATTTCGTTTGCAGCGGTGAACCCCAAAAGGCGGGCACAGCAGTCTGTGGTCGCTGTTGCGGGGCCATCTGTGGGGGATGACTCCAGCCTTAGCCGCGTGAACCCGATGCTTGAGCGCAGGCTGTCGGCAGGCGGCAGTGCCCGTGGGTCGGCCATGGCCAAGTCACGCGGTGGAAGTGTCGCCAAGTGAGGCCTCTGGAAGGCTGAGGCACCTTCATGTGGAAAATTAATGAGGTAGTTTAGGGCCTAAAAGTTGCTGCGTTTCGAGGCCTGAGCTAGCGCCCCCCTACCCAAGAATTCAAGGCGAGGCAATGCACGCCCCCACGCAGGTAGCCCCCCTATACCTAGAAGGCGGTAAATGCAGCAGCATGGCATCGGAATCTGTTTGTCTGGGTGTGCAACCAGTGCCTTCGCAAAGCTGATTCTCCTTCTGAATCGCCTTGCATGGTGGCATCACTCCAGCTGCCAAGCGTAGCATCTGTGCTCACATCGGAGCAAAAGCGATCAATTCACGCCCCGCACTGCTTGGCTCTGCCCAAATGGACCAAGCAATGACAATGATTTTAGATCATGCCACCTGGTTCTGGGTCGAGCATACTGGCTGGGCTGTAGCTGCAGCGTTGGTTTTGGCAGTGTCCATTGTTGGCATCATTTCAGCTGTGGTCGGAAGCGCTTTCAGTCTCAGATCGGCGACGTTTCACGCCTTGGCCGAGGAGTATCAAGCTGGCCAAAGTTTTGATGTGCAGGTCGTTTGCAGCACGCTGTTCGAATTCGATTACGTTCAGCTGCACCGCCGGGGTGAAAGCCTGAAGCCGGAGACAATTCCTGATCAAGGCACTGCCAGCCCCATGGATGCTGCCGTGGACAGTTTCAAGCACGAAATCAACGGATCCCCATGCATGATCACAGTTCCTGGTTACTACATTCGCGCAATTGGAGAATATGAGCTTGTTTTCAAATCAGACAGCGGCAGCCAAGTGTCCATCAGCCCAGCGTTTCGAGTTTTGGCACCAGAAGTGGATGTGCAGCAGAGTGAAGGGCACAGCCACATCATGTGGAGAGACAGCCTCAAGATCAGCACACAAGCATATATAACACGCTCCTCCAGCGACAGGCTGCACCTCGTGCGCCTCAATGACTTTGACCGCGTGGACACTATTGCCTCCGTCCCCGTGACGGCTGCATCCGCTTCGAGGTTCGCATCCATGTTGACAGGGGGCTCATCCGCCCAAACTGACCTCACGGAAGTGAAAAACCCAGGCTGCAGTACTGCTGCTGAGTTCCTGGCCGCCGAGCCAGGCAATGAAAACAGGCGGCCCGCCTCGCTGGCGTGGTCACGGGTGCGCCTGCAGCTGACAGCTGCAGACGGCAACGCACCCCCCACACCAGGGCGCTACTGCGTGCACTACATGTCAGCCACTGCAGCCCCTCCCCGCAGCATTGGCTCAAGCCCCCCTGTGTGCGTCGCCCGGAGCAGGGAGTTCATTGTGCACGGGCCACAAATCGTGCTGGTGTCGCCTGTGCGGGCGGCTGTAGCCGGGGTAGCTGCGAGTCAAGGGCGCTTCCTGCTGTCCGAAAGTGGCCTTGCAGTGCTCAGCGAGACCCCATCCCCCGTGGCAGGGACATCCAGTGAGGGCCAGCTGGTTAGCACGGTCAGGCCAGATGTAGGGGTGTACTGGGGAGGTAGCCTGTGTGCATGGGTGCACATCTCCACGCAGTCCTCAGGGCAGGACAGCGTTCAACTTTTGCGCCGCAGCAAGCAAGGCGTCCTCACAGGCAGCACCCTCCCGTTAATGGCCGCTGCACAAACCCACGGCAGTGCTGGCACCCCTCCCCGCCCCTGGGCAGAGCATGTGGACATCTTCCCCGCCCAAGAATGCGGCAGCATCACCCTGGCTGCTGCACAGGCCCACACACAGCAAGACAGCGACTGGGGAGAATTGCTGGACATGGCCTGCGGAGCCTTTTCGGGCCCCCCTGCACCCCCCCTGTTCATCCAGGAGACGGCAGGGTGGAGGATGCAAACAGGCCAGTGGGTGCCAATTCCTCTGGGGCAGGCGTCTGGGTGCTCTGCCTTCGACTGCCCTGGGGTGTACGATGTACAGTACCGCAGCGACCCAGGAGGGGTCATCGGCGGCGTGCGGGCTTTGAATGTGCTGGCACCACTGTGTACACTGCACGAAAAAATGCCCCCCAGGTCTCTGCAGGGGGTGCTGGGCGGCAAGGCTGCCTCACGAGGCATATCTGAGCTCACTCCCGCTGCCCAGGAAGTGCCTCTATTTGCTGCCTGGTACGGACAGCCTGTGTTCCTGCGGCTTTTGACTTCGTGTTCCAGGGCGGAAGCAGACGCAGTGGCACTCCTGCGGTGCCGCCCAGAGGAAGCGCTGCAGTTGCACTCGGAACAAGCGCACGAAGAACACGACACCCCTGTATGGGAGCGCGCACTTCCTTCCATCTTACGAGTGGCTCCTGACAACATGAGAGGACAAGCTCCGGAGCTGGTGGCTGAGGTGGGCACTAACCCCGTCCCCCACAAAGGCAGCGTCGCCCACAAGGAAGCCTTCAAAGCCCGCCACTGCGCCACGCTGTCGCAGGCCCCCCTCGTGGAGCTCGGCTCTGACTTTCGGGGTATCATGGTGGGCGAGGAGGTGGTGTGCATGCCCCTTGTGGGACGAGATACGGCGCTGCCGCCAGGTTGCTACCGTGTGGTGCTGCGCGTGACCACCCCCCACCGCAGCAGCATGTGGGGGGGCATGTTTGGCGGGGGGGGGTCAGCGACGCACAGCTTTGTCACGGGTGGGTTTCTGCTTGTGCGGGGGGCACAACTGAGACCAATGCTGCAGGGGCGGTACCTGCACTCAAATGTCGGCTCCACCAGTGCTGCAGTCGAGTCCAGCGGCCACGACACTGCTCACATGGGACGCCCCCACGCGTACCTGAATGTTCCCACACAGTTCTGGGGGCAAGATATTTCTGTGCGCATTGCCCGCAGCCCTCACATGGACGCCGCACGGGAAGAGAAATCCGGGGTGCAGTACCATGTGGCGCTTATTCCGGCAGACTTGAACTTGGCTGAGGTGGAACACATACTTCAACATGACGTGCCTGTGGGTGGTGGTAACGAAGACTGTGCAGACACTCAGCTGGTGGGTGGTGTGACGTGTTCTGGCGTACTACCTTCCGCCTGGAAGCAGATTATGCTGGCTGCCGGTGTGGACTGCACCCCCCCCCCAAACGACACACAGCACCCAGGGGGGGTGACCACACATCCCATCGGCTCCAAGAGTTTGCAAGTGAGCTTTGGGGGCATGCTGTTCAGCGGTGCAACCGGGAACACGAAGCCTGTTCCAAGCGGCAACAGCGGGTATGTCACAGTGAACTTCCAAACCCACGATGCATCGGCGCCCATGCATGCAGGGCTGTGGCGCTTTGTTGTGTTCCATGTCTGTGGAAGAGCTGCTCGTGTGGTGGGTGCATCCTACAGCCTGCCCATTGCTGCCCCCGCCCTTCGTCTGCGCGTGGTGCCGTGTGCCACACAGTCCGCAGCTGCCGGGGGGGGTGATATGGGTCCCCTACACTACAGCAAGGCAGCTGGGGGGGGGTGGTCGGCCCAAGACCCCGGTATTGCCACAGACGGCGTGGTCAGGTACAGCCTGCAAGATAGCTTTGTGGAGGTTGAAGTGACCACGTGCCCCAGACACGACCCCGCCGACCGCATTGCAGTTGCACTTGAGGGGGGGCGTCCGAATGTGGGGGATGTCGCGGAGTGCTGGATGGTTGTGCCAACTGGATCCAACCAGCTGACACTGCGCTTGGCTGCGGAGCATCTGCCCAAGGTGCAGAGTACGTACGAGGTTGTGTATGTAAGGGGGGGAACGGGCCCCTACTCCTTCCTGAGGGGGGGGGTCGCCGAGGAGAAAGCTGTTGGCTACGAAGTGCTGGCACGGAGCTCCGCAAAGTTCAAGATTGTTGGGGGTGGCACTGATTTGATGTTGGTGGGGCCAGCGTCGCTGGACGGCGGGGGGCCCCTGGAGCCCCCCATGCCAGCTCCAGCAGCCCCCCCCGTGACGCCAGATTTGGCATGGGAGGCATCTGAAGAGCATCGTCGGAAAAGCACCCAGCATGCCTCAGGGGGTGCAGGTGGGGGCTATGTGTACTCACCCAATGTTACAGCTCAACAAGGCGAGGCTGCGCCCCCCCCCCTTATCATGGGGCAAGGGGGGGGTCAAGCCGCACCCGCCCCAGCTCCCAGCCCACTCTATCCTGCATTGGACAGCATTGGGATCATATCAGCACCAGCCCCTGCACTCGCCCCTGCACCGGCTCCTGCACCAGCACCGCTACCGGCTGCCCGCTCATCGGCGTCCCCTGCAATTGAGCCTGAGCAGCAGCCCAGCCCACCGCCTGCAGCCTCTCTAGATACAGGGGCCACGGCACTGGAGGCTGATCTGCCGGAACACCTTGCACGCTTCCGCAGGCTGTTCCAGATGGCAGGCAGCGCTGCTGCGGAGCGTCAAATGACGCAGGCTGGCGTGCCCCCAGCAGACATGGAGCGGGTGCTTGGGCGTCCTGTGCTTGGCACATTTGTACCCAAGCCCACGCGCCGCAAGCCAGCAGGGAAGAAGGCACATGGCCGCAAGCAGAAGGGGGTGCAGGGGGATGATGCGGACCTCACCGCTTCAGCCACAAGTGCACCTGCTCCCTCCCCTGCAGCTGCACAGGGCGGCGGCGGTGGCAGCAGGGGCGGCGGTTTGAGTATGATGGAGCTCATTCAAGCAAAGGCCAAGGCAAGACAGAAGCGCATGTCGCAGGGTGCGCCCAATGTGAGCTCCCCTGGAGGGGAAGTGCAGGGGGGTGCAGCGGCTGCATCGACAGACAACAGCACGTTGCTGGGATCTGTGCGTGCCTCGATGCACATGGCCGCCAGAAGAAGGCGAATCGCAGGAGAGAGCGACGATGAAAAGCCTGTCAATGGGGAGGGGGGCAGCAAGGCAGGGAGGGGGGGCTCAGCGGGGGATGACGAGGACTCTCCATTTGAAGATGTGTGAGTGGCGCGGAATGCACTGGTAGCTACGCACCGTGTAGCTTGCATGTGCGGCGGCTGGGTGTCTGTTTGTGTGTGTGTGACGGGTTAAGACACTGTGCAGCCTGAGCCACCGGGGCATGTCTGTGTCGGCCAAAGGGAGTGCAGAGAAATGAGAAGAGAAATGAGAAGAGGGCCATGGCATGCCTGGTGCCGTGTACGTGGTTTGAGCGACATAAGATCCGGGACATGACCGGCAGCATGACGCATAGGGGGCAGGGGGCACTAGGGGTACGGGGGACGCGTCCAGGGCTGCGCTGCGTGTACAGGCGGGGGCAGGTGCTGCAGGCAGGTGCTGCAGGCAGGTGTGTCTTCTGCGCTGCAGCAGCGGCAGGCACAGAAGCCACTGGTGGCAGTGAGGCAGGCGAGGGCTGCCGGCGTGTCTGGCGGGGCTATGTCGTCCCTGCTGCCGTGGGATGTGAAGATGGAGAGGGGCGCAGGGAGGTGCCGTGGCGCCGTCCCACGCTGGCGTAGTCAAGGCCCAGCAGCCCACGCCAGTGCAGGCAGCCACCACCCGGAGTGCCCTGGCAGCGGCGGGCATCAAGGGGGGACTAGTGAGGGGGGACTGGGGGGCCCTGGCCGCCAGCACCACCCAGCGCACCGCTGCACTGCGGGCGGCACAGCGGCGGGTCACTGTGCGTGGCGTGCTGCGGGATGCTAGCGGGGAACTCATGGCACGGGCGGCAGGGGAGGGGCGGCCCCTCACCCCCGAGGAGCTGCAGGTGGTGGCGGCAGCGGCAGGCCCTGGATGGCTACCGGCTAGAGGCATGAGGAGTGGTGGGAGTGAGGGTGGGGGGGATCTGGCAAGCGTGAGGCGCTGCGGCGAAAGCGGCGGCGGGGCAGGCACACCAAGCCATGAGGGGGGGGGGGCAGTGCTGTGGTGTGTCACAGGCTTGTGAATGTATTGCTGATCAGGCATGCTCGCATCTGTGCCCAGCTGGCCTGTCTGGCTGCACTGTGCCCTTGCCGCCAGCAGACAGGGGGGCGCTGGGAGGACGGAGGCGTGAGTTGCATCCCCGGTGCAGCTCAGAGTCTGCAGGGAGGCCCTTGCCTCTTGTAGCTGCTGTGTGTCTATGCCAGCTGCACCTCAGCACAAGCACACGGTCCTGCCCCTGGCCGCCGCCCGCCGCAAGCACGTCGCGTCAGCACTGCCCGGCAGCCACTGCTGCACAC
>Ga0307982_1002972_pt1 | contig 13588 bp, 12 predicted proteins | sample OrgLakmetagen989_FD_201847 | JGI IMG/M metagenome (GOLD analysis project Ga0307982, IMG submission 201847) | Saline water microbial communities from Organic Lake, Antarctica - #989 | ecosystem: Environmental > Aquatic > Non-marine Saline and Alkaline > Saline | place: Antarctica: Organic Lake...
AATCCAAGCCAGCCACTCTGGCTGCAACTCGCAGCTCAGAGCACCACTGGATCACAGGCTGTGGCTGGAATTCCGCCACCTACTGTCCCTGTCAGTTTGCAAGCTGGTCTGGCGCAACTTCCACAAGAGGATGCATATCTGTGGGCGAGGGTCATGCAACGCGACAGCACAGCGCAGCTGCTGAGCAAGCCGCAGCCGCCGCTGTCAAACGCATACAGTGTCATGCAATCTGCTGTGCGCCGCTCATCAAGCCACATACTTGTGTCTTCGTACATGGCAGGACAGCCCGTGGCGCCTGGGGCAAGCCTCCTGCAGCATGTGCTTGCCGGGGCAGCTGCACCTGCAAGCACAGTCCCGGAAGTGCCGGCGGAAAAGGCTGCAGACAGGCTGACTGGCGCTGCTCTGCTATTTGCGCTGCGTCGGTGCGGCGCCGCTGATGAGGCTGGCAGGCCTTTTGTGCCCCCGGGGACGCCTGTGGTTGAAGGCGCACGCATCATTGCTGAATCTCTACCGCAACAGATGCTGCAAGAAACATGCTCTCGGGTTGTGCTGCCCATGCTCTCTGGCAGCGCAGAGAAGCACCTTGGCATCGCTGCAATGCTGCAGACTCACGAGCCGGGTGTGTCCGCCTTGCAGACACTGCTTCGCCCTGCAGCTGACAGCAGCGGCACAATTGGTCATGATCTGGGGCCAGATGACGATACAATGCTCAACGACGCATTTGATTTTTGAGTTTTCTGAGCGCAGCATTTCAGTGATCGTGCGCAAGAAACCCGGCTGTGCAAGCACCTCTTTCAGGTTCAGGTACCTTCTCTGCCACGTCCTGCCGCTGCTTGCAGTGTGCCACAGTTCGAGTACATTCGTCGACGCTCCCCAGAGAAACCGCCTCTCACTCTCTAGTCTCTCTGCATCAGATTGGCTATGCGTGTATCTGACCAGAGTGACAATGTCATTCTTGTTCATCCACAGGTATTTTTGTGCTCGAATTGAGTTGAGAACTGCGCAGGCAGTTGTCTGCGCCCCATATTTGCACTCCGCCGTTTTTGCGTGCAGAAAGTCCCAGTCCCACCAAGTGCATCGTGTATGCTCGGCATGTATTGCGATAAATTCACTCTGCCCACAACTCCCTTCAAGCAGTAATTTGCGCCACTTCTGTCTCAGATCAGAGACTACGTTGGAAAAATGTGCTACCGCCCCGGGCGCTTTTACCTACCTACCACCTGGGTAGATTTAGGGTTCACTCACAGGGTATGCAGAGCTCTCAGGGCTACAGACACCCATCAAATTCCAAAAACCTTGACATGACAGCAACTTCACACGGCGGGGGCGGGAAAAATGCGGGAAATTGATTAGGGGGGGTGCGATTGTTTGCTTGCCCCGCCGTACACACTTCACATGCTTCATTGCCACTTGTACAAGATGTCAGCAACAAATGAAAAAATGCTCACAATGCTTTTTGCTGCGTGAAAAGGTGCGCTTGATCTGCATAAGCACCTCTGCCATCCCCAGCATCACTGCCCGAAGCTTGCAATTGTCGAGAGCTGCTGTGTGCTCTGCGCGCGAGTTCAAGAGCGAGGCAGTTTGATTGCATCAAAACACATCGCCTGCTGACTTTGCACCCCTCCACGCATGCAGCATGGCATATAACGACCCTCATAAAGGTACTATTGGTGCTCAAAGTGCAAGTGTGTCTGAAATCAGGCCTGTGGGTGGAGATGCAGTTCGAGCAGGCGGCCAAGGCGTGGTTGGCGTGTCCAGTTTTCGAGGAGAGCTGTGTGCCGTGAAAACCATCCCAAAGCGCAGGAAGTCTGCAATTGCAGCTGAGATCGCATCTGTAAGTGTTTGTTATTGACTACTGTACCTCGTGGCAGATACGATGGTGCACGGAAAGAAGCAGCTGAAGGCGACGAAGCGCTCTGGCATGCTTCGGCCAAGTTGCTGCCCCGGTGATTCTGCTTGAGAGGAGATGGAAACTGCTTTTCGTGCACCGACAGAGCTTCACCAGCATTTCTGCTGCACAGGCCAAGCGGCTCAGTGCCCGCCATGCTCATATAGTTCGATCAATTGGGCATGGTGTGGACGATAATGGAGATACATTGCTTTTGCAAGAGCTCGGAGTGTGCGACATGCACGATGTGCTTTCAAATAGCTCAGCCGGCAAGTGAGTGATGCGAAGTCACAGCCCCGGCTGGGGGTGCCGTTTCCAAGAGCTCAGTATTGTGTGTAAAATTGGCCAAAGGTTGTATCACTCATGCATGACACCGCGCAGATTTGGTGAGGCAGCATATTGCCGGGAGTGGCTGCTGCAAATTGTGCACGGTATGTCATTCTGTCACAACAGCAAAGTTGCCCATCGTGACCGTAAGTGATCAGAAATGTAGGCATGTACTTTGCTGTCCATGTTGGTGTGCAATGTGTGTGTATTTCAAGAAGCAGACACTGCCCAGGTCGTGCGGTCCGGCTGCTGAGACAGGCCACTCACTTACTAGGTAATCTGGGGCAGTTTGCTGTGCTGGGCACCTGGGCATAGCACCACGCAAAGTGCACCATAGCGAAAATATTTGTTTGTCTCGTTGAGCGGTGTTGTTTCTTGATTCAGACTCCATCCTTCCTTTTTGGGGTGATTTTGTGTGCGTTGTTGACTGCCCTGTTGACCGGAGCTGGGTCTGGGTGGGCGCTGGCTGGCTGCTGAGGCAGGACACTGGCGGCTGTCCACTTGGGGCAAAATAGGGTCCTGTAGAAAAGAGGGTCTGGGAGTTCGGCCGCAATTTCGCCAGCTTTTTGCCCCAAGTGGACAGCCGCCTGGGGCAGTTTGCTGCTCACCTGGCCTGCTGGGCAGGTGGGCATAGCACCACGCAAAGTGCACCATAGCGAACATGTTTGCCTCATTGAGGTATATTGTTTTTTGAGACTCCATCCTTCCTTCTTGGGGTGATTCTGTGGATCCACGTGGGAAGCAGCGGATGCTGTCATTCCGCCATGAGCTTTATGATGAGATGACTTGGAAAGCGCCGCACGCAAACGAAGCAAGCAAGCACACCTGAGCTTTATCTTTACAGTGAAACCAGAGAATGTCATCATATTCCTCCGGGGCTCTGAGAGAAGATCAAGCACTGACAATGAAGTGCAGAAGAGAACAAGAGCGGAGCTCTATGCGGCTGCAGCCAAGTGCGAAGCAGCGACTGTCCACACAGTACAAAAGCCGCCGTCTACAAACGCCGCAAGCATGCGCCAGTGAGTACACACGTAAAAATGCCTCAGTACGGGCTGGCCTAGCCACCTGCAGGTGCCTTTGCGGGCGCTGCCTGCATTAGAGCATGAGCAGCCGTTGAGCAGGAGAACTTGCTTCGAGAGCGCAGCTTGGAGCTGCTGATGATACCCACCGCCAATCACGACTGAACGCCTTCCCGCTTTGCAGGTTCATGGCCAAGGTGTGCGACTTTGGCTCTGCCCTCGTTGCCCCCATAAACAGCCCCTCCATGCCCCCAGGCAGGTCGGCTCGAGGGTCCACGCGATACGCATGCCCCGAAATGTGCTACATTCATACCATCACCACAGAGCCAGCGCACACCGCGATGATGATGCCAAGCATAACAGAGCAGCAAGCCTTCCTGCAGGATGGCTATGATGCACTTGCCGCTGATGTATGGAGTTTGGGCATCATGGCTTTTGTGCTTGTGTGCGGCAGGCTGCCGTTTCGAGCAGCAGCGGCGTACAGCCGCACCTTCCGCAGCTTCGTGCATGCCACACAGCCACACGCCCTGGGCGATGCCGTCATGTGCCCCCACTCAGACCTGTGGCGTGACGACGCGCGGGCGGCGCACCAGGCACGACAGCGGGGGGAGCGCTGCCCCTTGCAGTGGTCCTGGCCGCCTCATCTCTCCCCTTCATTTGTGGAGCTGGTGTCAGCCTGTCTGCGTGTGCGGGCAGATGAGCGCCCCAGCATGGCTGAACTGAAGTCGTTTGCATGGTTCACACAGCCGCTGCAGGCTGCAGCACCACATGTGCTCTCAGTGGCCACACCGCAAACTGCAGCTGTGCCAGCAGGCTTGTCAAAGGGGCCAGAGGCCATATTGCACAGCAAGAGTACTGCCACGGAGGGAAGCAGTCCCATGCCTTCCCCCATGTCGGCAGCGGCCTGTGGGCTCGCTGTGATATCCGTGCCCAGTGCAGCGTCAACTTTTGGCTCCAATGCAGCTGTCGAGCAGCATACAAACAGCACAACAAGCAGTCTCAAGCACAATAGCACAGCGGTGACAGTCACAGTATCTGCAGCAGGGTTGCCACAGGGGGGCAGGGAGCCCTGTGCTGGCCTGCACGAGGCGCCGCAGGCACCTGCTCAGTCTTTCCTACCAGCGCTGCACCCGACACACAGGTCAACCACCACGGCGGTAGCTGTTGCTGGTGGGAAGCGAGCTGCCGCCGGGTGTGATCGTCCCCCCGGCAGCATGCTGGGCATCCGCGCCCCTAGAGCTGCGGAGGATGAGGGGGGGGGCGTGGGGTCCCCGCTACCTCGTCTGGTGGGCAGTGAGCGCACTGTAGCACCTTCAAGCCCGCTGCGTCGCTCAGCACCTGGTCGAGGTGGTGTGCTTGCATCATCGCCTGCCCCCTTGTCAGCTCTGCAGTGGGACGACGATGCTGTAGCTACCACGACCAGCCTGCTTGCAACAGTGGTAGCTGCAGCTCACGGTACTGATACGGAGTCAATGGTGTTCACATCTCATATGGGTACTTTGGGAATGAGTGCGCTGGAGGTCGTGTGTGAGGCGCCGGGAATTGGCAGCTGGTAGCAGAAATGTTGTGAACCCTCCGGTGGAGGGGTGTGAAGGATGATCCCCCCCACCACAAGTTAACTAGACTCATGTAAATCTGATTCTGCATTTTTTTATTTGTGTGTTATATTTTGCATGGTCAGCTTCAAGCAGCGGTACCTTGAGGCAGCCTTGCGCTCAAGAGCGCATGCAGCTGTGGCCCTCCAGCCTGTGTTTCAACTTGTGAAAAATTTGGCCTACAGTGGCAGATTTGGGTTGCATATAGAAGAAGATTCGATTGAAGAGCTCTCCTGTGTGCCCTTGGCCACTTTGGGTTTCTGCACTTTCACGTGTCGATCGAAATGAGCAGCGCCAGTCGCCATGCAGCAAACGCCATAGATGACCTGGATGCCGTGTTGGCAGAAGCAGCAGCCGTTGTTACTGAATCAGATGACCAGCACGGTACAACGGGCGTGGCAATTCCATCCCAGGAAGACTTTGCGGGACGCAGCATAACCACCGCAGCTCAGCTGCGAGGCGGCCCCGGGAGGTCTGAGCTCCCTGACGAGCTTAGGAATGCAGACAAGGGCGACACAAGCTGCGATGTGTGTGGTGTTTCGTTTTTGGTGTACTCAGAGATGAAGGTTTGTCCTGGCTGTGATGTGGAGACCAGCTTGTGATTCACCCGTAACGCCAATTACAGGAGATGGAGGCGCGCATGCAGGCTGCAGAGCAGCAAATGGAGGACTGGAAGGATAAAATTGGCCAATATGAAAGTCTAGAAGAGCAGTTAGCTGATTTACGCTCGAAGAACGACCAAATGGCTGCTGATTTGAAGCGTGCCGGGGACGCCACCCGCGTCGCCCACCAGCTACACGACAAGCTGGATGCCAGCCAAGAGCAAGTGGCAATGTTGCAGCACTGTGCAGAAGCAGTGCATTCGTATGGCTCAGCGTGGCTGCCACTCACTGAAGCACTCAAAGCCCATGCTCAGCGCGATGCAGCTCAGTTCAATGCGTTCATCGACGGTGCGAAATTGAAGGTGCGTTCCACAAGCATGCGTGAGCATGCTTTCCCATTTCAGCAAGAAGCCCACAATGATGACACAGGTGAAAAATGCTGGAACTCATCTGGCTGTGCACTTGGCGAGGAGAGAGCAGGCCTCGCTTGCTGACCTGCAGCATGACCTGCAGCGAAGCACAGAAGAGGCAGACAAACTTCGACTCACCGCTGCACGTGTGCCCGGGCTCCAATCCCGCCTTGCTGCATACGAGAGCAAAGCAGATGAAACCAGCAAAAGGCACGAGGTGCGTTTTGCGAAGGCGCCCAGGTGGCTTGCTTCGGCTCAAGAACTGTTGACAGCAGCCTGTGAATTTGCAGAGTATCTCCGCTGAGCTGTCCCGCTACAGGAAAGAGGTGGACTCCTTGCGAGCTCAGTTATCAGACATGAGTAGCCGGCGAACCCAGGAAGCTACACAATTTGAGAGCAAAGTGGCATCTGCTGAGGCCGAGTGGGCACAGGGCCTGGCCAAGTTGAGGCTGCAACACAGCCAGGAGCTTGAGCAGGCACACTCAGCAGCTGAAACGGCAAAAGGTAACGCAGCAGCATTGTCATCAAAACTGGATGCTGCGATCAGTGCCAGCAGGGCATCTGTGGAGGAAAAACGAGTTGCGCTGGAGGAAGCGTCCAGCTTGCGCCAGCAGCTGCACAGCACATCGCAAAAACTGCATGCAACAGAAGTACGTGCTGAACAAGCTGTGCAGGTAAAAAATGACGATGCTATCCACCGGCTGAAAGCGCAACTGCAGCAGCAGTCAACAGAAGCCCAGGGCGCCCAGCAGCAGCTTCAGCTGGAGAACGCCGAGTTGACAACCAAAGTACGTCAAGCATGTGAACCAGGTCAAGATAAATTTTATTGTTGTGTTTCTGCAGGTGCAAGCCTTGCATGCCGAGCTGGCTGAACAAATCACCGCGGGGCAGGCGCTGGAGCACCAGCTGCAATCTTCTGAGGAAGCTAAGCGAGCTTTGGACAAAGAGGGCAGTGATGCTCGCAAGGGTAAACAGGAAGCTGAAAATGCAGCAGCTGCGGCAGAATCAACTGCAGTCATTTTGCGTGAGCAGCTGTCCTTCATGCGGCGAGAGCTGGAGTCTGCAGTGGAGCAGGCCCACGGCAGTGCAAGCTCGGCGGCGCAGCATGCCATTGAGCAAGCACAGGCTGGCAGCGCATCTTTGCAGCAGCAGCTGCAGCAAATCACCGAAGAGCGGGTGTGTACTCATGCCTTGAACATCAGTGTGGTCGCGCATTTCATGCTTTTGCAGAACAACTCCATCTTTGAACTTGCTGAGCTTCGGCAAGAGTGCGCCAGCCACAAACAAAAATTGGAAGAGGCGCAGCGGCACGTGGCAGCGTTGCAGGCACAAATTTCTTCAGCTTCTACCACAGCAGCTTCGTTGGCTGAGCTGCATGCTGCACAGTCTGCTGCAAAAAAGGCTGAGGAGCAGGTGCGGTATTTGGAGGGGATAGTGCACCAGGAGTGTCTTGAGCGAACCTACCTGCTCGACCAGCTGAACGATCTACGTGCCCAGCACCAACTGCCACCGCTCCGAGGTGCTGATGTTTCCCAGGCTGCATCTCAGCAGATGCAAGCACAGCCTCCCCCAAGCGCTCGATCTACGCACAGCATGCAAGGGGCACCGGCTCCCGCAAGTGCTGGGTCGGTGTCGTCTGCAGCCCCCGCTGGCTCCGCAGCGGCAGCAGTGTGGCAATCAGGCAACAATCGCCTTGCTCGTGACAAGGGGGTGCGAAGGAGGGGGCGCTGATAGCCTGTATGCATTTTTAGCGGTCGATGGCCCTGTCGCCGGCGGAGCTTCCGGCAGCATGGCGAGCCAGCTCCGAGGGCACAGCATTCCCAGTGTTTTCGAGGTACTTGCGCAAGTCTGCCAACACACGCTTGTCGCCATCTGTGAAGAAAGTAGTGGCTTCTCCTTTCTTGCCGGCACGACCTGTACGCCCGACTCTGTGTGTATACTTGTCAATGTCGGGCGCCATGTCGTAATTCACAACATGTGCAACGTCGGGAATGTCCAAACCACGCTCCGCAACACCTGTAGCCACTAGAATTGGCACTGCTCCCGAACGGAACAGGTGCAGGGCCTCCTCACGTTGCGCTTGGGCCTTTGCTCCGTGCAGCACAACAGAGGGGAACCCTGCTTGGTTGCAAACCTTGGAGACAGCCTCCGTCTGCGCCTTTGCGTTGACAAAGACAATGGCAGGCAAGCCGATGCTGGGCAGCAGCTGGGTCAAGCGACGCGCCTTGTTGGATTCTGTGCAGTACACTGCAGTTTGTTTGATGCGTTTGTTCTTGCCGCTGTCGCGGTCGCCGATTTCAATCGTGAGGGGCTGCTTCATGTATGCTTTGGCCAGGGCATGGACCTCTGGCGGCATGGTCGCTGAAAACATGATGGTCACACGGTCAGAAGCTTTGTGTCCTTTGACTGCGTTGGGGTCGCGGCGGTCCTCTGCTGCTGCAGCAATGACAGCAGACGAGCTGCCCTGCGATTCCCCCCCCTGCATGGCGTTCATGATAGCTTTTACCTGGGGCTCAAAGCCCATGTCAATCATGCGATCAGCCTCGTCCAATACAATGTACTTACACTGTGCTAGTGCGAGGTATTTCTGCTCCACGGCGTCAATCAAGCGCCCGGGCGTTCCGATGATCAGGTCGCACCCCTGGCGAATCTTCAAGCCTTGCTCCTCAATGTTCAACCCACCCACGACACTGACACTACGCACGCCTGTGAACTTCGCCAGCTTTGTAGCTTCCACCTCAATTTGCTGGGCCAGCTCTCTTGAGGGTGCCATCACAAGGCAGTGTGGCCCGTGTGTGGGAGTGCGGTCTCGAGCCTCCTGTGGCAACGACATGATGTACGCCAAGGCAGGAATAATGAACGCGGCAGTCTTGCCGGAGCCCGTTTCTGCAATGCCGATGATGTCGCGGAACTGCAGTCCCACAGGCACTGCCTGCCGCTGAATGGGCGAGGGCATTTTGTACCCCAAGTCGTCAATTGCCCGCTGCACGAGCGGGTGCAAGTGCCCCTCCTCCCAAGTCCGCAGTGGGTTCAGTGTGCGACCCCCCTTGACACGGATGTCGAAGTCCTCCCGCATGATGCGCCAGTCACGGCTGCCCATGGACTCCAGGGGCTTTTCGCTCCAGTGCAGCTCAGAGTCTTCGCGGGCGTTTGCGGCGGCGTGTCCATCCTTTGCCCGAGTGGCCATACTGGCTGCTGCGTGATGTGCTTGGTCAGCGATCTCAGCTGCCTCAGCAGCAAGCTGCTCAGCCTCGGCCTGACGCCGCTGAGCAAGAACATGCAAAAGCGTGCCTCGTTGCCGCTGATATCTCTCGTCCACACCAGCTACAGTGCCACGGCCAAACAGGAGCGACGGCGCCATTCGCTGCGTATGCAAAGGGTTCGTGGTATCTGCTGTGTCATCTTTGGGGTCCCACTGCGGGTCATCTGCCTTGCGTTTTTTGACGTTCTTCCGAGGTGCCTTGGCCTGCACCTTGTGTCCTAAATACCGAGCCTTCACGGCTTCAATCTCCGCTTGGCGGCTGCGCTCAGTGGCAAACATGTCCACAGGCTGTGCTGCAGTGGGTTCTGGCGGTGCCATGTCGCGGCGGTTGTGGCTGCGGGGAGGGGAGCGCTCGCGGTTATGCTGGTGTGGGTGCGCCCCCCCCCCCCTGTCCTCCTGGCGCCGGGCGTCATGGCTGCCCCATCGCCGGTCGTGATCCTCATGGTGGCTATGACGGCCGTGTTGGTGGTCGTCGTACCGCCCAGAGTCGCGAGAGTCGTGGCGGCCAGGTGCGCGGTGCCCATCGAAGCGCCTGTCGCTGATACGAGTGTCGTACCCTGGTCTGCTTTGGTGTCGGTAAGCATCTGGCCCCTGCCAGGAGTTTGAAGTTCCGTGATCTACATGTCCAGATGTGTACTGTCCCCGATGGATGTGGCTGTTTGTCTGTCTGTGGTGTACTGATGGGCCCAAGGCCGAAGCGGAATTTGGTTGAGAAGATGCCTGTGCCCTTTTTTTGGAGGCCAATTTATCCAGTGCAATCTGTTCAATGCGCTCACGCTCATCTGAACTGATAAATGTTGCCTGTGGAAGGTTGGGATTGCCACCAAGGCCAGGTTTTGTTGCCAATTTTGTCCGAGCACGGCGCTTTGCTGCCGCACGTTGCTCGGCTAGCCTCTCTACTCGCCGAGCATTCTTTGCAAATCGCAACTGCTCCTCTTCATCCATGTTGACCAAACGTGTGAATATTTAACGGGAGATTCCGAGTACTTCCATTAATTGTTTTAGGCTTGATTGCCTCATTTCCTGTGAGTAGACTAGTCAAGCCACAATTCCAGCTGCCCCCCGAGCCTCGTAAATTATGTTTGGTTGGGCAGGGCTGGGGCGGGTCTCAACCCAAGTTGGTGCACACTTGATCCCAAGTTTAATATTTTGTGTGAACTTGCCGGGTTAATGTTTACTTTTGGTGGTGGCACTCCCTTCTTTTTCTTTTGCTAGCAGCAGAGAAAAGTCTTCCTCACCTTGCAAAGAGACACTGTATTTCTGTGCACGGGAAGAAGGCCATCCTAGAAAGATTCCACTGGTATGTTTTTAACGAAAAATTGCTTGTCCCTACCTTTGGAAGGTACTTCCGCACGATACCCGTTGCATAAAATGCGAAGACCAGCCCAACTCCTTAGGGCATTACACTCCGCCTCAGAGCGCATTCACAATTCCAAGTGCAGGCCATGAATTTCAAAGTATACACCACAACTTTCGTTCTCATAAGTATACTTCTCCTTCTCGTTCAGTTGATAGCAGGTAGCTTGTATGCTTTCGGTGCAATTTCAGAGGGCTTGAAGGAGCAAGGCTTTGGGCATGCAGTGCCGGTTCCACTTTTGGGTGCAGCTGCCAACATTGGCACCTTCGTGTCTATCTACAATGGTTGGTTTGTGGACAGGGTTGGACCAGGTATCAGTCTAGCTGTCGGGGGCGGGCTTTTGGGTTTGGGGTACAGCGCTTTGAGCGCCATCGTGCAGCTCGAAGCGACCAACGCCCGGGAGTATGCCGCAGTGTTGGCATTTTTCGTCGTCGGCAATGGAGCTGTGCTATCATTTTTATCGGCATATACCTCTGCAGCTGCATACGTCCCCTTACCACAATGGGTGGGTGGCGCCTCTGGCACTGTGTTGGGTGCGTACGCTGGTGCAGCAGCGCTGTGTGCGTTTATGTTCAAATCTGTGCTGAATAGCAAGCTGGTTGATTTCTTTGAGTTGCTTTCGCTATCCTCGCACGCCATCAGTGGCGCTGGCGCGCTTGCGGTGCTGTACTTGAGCGTGAAGAACTCTGACTATGTTGCTGCGGCGACAGCGGATGCTAGTGGTCGGGGCTTGGAAGCACTGGGAGGGCAGCAAACGCAGGCCTTGATAGTCACTGCAGAAGCTTCAGAAGCTCTCATGCAAGCAGTTGCTTATGTGCCTGCCAAGAGCAAGACTAGCACTGACAGCGACTTCTCAGTCTGCACAACCATCAAGAATCACGCACGCATGATGTCACGCCCAGCATTCGTCGTGTTATGGACCATCGTCTTTTTAGGGTTAGGCAGTGCTTTGATGTTTGTCAACACAATTTCAGATGTCGCTGCGGCGGTGACGGAGGGGCACGTCGCGGCATCCACTTTGACTCGTGACTGTGTCATTGCATTCGCTCTGTGTAACGTTGGAGCACGTATTGTTGGAGGTTTTGGCTCAGATGGTATCGATAAGCACGGATTTTCACGCTTGTGGGTACTCTTACTAGGTGCCCTTGTTGGTGTTGCTGCACACTCAATGATTGCCTTCACACCCCGTGCATCCAGTGACCATCTCTCAACCTGGCTTGTATCATCATCGTGTTTGGTGGGAATCTCTGAAGGACTTCTGTTTTTGTGGCCTGTTGCTGGAAGAGACTGGTTCGGTGCTAAGAAGACGGGCATTTTCTTCACGCTTTTGAACAGCGCGGTGGGGGTCGGATCAGCCGTGTACACTGCTGCTGCAAGTGGAGTCATCCACCAACACAGCACCACTGTGGAAAGTGCCAGCGGAATTCTTGTGTCCCACTGCGAAGGCAGCGTGTGCTTTCAGCAGTCGTACATTGCCGCAGCAGCCAGCAACCTGCTTGCAATCTTACTGGGCGTGTGGGTCATCAAGGTTATTTCAAATCGCAAACCTGGAACTGCAGTGAGAGATATGGAGTGGCGGTGTCATTATTGCAGCGGTCGGCAGTCGTCTGAATAACCCACCTGTTGCCGTCCAGTCGTCCAGCAACACCACCGTGAAGCTCTCGATCCCCCCCCCCTTGCAACCTTGGAAAGGGGGGCAGCTTTGGAATTTCTCACCCAGCCCTGGAGGCATGCTGAATTTTGCATGCTGCACGACAAGCTGTCGCCTCCTGGGCCGCTTCTTGAAGAGAAAAATACCATGCGATATGCGCCAGATGTGGGCTTCTGTTTCTCTCTCAATGGTGGTGAACAGACTGGGGGTTGGTGGCCGCCTGCAGGTGCATGCCCCCCCACGGCGGCCCCAGGCGTCCGGGGGTGATGGCCACCTGGGCAGGTGCGCAGCCTGACCCCCAGAAACCCTTGCTGAGGAGCGACACAAGACACTATATAACTCCCCCTTACACTGTGTGTTCTATACTTCTGCTGTAGCCGTTGGTCAGGTGGGATGCTCACGTGCTTCTGTGCGTCTGTTGATCCCCGGCCGGGAGGGCTCCTGCAGGTGCTGGCACATGTCAGGTTCCTGCCGTCACAGGCACATTGTCCAAGCTCCTTGCTTGCCCCCCAAACGGGTCGTGTCTGCCTAGGCAAGTGAAGAAGAGAGACTTTATAGGTGAAAGATGTGGGTCGTAGCTTGGTGTGATTGAATCCTATCTGTCCTGCTGACTGCACGTGCTCCGCGCCCGCCGCCCCCCTATAGACCTCATCCTGTCCCACGCCAGACTCTTTTTTCCAATCTTGCATGCGGATTGTCTAAAGTTTTGTTGCACCCCCCTCGGCCGGTTTGACATGTTCACACCGAATTCTTTGACGACAAGACCCCCCCCTCCCCCCCTTCCACCACTGCCGTTCACTTCCAGTGCTTGATTGCAATGCCAAAGCCTTCACTGAAGATACAGAGATACTGCTCTGATTAAATTCAAACCTGTCTCGTGAAACTCCTACATCTATGATACATCGTTTTCTTGGTCAAAAGCAGTGGCAGTTCAACAGTTCTACCATCACGCGGAAATTGAACAACGCGCCCACCTTGCTTCACTTCGCTGCAACATCTGTGCCTTTACCCAAAGCACAACCCACCCTTCCTCTTTCACTGAATCCAATTCCGCTTCTTGCAACAGAATTGCGTTGCCAAGGTGCACAAATGGCAAATTCGTTGGTGGCAGTCCGGGACATCACGCCACCAACATCTGCTTCATCACATTGCATGACATGGGCTGCTGCACAGCATGAATTGGCCCCAAGGCAGTGGGCCGCCGCTTACTTAGCAAGTTTAGGGCAGGTCTTTCCCGACTTGACTCAGCCATGGGCAACAGAATCGATTGGAGCAGGCAGCGATATCGAGAGAAACGCCAGCACTGTGCAGCTCGCGTTGTCACAGCGGCCTCCAACCGCCAAAACAAACGGCTTGATGAGCTTTGCCACAACTTGCCCATACTTGATTCCGGATGCTGTATCCTTTGCCGGCCTTCTGCAAGCCGATGCAGCTTTGAGAGCCCCAATGCCAACAACGCTGGCTGCTGCAGCTCAAT
>Ga0307982_1002973_pt1 | contig 13588 bp, 15 predicted proteins | sample OrgLakmetagen989_FD_201847 | JGI IMG/M metagenome (GOLD analysis project Ga0307982, IMG submission 201847) | Saline water microbial communities from Organic Lake, Antarctica - #989 | ecosystem: Environmental > Aquatic > Non-marine Saline and Alkaline > Saline | place: Antarctica: Organic Lake...
ATCCAATATTTGTGCAAAAATGTTGCGAACTTCTCGTCCGCATTAACGTCAATAACGTGAGCAAGGGACCATAGCCGCCCTCGAAAACCTCACAGGTTTTTGCCTTGGATCTGTGCAAGACAAAAGCCTACTCATCTTCATGCTTCATGCACCCTGAGACCCATACAAACTGTCAGTATTGAAGTCCTCACTCGCTGACCGAAATAGCCTTCCAGGAGCTCTAGCTAAAGTCTACGGGCACAACTACTCCTCATAAATGCTCGTATAATAGCATTTCAATACTTGTATTACCTTTAGTGTGCGATGCCTCGCTGCAATACTTCTGGACTGAGGTATGTCAATATTGTTATGACCTCTACTCTTTCGATCAAGTACAGTAATTCTATCTTGCAGCCTATTAATGCCAGCCTGCCAGCCCGTTTGCCCATTGGCCATTAACTTTGACTAACCAGCAGCGAATACTGAGTAGTCCCGTCTACCATTCAAGATACTAGATACTATAGTCCACAGTCCACTTTATGCGGCTGCGCTTATTTCTGTCCTTTCTTTACTTAAATGCTTAGATGCCCGAGACCATCCTCGCCGCGTGGTCACAGCAAGGCAGTAGTAATACGGCTGGCCACTGGCAATTACTACCCAAATCGCATCTGGATATGCGAGATAACCTCATAATTGTATCTCACACGCGCTCCACTCTTAATCTCTTAGTACGACTTGGCAAGAGCAGCGTGTCGTTTTGCTGCACGACGAACGAGAACCAACTGTTGTTGCTTGGTGAGATTCGGGCTGCCTGGACTGAGCAACCGGCGCAAATCAGCCTCTATGGCCTAGCAAGGTGAAGAGTGGAAATGGAAGGCAAGTGGTGTGATGTGTATTGATTTGATCTTTGCAGTAAAACAATCAAAGAGAGACACGGGTACCATGTACACATTCCACTCACTTGTTTGGCATTTTCGGATGAAGAGCGTAGCATTTTGGGGACGCCCCGACTGCTGATGGCAGCCGTATCCAAGAGCCCTTGGTAACGATGCAAGCCAACGCACAGTTCGCCTAGCCCTTGTGCAGACAATACGTCACTCTTGCTTCTTGGCGAAGAAGTACTGCGTACTCCTGAGGCTTCAATCGTCGTGTTTGCAGGTATGTCGCTGCTACTGCTGCTGGACCCATCCAATGCCAGAAGCCTTTCGAGGTCCCCGAGCACAACGCCTGCGTCGGCCAGCACCGCCCCGGCTGACCGCACGCGCCGAGTGCGCACCGCGAACCACAGCTAGGATTTGGTCGTCGTCGTTGGTGGTGTATTTGAAGCATTGAAAGCGATAAGCGATAGGCATACACATTAGGTCAAAATTTACAAGAGTGTGTGCCTTCTAAAAAGGGAATAATAACAGTTCGTATACACGCATCAGGGGAATATTTGTCTTTTGTAAGAAAGCTCTGACTATTCTTTACCTTAGCGCCGACTTTCGCTCCTGCGAACACCAGACCAAAAGCAGGAACCGCCGCGAGCAATTGGACGTTGAGACGATTGGAATCGACCACCTCGTCGAGCGCCTCCATCGCCTTGAACAACTCGCGCTTCAGAAACTGCACTTGAATCAGCATCATCTTCACCATCTTGCCCGTAAAGAAATTTTTGACCTACATGCATATAGAAAACATGAAAAGGCAGCTCGACGCCTTCGATAAATCAAAATTAAAGAATTCTTAAAAGTACAGTAAAAACTCACCACGTTCTTCTTCAGCTCAGCTTCGTAAGCGGGTGAAATGAGTTTGGGGTCAAGAGTGGCAGCGCGAAAAGCCCTTTCTTCAGCCGATAGTCCTGGCTCCACCTCCGCCAAAAAGTTGTCCACCTAGACGCGCACATTACAAATGAAAACTATGTGAGGACTATGAGTAAGCGAAATCAGGAGCAACCCTAGTGGGGAAGTACACATACAATTGAGATATTTACCATTTGCACAAGTGAACTTTCTGCATCGGATAGGGCACGATCGTCCGTGAGTCGAGGCACGCGGTTCAAAAGGTCAGATGCAGCTCCACGCAGAGGCACCTGATCAGAGGGCCAATGATTTACTTATAAGCATCGTGAACACTTCGCTTCTTGGTCACAGGGATTCGAAAACATTGTCACGTTATCAGGCATCCCTTCTTACTGTTGCGAGTGAGTTCAAGCAAAGCATGAATTACCGCAAACCGTCGCTCCAGAATGCCTCTGGTGGTACGCCATAGCAATCTGCTCTGATGCTTCGCCATTCGCCCCAATGAGTCCACGTGTGGCGAATCTTTCATCCAGCGATGAGCCATTACAGCAGCACTCAAACGCGCTGCCAGCTGTAGGGGTTTTCGCACGGGCACTGCAATCAAGCGGCCTGAGGGCAGGCGCACTAGAAAGCGATCTCGCCGTAGGCCTTTCCCGAGCACCCATCCTAGAGCACCCGATGAGCGCGGCGCTGCTGCAACCATAGGAGGAGCAGCGGCGAATGAATTCGTTAGGTTGCCTGTACTGGAGGCCTGTGCTGTGACTGCTTCATTCGTGGCATTTGCAGACATCATGTTCTTGGAACCAACTTCTGCTGCCACTGCTTCCTCCGTACTAGAGTCGGCTCCCGAGACCACTGCAGCTTCGGTTGAAATTTTGCTCGTGGTGCTTTCATCATCTATTGGCATTCCTGTAATTTTCTCATCAATAGTTTGTTCGCTGCCTTCTTCGATAGTAGCATCTAAATTTGGTTGGGCCGACGATGTGTTTGCGGAAGAGGGCAACACCTGAGGTGGTCTCTGTTGCTGGCGGTCAGATTTCGATCCACGCCCCAGCACCCGCCTCAAACGAGTGACGTGTCTCTGCCAGGATGAAGCTTCAGCGGAAGTTGCCAACTCTAGAGCAACCAAGAGTCTTACTCTTGCTGCCGGTAGTGCTACGGCTGCTGCTAGATCCTTATCCCATTCATCAATCATTGATTGACTCCCTCCATTCAACGTCACAGCAGCCACTGGAGCTGACATGTTCATTCGTACAGGTGGTGCATTGGTAGGTAAGATTGATAGTGGTGAAGCACCACGAGATGCGAACGCAAGTAAGACGGCCCCCACGCCATCACGAGCCATAGCATCAAAGAGACCTGGCACCGAGGTGGAGTCACCAACACTTCCATCGTGCTCATGGTCCACCACTGCCAGCACTGCAGCTCGTACAGAGGTTGTCCACTCATGCACTTCATTTACCCAATGTGATAGCGCGACTTCTGAAACACCGCTGCTAGCGCCACGGACATTCGCGGTAGCTGCAGACACAGGGAGGTCCTTGGGGCGATGTAGGAGGAGGGACTGGAGGTGACCGAGGCGACGAAGTTCGAGAGTACGTACCATGGAGCACACGGCAGTTCGCTCTTCTGCATCACTGACAGCACTCCCGTATTGAGGCGAGTGATGGTCGTTTCTTCCGCTCGATTGCCGCACCCGCCAGCATTTTTCCAGCGTACTTTGTTCGATGCCAGTCGCTTCAACCTCGAATGCGGTGGGTTCGCTGCTCAAGGATCGAAGAAGAGCGTCTCGTGTCACTCGAAGGAGGGCTTCCGCCAGCTCGGACTCCAACAGAGCGGTTCCCACTGATGGCCACATGGCCTCGTCTGCACCGTAGCCATGGGGTACCGCATTCGGGAAGCTTGGCACTTTAGTGTTGTTCTCTGTCTGAGTATGCGAAAGCGCAGGTCGCGGCAACGCAGGAGGCAGTTCAGCAGGAGGGGGAGTACTATCAGGCCAAGCTCTACGATTAACCCAGCGACCAGAAGCAATAGCGGCGGTCCCAATAGTAGCAGCCACTGCAGCTGTTGGTTCGGCGAGCTGAGGTGGGACCCAGGCCACGGTTCCGATGCCGAATAAACAGGCAAGAATCGACGCTGCGGAGGTGCCGAATAACTTGAGGAGTAAAGGAAAGGCAGCACCAGCGCCAATTACTTCTGACACCAACTATTTCGTTGGAGGCAAACACAAAGCAAAAAGACGATAAAAAGGATACTTGAGAACAGAAGCAATAAATCATCGTTTAATATCACAAAGCAATACAACTTGTCCGCATCATCATATTCCTCCTTGCGGTGCCAGCTCTCACCTCCGAAGTAGTACCCCAACCGAACAAGCTTGCACCCCACGAATGCCACGCATCGAACACCACAGCGCCAGCCAACTGAAAGAGCACGCTGAGAGCGATCATCAAAGACCAGATCCTTGGACCATTCCCACCAATGAGGCCACGTTGATTGGGCTTCATGAGGCTCATCTACAAACAACAACAAAAAAGGCACCATCCCAAAACTGTTTATTGATCGTCATAGACGAACACATTTTTAAAAAGATGGCGTGAACTATACTCCCACATAAATAACTTGGGGGTGGACGCAGCAAACCTGTAATGAGGATTTTTGATTCAATCTTTTTTGAGCAGCTTCTCTCGCCATGTTGTTCGCTTCTTCTGCTTCTTCTTTTTCGGCCTGGGTTGATGCTGCAACTTTTGCCGTCGCGTCGGCATAGATAGCTTGAGCGTGCGCGAGGCTGGCTGCAGTTTCTTTGACAACATCAGCAGCATTTCCTATTTCACGCACGTATGCAACGCGGTGGTCGGCCCCACCCACACAGCGCACTGCTAGTGCGTCTGACAGAGCAGCCAGGTGAGCTTCTTTGGCAACAATCACTGCCGCAGCTGCTTCAGACACAGGTGACAAAGTTGAGGCGTTACTTGAAGTTTCATCCTGAAGATGACCTCCAGCAGCTTTCTCTTCATTGAGCAAAACTTCTTTATCGGAGCTTAATTCATCGCTTGAATTATTGGTACTTTCAGAAGCATCGCGTGTACCACTCCCTTCATAAGCGGAAGAGTGAACAGCAGCCATCACCGCAGCCACCAGGGCCTCTTGTGAAGCCTCTTTCTCATTAGCGGCTCGAGCAGCTAGATAGTCAACCCTCCGTCGCACTGCAAGTCGTACTTGAGGCCACGGCGCACCTCCGCCAGGTCGTAAGAACGCCCCGTCACCAGCGTCTAAGCAACACCCGATTGCGTCCTCGCCACCTGCTACACCCTGTATTGAGAACAAGCCGAGCTCTTCCCACACAGACTTTCGGCGCACTGTCTGATAAACAGACGCTGCTGCTACGAGACCAACCTTGAACAAACGAGAAGAGCAATATGAATATGTGGTATCAAGTACACAAAGGTGTGAGGAGTGAAGCAAGCCACGTGGCTATGATTTACAGAGAGAAGGCTTCTAAAGGCGAACGTAATTGCACCCCCACCCCACCCAATTAACGCATACCGGAAATTTGTAGAGGAGCGCAGCCTTGGCAACATGAGTCGCATTTGCAGCTATCAAGGCTGCATTTCTTGCCAAGGCCGCGCGATTCAGCCTCAACCTTTCGAGAGAGTCTGCTGCGAGGGTGCTTGTGCGAGATGATGCATTTAACAGCCACTGCACAGCTCTACGCTTTTCAGTTGCATTGGAAAAAATCTCGGCATTCAAGGTAGGCGGAGGCTCGAGTTGCGGGTGTGTCTGCTTTCCTTTGACCCATGCACGAATGCGAGCGTCAAGCCGAGTGGAATTCGGTGTCTGTGGAGTATCTTCAAGTTCAATAGGTGGCGCAATGGTCTCCATAGGAGTCACTTCCTTTGAAACCCGCCGCGGAACACACCGTCTAGCAAAGCTGATATTTCGAGTATTCTGTGACTCTATCAGAGAAGTATTATTCTCTGGTGTAGGATTACTTCTTGTTTCCGTTTGCATATTTCGCGGTACTTCTGAGGCGTTTGACTGACTGGATGTGGATGATACAGGTAAGGCCTTCGCGGTCTCATTTGCGTCAGTTGGCGACGACTGCCGCCAGAATTGCCAAGCATGAATTCGCTCTCCATCAACGGGACTTGTGCCGTTGCTTGGTGGATCTGATGCCTCGAGTTTGCCTCGAGTGGCTAGCGCGAGTTGGACCGATGATGGTGAAATGCTTGCGTCGGTCGTGGCGAAAAGCAGCAACACAATCAAAGGCTTCATAGCGCCTACGAAATGAGCGTTTAAAGCACTCTTGAGGCTCATGTCTGGCCAACAAGCAGCTCTTCAATCTATACTGGATCGCCGATGGCGCACGCCGCTACAAACCTCCCAACTTCCAACTGTTTGGTTTCATTTTTGAAGCAGACATTGAGCTCCGAAATCTGAATTCCATGAACCAGAAACGTGAACCAAGCAAAGCAGCTAATTACTTCTTATCAAGAACAACAACACGTCAGTCGCGTCGTGAACTTCTTTCGCAGCAGTGCATCATCTGCGACTGAGTAGCATTACTTCGCACCCTCATTTATAGACACCTCCTTTAGAAGTGAAGCTTCGGGTGTCAAAGACTCTTTTCGGATAAGAGATTTATGCTTCTTACTGCCGTTCTTTCTGCGACTACTCGTTGTGGGCGAAGAAGCGCTCCATCTAGTTCCATGATCTGTAATTGCTTTTCGTCATCTGCGGCCGGGGTACCTCCGAAATTGAATATGGTGTCAGCGCTCGATGGTCCGCCAACGGCTGCACTCGTGCCGCCAGGACAATGCATTTTCGGAGAAGATTTTTCCCCAGCTACGTTAGTGGCCAAGCGGCCTGTTGGGACTACGAGCAGGCTTTTCACGTTTGCTTTACCTGATTCGACAAAACCGCTGGGCCTTTCAACATGTGCGTGTGTTCTCGCGAAAGGCAATGTCGATGGTGATGACGCGGTCGTCCGGCCTTACACTCCAGTGTCCACTAATGCGCTAGTGGGTTACATGCAGTTTTTGATTAAGATATACCCTGATGGGAAGTTGAGCAGTCACCTGGATTCTCTGCCGATCGGTGCCAAAATGGACTTCAAGCATATTGCACCGAACGTGAAAATACAGTATCCTTTCAACAAGAAGCGAATTGGCATGATTTGCGGCGGTACTGGTGGTAAGTTACGAGATCAAGTTGTTCTCATGAGATCGTTGCTTTCATACTTAACGCCATTCTATATCCTGCGAGCGCTCTATTCATTGATAGTTACCGATTCTGAATGCTTTTAGTGACTCCGATGCTGCAAGCTCTTCATGCATTGCTCGGCTCGCCCGACGATACCACTGAAGTGTCGCTCCTGTATGCCAGTAAAGCGGCAAGTGACATCCTGGCTCGCGAGACCATTGACAGATGGGCTGAGGAACACAAAGACCGCTTCAAAGTTACTCACGGTACGCAAACACATTTTTGTGTCGCTCGTCTTTCCTTGAAGCGTGTAAAGCTTTAGTTGTAGTCAGGTGGACATAGCTCTTTTAAGTCTACCTTTCACGGCTCTGTCTACACCCTGTATGCGGCAGTGCTTTCGGAGGAGCCTGAGGACTCGTCCTGGAGTGGGGAACGGGGCTTCGTCGACAAAGAGCGCATTGAGAAGTTCTTGCCGCCCCCCGACGACGATCACATGATTTTCCTTTGCGGCCCGGTAGGCTGTGCGATAAAATGAAACGCGATTGTTCAATTCATTGCCATATGGTCTAAAGTACCTTCTCAAACTGCTTGTCTAATTTGGTTCTATTGGCTGTGTTTGTGTTTCTAGCCGCCGATGTACGACTCTCTGTGTGGACCTCGCGGCGAGAAGGATGTCACCGGAGCTCTCGGAGACCTCGGCTATTCCTCGCAGCACGTATACAAGTTTTAACAAGATCGTGCATGCATACATGTGGTACAGCTTTTCTTCTCGCTGAATTTTGTGAGGGGCTCGTGAATGTCACGCACGAAACAAGATTTCGCGATCGTGATTGTGTGTCATGTACATAATAGACCTCTAAACTTCGCCAACGAATGAAAAGCGAAAAATTGCAAATCGATGACTGAGGAAGTACGGGCTTTCACGGGATTGCCCCCGACCGGCCCTAGCTAGCGGCCCCGGCTATTCTAAGTCACAACTCTTGAATCTCCGCATTCGGAATTCATTGAATTAATTCTGAAGTACTGAAGTCAGGAGCAGAATGCCTGGTAATAGAATAGATAATGGTTCCATTATTTATTCTAGAATCGATATTCACTTCCGGGGACTTATTAGCATCAAAATCTAGATATTGGAATATACTCGGGGCGAAAATTCAATCGGGTTCATAAGAGGCGCCCCTGCAAGGCGCCCCTTTGATTCGCATCGCAGAAAGGAGAGGAGGGCCTCTGTGTAGCAGAAAATTCCCTAAATTTTCAGTGGCTGTCTCTATTGGAACTATATAGAAATTTAATGGTAGTGAGAAGCCAGTGTTTTTGTAGTTATTCTGCAAACTCTGTCGCTAAGCTCCCTTGCGTATACAATCGCCAGCTGTAAGCGTAGGCCATTCACCACTGTCGCGAACCTGAACGCCTTCCTGGCCTTTGCCTTGCCCGTTCATCGTAGGTCTTCTGAAGACTTCCTTGCCGCCGCTGACCTCACTTGCTTCCTTTCGCAGCGCTAGTAGTGCGCCAGTGCGGTGAGCTTTTTCTCTTGCATGGTGCTGGGAGTCAAGGTACCCTAATTGCTGCATTGGTGGCGGTGAAGGCTTCAGAGACGCTAACCAAACCACAGCAGCTGCTTCAAGTGACACGCTAGTGCTAGCGTTGCTACCGCCGCCACTGCTGCTGCTCCCCAACCCGGAATAGGGCCCCTTGAACGCTTCATGCACCAACTCGAAGTCTTTCTTAAACTTGACTCGGTGCACTAAGCAACGGCTAGCATCTCCGCTTCCGGCGCGCTTCCATGCCTCAAGTCCAGTCAGTACTTGCCCCAAATCCCGCTGTAAAGCCACATTCCCCAGCATCCACAAGAACACCGCTAGGCCGGCATCGTGGGTTGAATTGAAGGCTTCGCACTGCGCTGTGATGCCACTGGCCCGCAAGCCTTCAGAGGCTCGAGACAGGCCCGCGACTGAGAGCACGGCTGGTTGAAGGGTCACGCCTCGGGCGCCAGGGAGGGTGCAGCCGGTGCGAGCAGGATAGACGACGAAAGGAGCAAGAGGTCCGCCGGGGCCAAGCACCTTAGTCGAGGACGAGTGTAAGGGAAACATTATAGTGAGCTAAAATAAAGAAACACAGAAATCATTTCAGAGGTACTACTACTTCAAGTTCATCGTAAACTTACACCCACCTGAGCAACGTCTAACCCTAACCCTAACCTCCAGAGGTAACTTACACCCACCTGAGCAACGTTCGGGTCGTGCCGTCGCAAGAACGCCAGAAAAGGCTTGGGAGCATAATACATGTCGTCATCGCTGTACAAAATCCAGTCAAACGGCGCCACAGAAGCTCCAATGGGCGCACCGCTCCCTGTCAAACCAAACCCTCTCAAATCACGAATACTTCGACTGTTGCTGGAAAGGTGGCGGCGGTGCCTGCTTGAGTTTTCAAGGTCGTTCTTTACGTGTAGTAAGAGACCAGCAGCGAACCTGAGAGCTGCCTCACACTTGCAGCAAGGCCCACCCGCACCCCAATACCCGTTATTGCAGCCTGTCAACAGCACTGGCCGCGATACTGGGTGGTCTGATCCTGTCGTAGTGGCTGCATGACTACAATCGGCCACTGTCCAGTTGGTTGGCTTGAACTTCTTTCGAGGTGGCGACGAAGTAGCCGCGTGAATTACGCCTTCATTGTTGTGGCTCGTAGCCCTATGAGTCACTTCAGCCACAGAGGCAAAGTCGCAATTCTCAAGAGCCCCTGTAGCAGCGGGTCCTGCATCCATCACGAACCAAGTTCGAGGAAAAGCCGCCGCCCATGTGCGCATCGCTGGTATGGCTCGCTCCTCAAATAAGTTCTTGTTGTTGTAGCGCTTTCGGCTTATGAGCGCTGAGGTCATGATGAAAATTAAAACACGGCTACTGCTGTCGTTGTAATCGGCGATAGGATTATATGCGGCATTTGCGTGTTGGCGATTCTTTATAAGTGCTACTCGAGCATCAGCATCGCCTCGATCTATCAAAATTGCATAACTACTAGTCATAGACTTCAATCGATGATGCGTTGAGAAAGCAAAGCTACCGTTTGAAATCTGAGCTGAGCTAGTCTGTTGTTCGTAAAGAGTGGGATCTTTCTGGCGCGGCTGCAAGAGAGATGGTGTTTTTGCTGGCGGAGCGCCCTCGCGTGCCTTGGCAGCCTGCCTGCTGGCTATCAGTGTCATTAGTGCTGCGGTTTGCTGTTCTAGAGTTCGTGATCCGGCGCTTGGGGCAAGTGCGTTGGCTAAGGCTGCAGTTTGTTCATCTAGGGTCTGGGGTACATTCTGGTTTATGATAATTGCTGTTACTGTAGTGCTCGGGTCATTATTCGGAAGAGCTAAAGGAGTGGGCTGTGGCACCGATGCAAGAGTCATTGATCCTAACTCTAGGATCACAAGGGCTGCGACGAATAGAATTCCGGCAAATGCGAGGACCATGGCCATTTTTCCAACTCCACGTCGACCCAGTGCCATAGAGTTGACATGGTGCATTGAGCCTTGTATCCCAAATGACATGGCTCAGGCATGGCAAATACTACGGAAGGTATTGGTCAGATCTAGGGCTTGGCATAGCAGCCTCATGAAAATGAAATCGAAGCAGCTGCTAATGCTGATAATTTAAAGCTGCACTAAGATGAAAAGATTAGCCTTAATCCGTAACATAGCCAACGCCAAAGGCTATATGACCACAACTTATAATTAACTGCTGGAGACACTTTCTGAGCACTGAGCTCTGAGCTCTGAGCTCTGCGAGGCTCTCTGCTCTCTGTGTTCTTGAACAGAATATTTTGCACCAATGGGAGCTTTGACAATCTCTTCTTTTTCTTTTTTATCTCCATTTTTTCTTTTTGTTGTAATTACCTGCCTTCTGCTCAGACTGTGTCCTGCTCGCTTGTTGGTCGCGGCAGCGCCTTGACTTGGTAGTAGATTTACTACTTACGCTCTCGTCGCTATCCAGACTATTGTTGAAACCTTTACACACGATCTTATCATTCTTTATAGTTATTATCTATTCCAGGCTCAATGCATTGAAAGTATTTGATTTTAGTTGTATTTGCATATCCCCACGCTTATTACAAAGAAGATCGCTCAGTCGTAACCGATATGGTTAAGATACTTGAGGGCCGTGCTGTCCAGCTTGTTCGCAACGCCACTTGCAATGCAGGGTCGACTGGAACCATGGGCAAATGGTATTTCACTGGCGAATCGGATGCGCTAGATGAGCTACAACCGGCACCATGCAATTTTCCATTTTCGCCGCCAGCGCTGGCCACCCCTCCCGATACCAATCGTTTCTACCAAAGCAGCGACGATACCACGTGCTCAGTGACCTACGCCGACTTAGTGTACCCGCACCATACTCGGGCTTGCGTAGCCTACACTGTGGTGTCCTGCTTTATTGCGGGCGTATACGCGTACTACGCCCTGCAGATGGAACGCACGCGCACCCCCGCGATGAGACTCACCCACGCCACCAAGCCGATGCACAAGGTAAGCACCCGCGAGATCATCATCCCTGCCTGGACTTCATGTTTGCCCATGTGATAGCTATTCTTATGCAGTAGACACTTGTGAGAACTACAGGTCACAATGCAGCCCTTCAACCTCATTTGCGTGTCCATCATCACCTCCTTTTTATTCTTCTGAAAAGGTGTACCTGTTCGGGATGATGGGGGCGTTGTGCAACGGGATCAGCAGCATAGACCTGAAAGGCTGGGCGCTGCTCTACTCGCTGCCAGAGCAACAATTTGTTTTAGAGCTGGCGGGAGGACTTATGCACTTCGCGCTCTTTATCCTGATGACTACTTGGATCTCAATCGCTCAAGTAAGTGGCACAATAGTACAGAGAAACACAAGGAAGATGAATGCAATATTAGAAGTACAGTGCACGCGTGTGCCTCTTCGATGCGAGATGCCATGTTCGTTTGAATCCATCGCCCCTAAGATGATCGTTTGATTGTGTGCCCGTGTATATGGGTGTTTATATGTGTGGTGCATCATCAGGTCCGGAACAGCCGCGGTCTCCTAGTAGCGCTGGACCGAGCCCAGTACGTGGCTGGCTTCGTTGCCACTGCTTGTGGGTGCACCTTTGGTGTGCTGGAGTGGACCGACAGCGCGGACCCCACTTACGGCTCGAAGAACGGCACCTGGACGGCGGCGAAAATGCTGTCCTTGGCCCTGAGCGAGGTGGTGTACTTCGGGGCGGGCGCGGTGGCGGCGTTGCAGGTAAAAAGAGGAGGAACGTGATGACGCCGTAATTGTTGGAACAAGCTCAAATCAACTGACGTCTTCCTGCGTCTTTCTCGTTGCGCGAGGGTGAATTCTTATTTCTGTCAGCGATGGCATGCGTCAAAGATCCTATATGCTTTCGTAGCCCTGTAAGTTGTATGCATCGTCTGTGTTTGATTTTTTTTGCCATCTCGCCAGCTCATCCGGCGCCTCTCGACGAGCAGCAGCGCCGTCGCAGGGGGCAACCAGAGCTCGCGTCAGCGGATGCCGAGTGTGGCGTCGAAAATGAAGTTGGTGCAGCTGCAGCGCGCGTCGTGGACGATCGGTCGCTACCTAGTGGTGCTCTCCATTCTCCTCGGCATGCTGGTGTATTACCGCATCCAAACGGCCTACGAGAGCTGGGGCCACACCACTTACCGGTCGCCGCCGTGCCGCACCTCCGACTTCTCGTACGTGTACACCACCCAGCTTTCCACCTTGGTCTTCCTCGCGGCCTTCGCAATGATCGGAGCTCCGCAGGTAGGTGTGCGTGTTTTGTACTACAGCATTACTTCTGTGGAGTCTGACAACATTTTCGTAGCACAATGGCACCCATCGAAAGTGAGCTTTTCCTGCCTTTCTGTCTTTTCGTTCCCTTTGTCTTCATCGCAAACCTCTCACTCTTTCGGTTTGTTTATTTCCTCTTTGACCTTCGTCAGATGCCAGTCAGCGCGGGGCCTACCTTGTTGACACGCATGCGCGCCGCCACCTGGATTAACTTCAAAAATGCCCCTGTAAGCGAGAAGCAGGACACCGAGCAACAGTGGGGCGCAGCCATCACCAGGCTCGATGACGTGGGCGGCCAGTCGGACCGGAGCTCGGAAATGGTGGGGATGCACAACCCCATCGCCTCAGTGCGTGGAAGCGAATCCGCCAACATGAGCACGAGCGCGACCGACGGCGAGGCGCGGCCCTCGGTGTACGATTCCTACTCAGGGCGTGCTTCGTGGGTGCAGTGGGACATCACCGAGCCGACCTATGCGGAGGAAGCGGAACGCATGCAAGCGGAGGAGTCAGGCGGCGATGAGGCGCGTGCGGTGTGAATAGCCGACTTGAAGGTAGACATAGCCAGCAAGGGGGCTTGTCTGTTGTGTTGTTGGAATTCTAATTCCGAGGAGAAGGAGCTAAGAGCAAAGATGGCTGAACCTGAACGGCTATGTCTGCTGTAACTTGAATTGCCATGTGCATATAAGAGGAAATTCGACGTGGGTTCTAGATACAGATAGTTGAAATCGCTATCGGTTTATCGGCTGCCTCTTTCCGTTTTCGGCTGCCTCCCCCCCCCCCCACGTCCACACACACACTCCACTGCCCTCCTAGGTTCGGATTTCCGCGTGAATCACGCGGA